>Ga0160423_10000570_pt1 | contig 30319 bp, 19 predicted proteins | sample CRUFie14St8metaG_FD_108191 | JGI IMG/M metagenome (GOLD analysis project Ga0160423, IMG submission 108191) | Marine microbial communities from the Costa Rica Dome - CRUD Field 142mm St8 metaG | ecosystem: Environmental > Aquatic > Marine > Oceanic > Photic zone | place: Costa Rica: the Eastern...
AATACACATTAAGTTTGTAAAGTTGTGCATGATTACATACACAAACTGACAGCTATTTTGCTTAACAAAATGGACAAAAAAGTTTGAGATCGCTTTCGGCCATGTAAGTGAGCATCACCAGCGCTCCTGAGACATCCGACCGAGCCATGCAACCCAAAACAAAACCGCCAAGCCCTCGGAGATCGAAAAAAGGACCCTGAATGTCGTCTTTTCACTTTAATTATTTTGCCCGTTTGCGGCACCCCCTGGGAGCCCACCTCAGCCCAAATCCTGTGCGGCCCGCTTATCTAGCGGCCACAGCCGATGGTCAAGGACATCGAAGGGTATCACATCTTCGCTCTGGGTGCACCAAACCCGGACAACCCCCCCTCATGTCGACCCAGTGCCCCCCCTCCACGGCCTCCCCCGCCCCCGCAGCGACCCCCGGGATGTAGATGATGTGTCCAAGGGCCGCGCGGATCGGGGCTCGTCGATTGCTCCGACTGGCCTCTAGTGTCCTGATGGATCCCTTCCAACCATTCGAGCGCCTCCATCACCTCTCCCGAGCCGCTCCTGCCAAGGTAGCAGCCCTGCGGACGCCCCGCGCGGCGAAGCGGTTACGGTCTGAGGGCACAGATAACGCCCTGAGGCGCACCTGGAGCGCGCTGCGGTCCATCCAGGTGGTCGTGTGCCTCGTTGTGAATGTCATCGAGGCCCCCGTGCACCCTCGTCACCCCCCTCCGCCGCGAGGAGCGCTCCAGGTGGGTGCCCGGCCACAGTCAGAAACGTTTCTGGAAAAGTTGGAGGCTAGCCCACCCCCAAAGCTGTCATTTTCATCGTCGTTGTTCTGGATTCTAGGGGCGGAGAGAGAGAGAGAGAGGGAGGGGAGAGCGAAGACGGGAGCGCGATGAGGGACCGCACGGAAGACCTTCGGGACAGGTGCGCATCCACGGCATCACCTGGGTATTACAATGGTGGCCCTGTATCCGAGAAGAACCAACGACCTTTTCGTTCGAAGCTCGAGACGGCGAGTGAGGCCAGAAAACTCTCTTCAAGTTTGTATACCAATGCTTTTCACAGGCGGGCGCTATCCCTATCAGAGGCGCTGTGCGGGGTGCTCGGGGATCTACAGCGCTTAGCCAAAGAGCGAGGGACGAGGAGGAACATAGGGGGAGGGGGGTCAAGGCAGGACCAACACGCGGAGCTCGCGTCGGTGGCGAGGGAGGCGGCGAAGAGCGTGGATGCCCTGCGCGTGGAGGTGGAGTCCATGGGGAAGAAAGGACACCTAAGCGCGCACCGGTTAGGGGTGGTGGCGATCCTGACGGCCAGGCTGGCAGACGTGGGACGCGCTCAGGGAAGTCTCCTCTCCCTCAATGGCGGCAGTGAGGGGGGCCCGGGCCAGGACCAAGAGGGAGTGTGGTCCTCCCGGTCCCGCAGGGCGAGGTTGGGGGGCTTGACGAAGAGGACCACGAGCGGCTTCGACCCGTCTTCCTCGTCGCCCGTTGCCTCGAGCAACGTCTCAGGCGACCCCGCCCAGCAGCAGCTCCTTCAGGAGAACGACGCACCGCTGCGCGAGCTCGAGGGCGCCAACGACCAGGCCCTCGCCGCCCACCGTGCCCTCGTGGAGATCAGCGAGCTGAACTCTGTGTTTTCGCAGCAAGTGCAGGAGCAGGGCGAGCAGCTAGAGGCGCTGTACGAGGAGGCCGTGCAGACCGCCCAGAACTTTCGGTCGGGGAACGTGGAGCTCGCCAAGGCCCTGAGGAGGAACAAACAGGGCGGGAGGTACGTGCTTTACATCATCCTGTTCTTCACCGCCGCTCTACTGCTGATGGACTGGTGGCACGGGTGAGCAAAGAAGGAAAAAAATAAAAGGAGAAGAAAAATGTTTTCTAGGGTAGTTGTAATGAAAGCACCTTGTTGCCCGTTTGTCTGTTTGTGTGCGTGTGTGTTTTGGTTTCTCTTTAGGTGAGCACGTTTGTCTCCCGCCCCTGCTCCCGCACATCACGCTGCCTTGCGCTTTCCGCCAGGGCCTTGTTGGCGCCCTTTCGTTTTTCCCATGGCGGCCTTCTCCCCCAGAAGGAAGGGCGCGAAGACCCTCACGATCCCCTCCGCCCGAATGATGGGCAGGATGATGGCGCACGCCCCCATCAGGAGCTGGACCCCAATCACCAAACCCTTGGGCGTGGGGAAGGGCCTGAGGAGCCTGCCTATGCCGTACAGCGCGACCATGAAGAAGTGAGCGACGAGGACGAAAGGCCTTGGGTTCAGCCCCCCGAGAAGGGAGATGGGCCCCTGGGAGTACATCCCACCCAGCGACAAGTAGTCGAAGCACGCCGACTGCATCTCCTCGTTCCACTCCTCCCCCGTCCTGCAGAAGACCTTGTACAGCGCGTTGGCGAGGGTGTTGATGGTGGCCGCCCACGGCTTCCTCTTGGTGTGGAAGGCCTTGGTGGCCCTCGTCACCACGGGCTTGCTGCCAAAGTCCTTGAGCTGCGCCAGCATGTCGCACAGGAGCTTCGAGTCGTGCAGCGCGACGGTCATCCCGCCCCCCGTGAGCGGGTGCCTCATGTTGAAGGCGTCGCCCAGCATCAGCGCGCCGTCGCAAGTGAAGACCTCCGCCGGCATCAGCTTGTTCTGCATGCTCCTCACCCTCCCCTCGTCCACGGCCTTGAGGAAGGCACCGCGAAGGGCCTGCGGCACTTGGGGCGCGACCTTCTCCCTCAGATAGGCCGCCAGCTCCCCCGTGCTCACCCTCGGGAGCTTTTTGGCCCTAATGTCGATGAGGCACCTCGTCTCCGTGGAGGAGATGGGGTAGAACAGGATGGGGGAGGGGTCCGCGAGGACGACGTGGCCGTGGTTGGGGAAGGGGAGGGCGATCTCGCAGCCGTCGTCGTCCTTGCCCTCGCCCCGCTTCATCAGCAGGCCCACGAAGAAGCTGGGCAGCTCGATCTTGGGGTCCCGGATGAGGCTCTTCCTCAGCGTGGAGTACATGCCGTCGCAAACGATGGTGAGGTGGGCAAAGGCGGTGACGAGGTCGACGTCCTCCGCGTCCTCCTGGGACTTGGGCTTGTAGCTCACCCCGCAGATGGGGTTTCCCTCGTTCCCGGACGCGCTCGCGCCCTTTCGGTCCTCCCACAGGTCGCCTGTTTCCGTCACGAAGCTCCTCACGGTTCCCTCGACCATCTTGAGCCTGTCCTCCCCGACCTCCGCGCACGCCTCCCTCAGCCTCCTCACGAACCTCCCGTTGTGGAAGCTCCGTCCGGCGAGCTTCTTCTTTCCCCCCTCGTTCTCCTGGTTCTCCTGGTTCTCGTCGTCGTCGTTGTTGTTGTTGTTGTTGTTGTTCTCCTCGATTGGGTACTTGATACAAGTCTGCTTGTCGTCCCTAAAGATGGCATATCCGTAGACCTCCTGTGCGTCAATATTTTCCACACAGTGCTCCAGCCCGAGTTCTTTCAGTGCCCTCACGCCTCCCGGTTGCAGTAATTCACCTACAATACGGTCGGGTTCCGTTAAATCCCTTTCGACTAACAAGACTTTTCTGTTTTGGTGTTTTGCTAAAGCGTAGGCTACGCTGCATCCCGCAATACCGGCGCCTACCACAACGCAGTCGTACACCACACCACCCGTACTACTCTCACACATCGTCGTTTAAGTCAACGTACTTGTCTTCTCCGTCGTCCGTCTCTTTCCTTAGGCTTCGCGCTCCTCCCCTCCAGGATGGCGGATGACGTCGGTCGCCACGATTCTGGATTCTCTGCCCACCACCACTCGCTGCGTTGGCCGACGCTCTCTCTCAGGATTTGGTGCGGATTTGATTTGTGTGGTTCAATCTCCGAAATTTCCGCGAAAAAGAGCCAGCACAACATCACGCCCAGGACAGAAAGGGGAGGGGCGGGATCACGAGGCATCGATTGATTGATGGATTGATTGAAGCGACGCGAGCGACAACGTGGGGTGGGGGAGTGAAGCCTTCGCGGTCGCGGCGAGGAGGTCGAGACCATCCTACCTACCTCGACATATATTCATCACATAGATAGAGGCAGGCAGGGCAGGACGCGGTCCTTGTCCTACTCGAGGAGTGATAAGGAGAAGGCACACACCACACACCACCACCACCTGCCTGTTGAGGAAAGGCAGGAGGAAGACGAAGAAGAGAAGAGAAGAGAGAGAAGGAGAATTATCCATCATGGTTGTTGTACGACCAGGAAACCAAGATCCAGGAAGAAACCAAGTTATGAAAAGGATGGAAATAGAACCACCTCGTTGTTCTCGTCCTAGAGTCTGTGTCAAAGTATAGGTAGGTACACACAGTGAGTATGGAGACCGTGCTCACCGCGGTGGCGACGCGGCTGCTGAAGAAGTTTGTCAAGCGCACGGATGGCCAGGGCGAGGACCTCAGGGTGCGGCTAACGAACGGGGCTGTCGTGCTGCACAACCTGGAGCTCAACCTCGCGGCACTGGGACTGGGGGGCGAGTCAACAACAACGACCAGCTCCTCGGGGAGAATCGCGGTGAGGCGGGCCTTTGCCAAGGAGCTCTCGCTCACCATCCCGTGGACGGCGCTCTCCACGGGGGAGGTCGAGGTTTGCCTGGACACGGTGGAGGTCCTGGTGGACCTGAACCGAAAAGGGGGTGAGGGTGGGTCGGAGGGCGCGGCGGGAAACGATGGGGACGAACCCGCGCGGAGCGGGGAGGGCGCCGAGGAGAACGAAGACAAGGACACGGACAGCGGCGGCGGCGGCCCCCTGGGATGGGTGGGCAAGGCTCTCGAGTCCCTCGGCGACATGAGGGTGAGGGTGAGGAACCTGGTGCTGAGGCTGCGCGGCGGGGGCGGCGCGGAAGTCACGTTGATGTGCGGCGACCTCAAGGTCTTCACCTCCTTCCAGGATGAGCGGACCCGGGCGACGGACGATGCCCGAGAGGACCTCGGCTTGGGCCTCCTCAACCCAAAGTTCCACCTCAGCAAGTGGATTGTGGTGAGCACGGTAATGTGCGCCCTGCAGGGCAGCGAGGAGCCGCTGTTGTGCGTGGACCGGGCCCTGGTCCACGTCACGCAGCCAAGCGCGGAGGCCATCCACAGGGCATCCGCTCATCATCATCATCACGGCAATCGCGACACGGTGGCCAGCGCGTCAGAGCAGGAGGGGGAGGGAGAGGGGGAGGGAGAGGAGGCAGAGGTGGCGCGCAGGGCGGCGCGGGAGGACCCGAGTGTGCGTGTGTTCGTGGGTGCGGCGGACCTGGGGGCGAGCCCCGCCGCGCTGGAGGTCCTGGTCGCGCTTGCGCGGGGCAAGGCGGGAGCAGGGGCTGCGCCGGGCGCCGAGGTTGGCGGGCAGGAACCCGACGGGTGGACTCCAGACAATGCCGAGCCGCCCACCAGGGAGGATTTCGGGAGCGCAGAGCCGGAGGTGGAGGCAGAAGAGGGGGAGGCGGGGGAGGTGGAGGGCCCCAACCAGAGGCCTTCCACCTGGCTAAGCTTTGGCTCGTCGGTCGCCTCGAAGACGTGGGACTTCATCTCGGCTGGGGAGGGAGACGAGTGGGAGGGTGAGGCGGACGAGTGGGGGTCCCCCGAGCTGACGCAGCAGGAGAGGGAGGCCAAGGCCAGGGCGGAGCGAAGGCTGAAAACGCTGTGGCGCCGATTCGCCATGAGCGTGGAGTGCCAAGCGGCTTCCGCGAGTCTAAAACCCGTCCAGGTCCGAGTGCTCGGGCTGGAGGGTGGATTCCAGTACGACGGGGACGGGGACGGAGCTCGTGGCTTGTTTGTTGGGGCGCGGGAGCTCGGCGTGCTTGGGGGGGAGGAAGGGCCGGCCCTTGAGGTGTCGCCAGGGGAAGGGCAGGACCAAGGCGTGAGGTGCGATTGCGGGGAAGCAGGTACATCGGGCTGGAGTGTTGGCCTGGGGGAGGCGAAATACACGCACGACTCGGTCCTGCTGGGGCGGGCCGCGGAGGTCCTCTCCTCAGTGAGGGCGGCCCTCGCAGGCCGAGGCGACGTGGTCAATGACGCCGACGTCGACGAGAAGGACTATGAGGACAAGGGGGAAGGGAGGTCGATGAAGGTCGATGTGTCGGCGATCGGGTTGACCCTGCGCCGTCTTGATTCCCCCCTGGGCTGCAGGCTGGAGGGCCTCCGCCTAAAGGCCGCCACGGGCGGGGCGGGTGCGGGGGCTGCCCGAGGGTTCCTGGACGCCAATCTCGTCCTCGTCAGCGGCGCCGGCGGGGATTTCTCCATGGCACTGCGGAGGCTGGGTCCGCCCGCCAAACTAGAGGCCGAGGCGGAGGGTGGCCAGGCGAGTGTGCGGCTGAGGGGCCTGGGGGCGACCCTGGGTCTCGAGGAGGTTGGTGACAGCGGTCTGGAGGCGGCGGCCGTGTCCGCCGCTGAGGTTAAAGCATCTTACGGCGCAGGTGGAGGCGGGACGGCGGCCGCCAGCGTCGAGGGGCTGCGGTTGAGGGCCACCCTCCGCGGCGGCGGCGATGGCAACGGAGGCGCAGAGGTGGTCATCAGGGCAGACGGTGTGGAGGCAAAGCGAGGCTTGGGGTCCACTGGGGCGGCGGAGATGACGGCGGAGCTGGAGAAGTGCTCGGTCGAGGTGGGCGGGCACGGGGAGGTGGAGGCGCGGGAGGTGGAGGCCGATCTGAGCGGAGGGAGCGCAGCTGTGGCGGTGGGGTCCGTAACGGCCTCCCTGGGGCTCGGGGACGTGAGGGCGCTCCAGCAGGTCGCCAAGGCCGCTGCGCGCCTGGCGCCGGAGAGGCCCGAGGATGAGGACCGGGGCAAGGTCGCGGTGGAGGTGAGGAGGGTGATGGTGGCCCTGCTTGGCGGCGAGGAAGAAGGGGCATTGACGCTGGAGGGGGAGGGATGGAGGCTGGAGGCGCCCGCGAAGGACGCCTCCCTGGAGGCGGAAGCGGCGGCGGTGCGGTGCGACCACGAGTCGCACGGGGGCGAGCGAACGGACCTGTTCCGGGTCTCGCGGCGTCCCGGCGGGCGGGGCGCAGCCGCACTCTCCCTCCGTGTTACCTCGGAGGGCGCGGACGCGGAGACCTCAGTGCGTCTGGGGGGAAAGGTATCAGTGCGGGCCACCCCCGGCGCCATCGCCCTCCCCTTGTCGCTGCTGGCGGCGCTGTCGTCCCCTCCGGCGAAGGTGGAAGACAAGGCCGGGGCTCACCCCGCCAAAGACACCACTCAGAACATGAAGTCCCAAGGCTCGTGCCTCAAGGCCAACCTTCCCGATGGTTTGGACCTAAAGCTATTGGGGTTCCACCACGGGTCCAACGGAGTGGCTGGCGGCGGGGAGGGCATGAGTTTGCGGTCCGAGGGCGTGAGGGTGGCGGCGTACCCGGGGAGCCAGGGCACAGAGGTCGACGTGTGCACCATGAGCTTTGCGATCTCAGGTTCGCGTCATTTGGAGGGCGGACTGCGGACATTGCCATTGCTGGGCCCCGCAGACCTGAGGTGGAGGTGGCAGGGCGGGGAGGCCATGTGCCTCGGGATCGAGTGCGGGGACCTGCCGCTCCAGTTGCTGTGGCCCGCGCACAGGGTGGTCCCAAGTGCCCTGTACGGACTGTTTCGGACAGCCTATGACGGGTACCAGCGCATCAAGAGGGCCAGAAGGGCTGGCTCTCTTGAAGAAAAGGAGTCCGGAGAAGTGCAGGAGGAGAAGGAGGAAGACCTGCCACCCTTTTTGGTGGTGGCTCTGAGGGCGGAGCGCGCCCGGCTGGACCTGCAGGCGCGGCAGCCGGAGCCCCCCTCCTCGCGGGGCGGAGGTGGGGCTGGGTACTACCTCGGCACGGCGCTTGCCGTTGCGCTCCAATCCTTCCACCTCGGCTTCCACTTCTGGTCGTCCTCGCAGTACCTCTTCACGATGCTGTCCCAGTGCGAGCTCAGGAGCGAGTGCGCGGAGGACCTCGCGGAGGATACCCTGCTCGCCAACGTCCCCGTGAGGGCAAGCCTCGGATTTGACTATCGGCCGGCCGCTGCTTGGGCGGGCTCCAAGGAAGACTTGAGCGACACGAGCGCGGCGCGGGGGCTCGACCCATCGAGCTTCACCCCGGAGGGTCTGCTCCTGGCGCGCGTGCCGGAGCCCGGCGTCTCCGTCGAGGCCCTCGTCGACGGCACAGCCCACGTTGTGCTGACTCCCGCCACAATGCGGAAAATACGGAATTTTTCGGCCGTTACCAGCGAATCCGAGGGTCTGGTGGTGAAAAACCGGACGGATCTGGAGCTGTGGGTGTCGCAGGAGGGCTGCGCAGGCCGCGGGGCCGCCCGCGTAGAGCCCATGGGCGAGGCGCGGTTCCACTGGCGGAGGCCAAGGTCCTTGGTGAAGGGCCTTGAGCATGCGCTCGTTTTGGCGCTTCATTCTTCCAAAGGGGACGACGTTGCAGAGGGATGTGGCGGCTTGGAGTGGAGCGAGGGCGTCTGCTTCGGGGAGCCCGGGTGGTGTGGGAGAGTCCTGCTGCCGCGGGGCGGGTCGCCCCCGCTCGAGCTCGCGGCCAGGGTTGCGGGGTGCGCGAGGGGCGGCTCTGTGGTGCTGGAAATCAGGCCCTTTTGGTGCCTGCTGAATCTCACGCCACTTGACCTTGAGGCCACGGTGCGCCACGCCTCGGGCGGGGAGTCCGCTTCGGCGGCGCTCTCGGGGTCGGGAGGAAGTGCAGCGTCAAGGTCGGCCGGCCTTGCGCTCGGCCTGGCCGCGGATGATGCGCACACCCTGTCTGTTGCCCGCGGCCCCCTGTCATGGGGGCCCTCCCCAATCTCCACACGGGCAGGCTTCGCGCTGGAGCCCTCCGGCCAGCACCACTTCCGGCCCGCCGCCCTGTTCTGCGAGCCACTACCCCTGCACCTGGACACGGGCCAGGTCCTGCTCCGGATCCACCCGCCAGTCTACGTGACGAATGACATGGACGAGGACGCCACTGTGGTAGCGGTGGCGGCGGCCATGGCGGGAAAGAGGGAGGGGGAGGAGCAGGCAGTTGCGGTGGCGGCGGGATCGAACACCCCGGTCTGTTGTGCGCGGCCCTACCGGCTCAGGGTGGCGTGCCTCGGCCGTGAGGCGCTGTTGCAGGAGGAGGAGGAGTCCGGCGCCGCAGGGAGGTGGAGGGAAGCAAGCCTGGCGTGCCCTCGCGGGGTCTCGCCCCCACTTGCGTGCCTGGTGCTCACGGAGGGCGGCGAGGGCGGATCCCCCGCCCTCTTGAGGGTCGCCCCAGCGCGGGTCCTTCGCAACTGCCTGGGAAGGGAGGTCGGCGTCAGCGTGGGCGGCGAGAAGAGGGCCTCCCTGCCTCCTGGCGGGGCATCCATGGACGCCCTGTGCGGCGGCAACTGGCGCCTTGCGTTTGATCTGGGCGGCGAGGTCGGGGGTGCGGATCTTGAGGACCTGGGCGCCGCGGGCCCGCGAGGGGGTGGGAGGGAGGCCTTTCACTGGAGGGTCGAGGTGGGAGCGGCCGCCGTGGTCCACGTGGCGGCGCTCAGGACGACCACGAGGGAGGGCCTGTGCTCTCTCGAGGTGAGCCTCCACCCGTTGCACTCGGTACTCAACCTATGCGGGGAGGACCTGCGAGTGGAGTGCGACGCAGGGGGCGGCAGAGGTAGCGGGGAGACGTGCAGTCCGGGGGAGCTGACGCCAACGCCGATGCTGGCGTGCCAGGAGGCCGGACGGGCCCGCGTCAGGTTCGGCCTTTGCCGGCCAGGGGCCCCCCTATCCTCCCCGACCCTCCTAGGCCCCGGCCCGGGGTACTCCATGGCCGCCATTCCCCTCCCCGGCGAGTCCCCGAAAGGGAACTTGGCGCTGTCCTGCTACACCACCTTTTACGGAGGCAGACTTGTGACGGCGGTGTGGGAGGAGAAGAACCCGCCATTTTGCCTCGCCAACGAGTCGGGCGGCGGGGTGGAATGCTGGCTCACCAATCGGGCCGGCGCCACCCCGGAGGACATCAGGGAGGGTGAGTCCTTCGTGGTGGAGGCCGGCTCCGCGGAGCACAAGGACTTTGGACATCACTTTTGCCACGCCCTGGCGGCGGCCAAGGCCGAGGCCACCTTCAGGCCCAACGAGGACTTGGCATCCTCAGAGCGGGAGGCCCTGCTCTCCACAATGAACAGGGTGCCCGTGAGGAACGAGATTGCATTGTACTTCAGGCGGCAGGGAGACCAAGGCCTCTGGTCGAGGCACGTGCTCGGGTCCGCCTCGTGCAGGGCCGCGGGGGGGTTGCAGGCGAGGTCTTGGAGGGCAGGCCCGACTTGGGAGGTGGTGGTGTGCGGCGAGGGCGATGGAGAGGGAGATGGCGGAGGGGTCGGGGAGGCCGAGGAGGCGACGCCCAGGAGCGCCAGGATCCACCTCCGTCGCGCTCAGGTCACCCTGCTCGCGGGGGAGGGCAGGAGGGTGCAAGTGTCGGCGGGGTCGGTGTATTCACGGATCGCCAGGGCGAGGGACGGGTCTCAGGAGGTGGAGGCGACCTGGGAATCTTTTCAGGCCGGGATCGGGTGGCCGAGCCAGGCGGTGGCTTGGCAGGGCTCCGACCCGAGGGCGCCGCCAAAGTCCAGGATCTTTGCAGCGTACCACGTACTTCATGGCGGCCTCTTGTGCGTGCGGGACGCCCTCGTTTCAGTGAGGAGGGTGTCGTGCGCCGTGGACGACGCGTGCCTGGACCTCGTCTCTGCCCTGGGGCCTTTGTTCCAGGACGGGAGGAGCGGGAGGCTCCCCCTGTCTGAGTTTTGTGACAGGGATGGGGCTGCCGGGCGGGCCCCGCAACAAGAATCTCAGGACTCTGCCGACGTGCTCGCGAGGGCGCTCTCCCCGGCCTTGGGGGAGGTCCACGTAAACCGGCTCAGGATCGACCCAATCGAGCTCGTGCTGACCTTCACGAGCTCGGGGCGGGTGCCTTGGTTCCCGTATGCCCTGCAAGTCACGAGGTCGCCCATTGCGCTGCCCCCCCTCGCGGTGGAGGACTGCGTGTCCACTAAGCGTGGGCTCGCGGACGCCCTGTGCGCGTACTACGCCGCGGAGGGGATGGCGAACGCCCCAAGGCTGCTCGGATCCCTGGGCCTCCTCTTCAACCCGGTCGGCATTGCGCACGGCATCACAGAGGGCGCCAGGGAACTGGTCTTGTTGCCGTGGGAGGCCGCTGCGAGGGGCAGCCCTCTCGGCGTCGCCAAGGGCATCGGACTGGGGTCGCTCAAGTTCCTCGGCCACGTCTCTGGCTCCCTGCTGAGCTCCGTCCAGGCCTTCTCCTCGGCCACCGCGGGCGTGCTGAGGCACCTGTACTACGACCGGGAGGCCAAGGAGCAGGACCCACTGACCTTGCTCGGCCTCGTTGCGTCCCCCCTGGGAGCGGGGTTCCAGCTGATCGGGGACGTGGCGGCGGGCGTGCTGGAGGGGGCGGGCTACGTGGACGCGCTCGAGGACGCCATCGAGGACCCCCGGGGCGAAGGGTGGGCCGGGCCGAGGAGCGCACGCCCCAGGTTCCTCTGCCTTTGCGCGGAGATGGGGCTGAAGCTGGAGGGGCACTTCTGGCTCTCCAGGGCGGCCTGGAGGCCATCGAGCGGCGAGAACAAGCAGCAGGAGGAGGATCCCGTCGAGGAGGCGGTCCTGGTCGTGACGACCTCCTCATTTGCTCTCGTGGAGGATGGGGTCTTCTCCTTTGAGAGGTCGTTGACAAGGGAGGGAGCGGAGGTGGGACTGGGAGAGGGGGGTGCCGTGAGCGCCAAGGGGAGAGAGGGCGAGATCTCGGGCGTGGTGGGGCCTTACCAGGCGCACCTGATGAGGCACCTGCTAGGATTGGACTAACCAACAGAAAACCAAACGATCGATCGATCGGTATTGTAACTACAAACAATCAATCCAAAGGTTTGCATTTTTCTGACCCTCCCACCCTCTCCCCACCAGGTGAACTCCGACAATAAAACCATCCCCGTGATCTTGGTTTTTATTTTTCCAAGCCAGTGCCAGCGACAGCTGCATTCTTGGCCGTTTTTTGGCGGGAGAGAGAGTGTGTCGACCTCTTGACCTTAGACGCCGCGATGCCAACGACCGACCGGGTTAGCCCGCTGGACGTGGCCGCGGAGTCGTCGGACGGCGCTTTAAGGGCGCGGTGGCAAAGTCACCGGGGCCTCCTCTCGATCTCCGCCAGGCGGCAAGGCCCTGGCCCTGGAGAGGAAGAAGAAGACCCGTGGGTTATGGTGCACGAGAGGGAAACGAGGTGCGCGGTCCGTATGCTCGCGGTGTCTGGCCCACTCCCGAACAGCCCAGGAAACAACCATGACCAGGGTGGGAAAGAGAGGTACGCGGTGTGCGCAGCTACGAGTGCGGGAGCGCTGGTGTTGTTCTTCTTCAACAGGATACTGAAGAAGGAGGTGGGTGGGTCCACAGTGAACTCTTGGACCGCCTCGGACAACCCAATTGCGCAAAATGGCTTCCTCCATCCTACCACACCGGTGGCCTGCGCTTGCTTCAGCTCAAAGGGAGACCTGGCGCTCGGTTTGTATTGCGGGAGGGTCGCGGTGTGGTCCCTCTCCACGCCGTGGAGCTCGACGAAGGACGAAGGCTGCGAGAAGGTGGCGACCCTCTCCACGGGCGGGAGCGAGCGAGTCAGGGGACTTGTCTTTCACCCGAGCGGCTTCGTTATCGCGTGCGTGGACTGGCTCGGCTTCGTCTCAGTCTTCTCGCGCCCAAGGGACGGGGCCGGCGGCCAAGAGGGATGGAGTTCCGGGTGGGAGCGCGTGGCACGCCTGCAGGCAACGGACCTCTTCGCGGAGAGGGACTTGTCCGCCGAGGTGCAGTGGCGGGCCAGGGGAAACGTCTTCGAGGTCCGCGGGACGGGGCCGGCGCGCGCGGCGCTCTTCCACTGCGAGGGGAGGTGGGTGGAGGAGGTGGAGGAGGGCGAGTGCGGCGCTGTGGCGAGGAATGAGGGCGGCGTGTGGTTCTCCGGCGCGGGATGCGAGGTGGTCTGCTCCCAGGATAGGGACCACGGCCTCGATCCGGTGGCGTACGACCACAGCAGAGACAACCTGCCAGCGGAGCTTGAGGTTTGGAGGTTGGCGAAGCAGGGCCCGCCCTCCTCATCCATGGCCATCGGCGACGGGCCAATGGCAAGGTGCGCCCTCGAGTTCCTGCCGCCTCGTTGGTGCCTCTCGGTCTGTCCGTTCCCGGGGGACGGGCTCTGCGAGGGGGACGGGCCGGCGGTGGCCGTCGCGGCCTGCGAGGAGAGGAGGGAGGTCCTGGTGCGACACGGGGGCGTGGAGTACGCCTGGGGATTCGACGGGGGTGAGTGGCGGGCGGCGGCCATCCCGAAGACGGTTCGATCTGAGTGAACCCAATGCTTTCACCTAAAGGGTTATGAATGACAGACTTCCAATAAAATGTTCCTCTCATCCGATCACTTTCCTCCCGGTCGTGTTCTGATCAACCCCATCAGCTGATCTTGTTCCACTGTTGCAGGGGCTCCACAACCTCCTTGCAGAACCTCTTGAGCTGTGGGACCATCCTGGCGCTCAGCGAGGGCATGGCGTACGTAATGAGGGCGAACACAGTCATCTCACCGTTGGCCGCCTCCGTCTTGCACAGCGCGATCCCAACGCTCTCCTGCTCCCTGCCCGGCCCCTCCAGCACGGCGGTCCTGCCGTACACCAGAGGCGGGTGATACCGGTGCACCTCGTACCTCACCCCGCACAGCGTGATCCCTCGCATCATGGCCTTGCCCCGGTCCGCGACGGCGGAGGCGACGGCGGGGAGCTCGCCCACGTCAAGCGTGGGGAGGTTCGAGTAAAGGACGTGGCGGGCGGCGTCAAAGACGACGACGTCGCGGGCGCCCCCTTGTGCCGAGGCGCCAGACGCCAATAGAAGCCGGTCCGCGCCGTCCTTGATGCGCTCCGCTACCCCAGCCGGCGCGTGGTCGGGGGCGTGGCCGCCGTTCTGGGCGGGCCTGTGGTTGCCCTCGGGCGGGGTGGACATGGGGGCTGGCCCCGAGGAGGCTGCACTCCCCCCCTGGGTCCCATACTTCGAGGCGGAGTTCAAGGAGGGCGAAAGTATCTCGGTTTCTCCTGCTCTCTCGCTGGTGCTCGCGATCGGGACGCTCGGGCTTGTTTCGAAGGTATACACCCCCGAAGAGGAGTACGACACGCTACTGTACTTGGCCTTTTTGTTGCCCTTCCCCAGCCTCAGTCCGCAAAACCACATGATGACTCTATCTCTTCTTCTGCTTTCCTTACGCTTCACCTCCACCTTCAAACGCTGCTCGTGTCTCGCAATCAATACAGTAGTATGAGTAATGAGTGAGTGTCTAGTCTCGCAAGCTATCTATTTCCTTTCAAGGTGGTTGCAAGGTACCATCTTTGTTGTGTGTGTGTGTGTCCAAGCCTGCTGTGGCGGTATCCTTCCTTCACTCCATTCAATTCTTCAATCGATTCCCTCGCCTAGAGTCCCTGGCCTTGGCAAGCCAGTTCAGCCTCGTTCTCCTTCGCGATTGCCCCACCTACCCACCACTGGATCTTGGGCTCAAGCCCTCCCCCAGATTCTGAAAAATCGAAATCCCCAAGAGAAAAAGGGCGGGGGCGACCAGAACGCACGAAGCGCCAGAGCCAGAGCGCGGGAGAGCGGCTGTCGGGAGGGAGGACGGAAGGAATTATGGGAGGGAGTCGAGGTCTAGAGCGGGTGGCGGGGGGGGAACACTGCCTCATCACAGGGGGGTCAAGCGGAATAGGACTGGAGTGCGCCAAACAACTCCTGGAGGCCGGAGCACGGGTCACCTTGGTGGCCAGGAGCCAAAACAAGCTCGAGGAGGCCGCTTCGTGTCTCAGGGCGGGACTCAAAGATAAGGAGGAGGATGAGAATGAGAATGAGAATGAGGGAGGCGCAGGGAGGGTTGTCGTGGAGCGGGCGGACGTCTCCCGGCCGGACGAGATCGAGGCCGCGGTTCGGAGGGCGGAGGAGGCCCACGGCCTGCCCGTCGGCGTCCTGATCTGCAGCGCGGGACTCGCGGAGTGCAAAACGGTGGAGGACACCTCGTGCGCGGAGTACGAGAGGCTCGTGACGGTGAACTACCTCGGCACTGTGAACGCGGTCCGGTCGGTCCTCCCGTCCATGCGCCGCAGGGAGGGCGGACGGGTGGTTCTGGTGAGCTCCCAGGCCGGACAGGTCGGCCTCTACGGCTACACGGCGTACTCCCCCAGCAAGTTTGCCCTCCAGGGGTTCGCCCAGGCCCTCGAGATGGAGGTTAGAGCGGACAACGTCTTTGTCTCGGTGTGTTACCCTCCGGACACGGACACCCCGCAGTACGCCCATGAGAACGAGACGAAGCCCCAGGTGACCAAGCAACTCGTGGGCACCGTGAGGCCCTTCTCGGCTGAGAGGGTGGCCAAGTGCCTGTTGACGGGGATGGTCAAAAAGCGCTTTACGATCGCCGTGGGCTTTGACGGGTGGGCCCTGGGGATCGCCACGGGGGTGATGTCGCCTCCCAACTCGATCTTCAGCTTCCTGGTTGACCTCGTGATGCTCCCCGTGCTCAGGATCGTCGCCCTCGTCACGCTGCTTGGGTGGAGGAGGACCATCAGCCAGGCCAAGAAGAAGGAGCCGTGAGGGCCTCGTCGGAAACCTCGAAATCATCGTCCTACATCGCGCGAGGACCCTGTTGCGAGGACCCTGTTGCGAGGCGTGTAGTCAACAATTCATGGATTCTATTGTTTTCTTTCTGTTGGGTTGTGAGATCCATGATGTCATTCATTCTTCTCGCCCCTCCTCCTTGTTCCACATCTATGTATGGATTGATCTTCTCCGCCCACCCCCACCCCCACCCGAAACTCAAGCTTCTGCCTTCTTTCCCCTCGCGGGATCTGGAGAACCAGCGCCCCGCCGCCGAATCCTGAAATCCAACAAAAACCAGCAGAACTGGGCAGGCAGGTTGGAGCCAGACTTGAGAGGCCGCGCTGCGGGGAACGGGGTGGGTGACGGCTGGCTGGGGTGTACGTTAGGTTAGGGAAGGACAGCGCGGCGCAGTTCGCCATCTCTCGTCATCAAGATGGGCAAGAAGTCCAAGGGAAACCAGCGCTTGGACAAGTTCTATTATTTGGCCAAGGAACAAGGATACCGTAGCAGAGCAGCCTTCAAGCTCATCCAGTTGGACAGAAAGTATGGGTTCTTACAGAAAGCGAGGTCGTGCCTTGACTTGTGCGCGGCACCCGGAGGATGGCTCCAGGTGGCCCAGAGGCACATGCCCATGAACTCCCTGATTGTGGGCGTCGATTTGGACCCCATCAAGGCCATCCGGGGTTGTATTACCCACCAGGCTGATATCACGACAGAGAGGTGCAGACAGATATTGAGGAAGGAGGCAAAGGGGGGGTGCTATGACATCGTGATCCATGACGGAGCGCCAAACGTGGGAGGAAACTGGGCGAGCGAGGCGCACATGCAGAACGTCCTCGTCCTCGAGTCCCTCAAGCTGGCGTGCGAGTTCCTGCCGCCCAACGGGTGGTTCGTGACCAAGGTCTTCCGCTCTGTGGACTACCACTCGCTGTTGTACGCCTTCAACCAGCTCTTTAGGCAGGTCGAGGCCACCAAGCCCATGGCGAGTAGGTACCAGTCCGCGGAGATCTTCGTGGTCTGCGGCGGGTTCAAGGCGCCCGGCAAGGTCGACCCAAGGCTCCTCGACCCAAAGCACCTCTTTAACGACACGAGCGCGGAGCCCCTTGCGCAGGTCGACGTCCTTGACCCCAGGAACGACAAGAAGAAGAGGCAGAGGCAGGGGTACGAGGACGGGATCAGCACGACGTACGCAGAAAAGTCGGCGGCGGAATTTGTGATGACGGACAAGCCGGTGGAGCTGCTTGGCAGGACGACCTCTCTGACCTTTGGGGAGCCGGGGGCCAGGGCGGAGGCCTCGGCCTCGGCGGCGGGGATCGACTCGAGCGAACTCGCCGACGTGGCGAGGCGGGTGGCTGCCCACGCGGCCACCACAGAGGAGATCAGGCACCTCTGCAAGGACCTCCCCGTGCTGGGGAGGAGCGACTTCAAGCACCTGCTCAAGTGGCGCCAGGGCGTGAGGAAGCAGCTGGAGAGGGACGGCGTGGTGGAGCCCAAGGCCAAGGCCGGCGAGGCGGCGGCGGGGAGGGAGGAACAGGCGGGTGAGGGGCAGGGAGAGGGAGAGGGAGAGGAGGCCAAGATCTTGGGCGAGATGCGGGAGGTGAGGAAGAGGATGGAGGCTCGCGATAAGAGGGACAGGAGGAAGGCCAAGAAGCTGAAGCAGCAGAACAAGCTCAGGATCGCGATGTCCCACAACGACGAGGTGGACGGGATCCAGTCGGAGCAGGATCTCTTCCACTTCCACAGGGACCACCTGAAGGCCGCCAAGGGGCTGAACGACGCGGCGGCCCCGGGGGAGCAGCTGATGGAGCTGGTGGAGGGCGACACGAGCGACGACAGCGACGCGGAGGGGAGGGAGGACGCGAGGCGGAGGCGGGAGGAGCGCGCTGCGAGGGAGGACGACGAGAGGACGGCTGAGGAGCAGAAGGACCGGTACTTCGAGCTCCAGGACAAGTACTTTGAGCTGCTTTACAAGCACTACAAGGGCCTGAAGCAGGAGACCAAGTTCACCAAGAAGCGCAGCAGGCTGAGCGACCTGACGGAGCTGGACATGGAAGAGTTCGAAGGGGAGGTGGCGGAGAGGGCGAGGGCCGCGGGCGAGGCCAAGGCCAAGGCAAAGGCAAAGGCCAAGGAGGACGAGGAGGACGAGGATGAGGACGCCGCAAAGCAGGACTCCCTGGCCGCCAAGTGGTTCAGCCAGGACGTCTTTGGGGACGTCGACATGGGCACGGGGAAGGAGGGCCAGAAGGATGCTGCGGAGGAGGCCAGCGAGACGGAGACCAGCAGCAGTGAGAGCGACGACGAGGACGATGCCGCGTACATCGAGTCCCTGAAGAGGGGCGCGTCCAGGAAGGGGAAGGGCCCCGAGGACGACGGAGGCGAGGGCGACGACTTTGAGATCGTGAGGCGGGGCGAGGGCCTGCCGTCCTCTGGGGCGCGGGGCGGCGGCGAGGACGACGATGACAGCGACTGGAGTGACGACTCGATTGACTCAGACGACACGGAGGCCCTCGCGCATGACATGGTCTTGAAGAAGATGTTCCTGAGGAGCAAGTCGAAGCGCGCGCTGGTGGATGCCTCGTACTCAAAGTACGCCTTCCACGACGATGGACTGCCAGCTTGGTTCGAGCAGGACGAGAAGAGGCACCTGAGGCCTTCCGTCGAGGACCTGATCCCAGAGGGGGAGCTGAGCGAGGCCAGGGATCAGCTCAAGGCCATCGACTCGAGGACGATCAAGAAGGTGGCGGAGGCCAAGGCCAGGAAGAAGAGGAAGCTGTGGAAGAGGATGGAGACGGCGAGGGCCAAGGCGAACCAGATCGCCAACTCGGAGGACATCAGCGCCAGGGGCAAGGTCAGGGAGATCGCCAAGCTGTACGCGCAGGCCAAGGACCTGAGGAGGAAGCCCGGTGGGGGCAAGGGGAAGAACCCGAACAACGCCTCGCTGCAGCAGAGGGAGAGGAGGACAGGGAAGCCCCTGGACCGCAGGATGTTCGCGGACAAGAGGCAGGTGAACGCGAAGCAGAAGAAGAAGGACGCCAAGAAGGCCAAGAGGAAGGGAAGGAGGTAAAGGAATATGGATGTGTAACACAAAGAGCACTGTCGCTTTTTCGCGCCGCTACTTTTCGGGCTTGGTGCACGTCAGCAGGTTGAACTTGATGGTTCCGGAGGCGAAGCCCAGCCTCATGAGCGGCATCACCGCCGCTCCCCTCGCCGTCTTGGCCCCGCTCCTGAGCAGCCCCCTAAGCCCCCTCCACGTGGCGGCCGTCTTGAGCACGGCGGTCCAGAAGGGCGCCACCCTTGCCGACCAGTCGTCCGTCCTCACCCCGCGCAGACCCTCCGCCTCGCACAGCTCGACGTAGTCCTGCACCGAGACCCACCTTGGCAGGAAGTAAGCCCTGTTGATCAGGTTGAGAAGGACTCTTTCGTACGCCGACAGGTCCGTCTCCCCCTCCTCCAACACGCGGTGGCACCAAGTCACCAAGATGATCCTGCCGCCAGGCTTGCACACCCTCGCGAGCTCCTTCACGAAGCGCTCCTTGTCCGGCATGTGCTCCCCGCTTTCCAGGGACCAGACCAAGTCGAACGAGTCGTCCTCGAAGGGCTGGTTCAGGGCGTCCTCCACCTTAAACTCCACGACGGACTCGGGCGGGATGCCGGCGTCCTGGGAGGTGATCTCCCCCGCTCTGCGGGCCTGGTAGGGAGACAAAGTGATCCCGCACCCGTACGACATTGCGAATTTGGACACGATGTGCCGCGTGCTGCCCCCCACACCGCACCCGACATCCACGACCCTTGCCTGCTCAGGTCTCAGGGACTCCAAGCTCACTCCTGCCCACTCCAGGACCTTGTCGATCATCTCGACCTGTGCTTGGCGGTGTCCCTCGATCGTAAGCTTCGCTGTCTCATCGTAGTACCCGTGGTGCATATGCTCCCCCCAGATCTCCTCCCACAACGTAGAACTCTCGTCGTAAAACGTAGCGATACCCCGTTTTAGCTCTTTTTGCTCCGATTCTCCCATCACCGCACCACATGAAGTCCTTGTCGTCCTTGTTCCGCCTTGAGAATAATGAGATTGAAAATGATGATTCCTTCCATTGAAGAGGCCCCTTCTTGGCCTCGGTTCCATCGCATGGGGACCGCCATGGCGCGCACCTGCACGCTGTCCAAGCCGCACCATCTTCGCCATTCTCCTCCTCCTCACTGCACACCACTTCATTGCCTCCCCCGGTGCCTTGAAAGAGCCAGTTCCACCATTTTAGTCATTTTCGGCGAGAGACGTTCTTAGGCCGTCCAGCTCAGGCGACGGTGACGGAGGGACACCTGCAGTCCGAAAAAAAACGAGCAGCAGCAGCAGCAGCAGTCGGCCTTGACAAGGCGGTGTGCGTGCGTCCTTAGTATGAGTGAGGTTCCCATCAACCCTCAGCTCACACTGATGGACTTTCCCGGGGGAACTAACCAGGACCACCAAGGCCATGTGAATCGGACGGAATACCAGCATATGCGTTCCAGGGAGGACGCACCTCTGCTCGCCAGCGGCAGCGGTACTGACTCACCCGATATTAATGACAAGGAGCGCGAGGTTTACTTTAACGATCCTCAACAAGAGCAGAAGTTCTCCGTGAGGTCCCAGGTGATTAACCTGGGCAACACTATCGTGGGCGCGGGGCTCATGGCTTTGCCAAAAGTAGTGCAGACTCTTGGTATCGTCACGGGAGTCACCGCTCTTGTACTCGTTTTATTGTGCACGTTGAAGACCTTGGGGTACATGTTGAAGGAGAGCACAAGAACGAATAGCACGGACTTCACGCATGTCGTGAGGCAGCGCCTTGGGGTCAACGCAGCGCGTATCCAAGACTTTTCCATCTTCATCAACAACGTCGGCTTGCTTATTATTTACCTGCGCATCATAAGCGACGTGCTGGTGGGCGACGCGGAGTACAAGGGGATCATCACGGACTTCATCAGCGAAAAATCCATCCTGGCGAGCCCTTATTTGAGCGTAGGCGTGGTCACCTTTTGCGTGCTACTGCCACTGTCCTCCCTGGAGAAGATGGACTCCCTGGCCGCCGCGTCAGCGTCCGGTCTGAGCCTGGCCCTGCTTTTCTCGGTCATCACCATCGCGCTGAGCTGCGTGGAAATATCGAAGAACGGTCTGGAGGGCGTGAGCTTCGGACCCAACCCGCTGTACTTCTCAGGCGACCTGGTGAAGGACGTCCTCGCCCTCGTTAGCGTATTTCCTGGTGAGCAGTCCTCTCATCTCTCTCTCTCTCTCTCTCTCTCTCCCTGACGTGATCTCGCGCTGACGTGGCTACCACGCCCCCTTCCTCCACACCCACCGCAGTGATCTTCACGTCGTTGGTGTGCCACTACAACCTGCTGCACGTCAAGCAGGACCTCCCGCCAAGGCATTACAACAAGATGCCCAAGATCGTGAGGACAGCGGGGTGCGGGTGCGTGGGCCTCTACCTCCTCGTCGCGTCCTTTGGCTACATCCTGTTCAAGGACAAGGTCCAGGGCGACGTGCTGCTGAACTTTGGCTGCGACGCGCTGGAGCCCCTCGTTGGGGACAAGGGATGCATCGTCATCGCCGTCGCGGTGAGGTCCATGTACGCCATCGTCCTGAGCATGACCTTCCCGCTGATCCACTTCGCGCTGAGGCAGACGGAAATGTCCGTGCTGTTCGAGGACAGGCAGCAGAGGCAGGCCCCCGCCGCGAGGTGGGGAATCACACTCGCCAACCTCGTCGTCAGCTACGTGCTGGCGCTGAAGGTGCCAAACATCTGGACCCCGCTGCAGATCACCGGTGCGGTCGCCGCCGGGATCATTGGGTTCATCATCCCCAGCTGCCTCCACCTCGTTGCCCCCGCCCAAGAGAGAACCGTGGCGTCCATGGTGACGGCCTGGCTTCTCCTGCTGATGGGTGTCCTGGTTGGGGTGGTCACATTGTACCAGCTTGCCACGGGGAACCTTGGGTGAGTCGGATGCCTTCTTTTTCCTGTCTAAAAAAACTATGAGAACTATACTTTATCATCATCTTATCATCAGTTGGTTCCCTTCTTGTTCAGGACTGCTGTTCTTCATAATTCACTTGGTGTTGTTGGTCGGGTGGTGGTTTGCTTCTTTGCCTCGCCCAGGGAGAGCCAAGGTCGCGCACTCCAATATCCCACACACGTTCCCTTTCCACACCCTTTCCTCTAGAGCACCAGCAAGCCGCGCACCCCAGAATTCTTGGCCATCGTTGGATTTTCCCGCCCTGTGGATAACCCGCCCCACGACCACTAAATCTCGTTTCTTGTTTTTTGGTTCTAACTCCCTCTCGTCGGTTATAACACGCGAAATCTACTCTTCCATTTCAATTTGTGGAGGGCCATCAATAGTTGCGAGACGAACGCAGTGGGGGCGGCAACCCTCCCCCATCCTGCCCCGCCTGACAAAACCTGGTGACGTCAACGGCGCCCCAGACCGACCAAGGAGACGAAAAAAAAACACGCGTGATGATGCCGAGAATGCTTTCTCCCGCCCTCCTGGCCGCCCTCGTGGCCCTTACGTTCCTTTGGACTTCCCCCGCGGCGGCGAGGTGTCCTTACACGGCCCTGTGGGCCCCAAACTCGCCCTATAAGCTCCCCGATGACCACCCCGCGATGGTCGCTTACGTCGGCTCCGGGGGCCATGGTGGTGGCCGCCGCCATGGCCGCGCCCTGGCCCAGGTGGAGGAATCCAACTACAAGGGCAAGGGAAGCGGCACGTGCACGTACATGAACCCCTTCTCACAGCAGGAGACCTGCGTGCAGATGACGGGCGAGGCGTATGAGGTGGAGGATGCAGCGAAGTTGTGGTGTGATGCTCCGGGCCTGCCCGGGGCGGTGGGGACCTATGTCAAGGGGGGATCCTGCGCCCAATTCGACGACGAGAACTTTGGGGGGGTGTGCGTCAACGGGAAGGGAACCCCGGAGGAGACCGTGTCCGCCTTTGTGGAGGGCGGGGGTCCCCTCGGCTCCTGTGCCACCACCATCATGGGCTGCGAGACCTTCGGCGGGGGGGAGTGGGTCCAGGCCGGGGGCAAGTGCGCCAAGGACGAAGACGACGAGTCCATGAAGTCCGTGGTGGCCGGAGGCGGCAACGGGACCACTGGGCTCGCGGAGGGTGAGTGCAAGCTCCAGGCCGGCATCGCTGGGGGCGGGCACATGGACATGGATGCCTTCTGGACCTCCAGCTGCGCCAACAGCAACTCGTCTTACTCCACCCCGAGGAGGTGGACCGCGGACACGAAGACGATCACCACCCAGAAAGAGGGCAGCGTGTCTGTGGGAAAAGTTTGGTACGACCTCGAGAACAACAGGAGGAGGGAGGATTCGTTCAGGGTGGAGGGAGCGCCCAGCGTGTTCAACGATGCCCGGAACACCACCTTCATTCACATGGGCCCCACCTTCTACCTGATCGACTGGAACGAGGACGGCACGCACAAGTGCACCATCTCCCCCTCCCCCGTGGGCATCCTCAGGCCAAACTGGATCATCGACTCCCTGGGATACGGCGCGGTGTCCCAGTACTTGGGCGTCGTGTACCAGGTGTATGAGGGGAAGTACCGCAGGGTGAAGCAGTTCAGGAAGACCGAGCCTCTGGAGGACGCGTACATGGTCCAGTCCTTTGACGACGAGGAGGTGTGGGAGACCCCCGAGGGCCCCAAGAGGAGGCCCCTTGAGAGGCAGACCCCCGGCGCCCCGTTCCAGGGGGATGCCGTGAACCAGTACTTTAACCACAGCACCACCTTTTCGGACGACGTGTTTGAGATCTACAAGTCTCTGGACTGCAAGGAGAGGGAGTTCAACAGGACGCAGATCTTGGAGAGGCAGAAAGAGCTCGCGGAGAAGACTGGCGTGGATCTCAACGAAACGGAGTTGGCCCAGACCGGCGGGCTCAACCTGAACTCGTCGCTTCACGTGGACTCTTCTGTTCTGCAGGTGGACTGCGAAAATTGCGACATCACCTACGAGGTGAGGGCAACTGAAGAGGACGGGGAGGAGATCGGGGAGGAGGTGGTGTCGGGGGATGTCGAGGAGGATGGCGGGGTGGCGGGAGGGGCGGACTTTGAGGGACAGGAGGAGGCCAGTAGTGAGCTGGCCATCTCGTGGTCCTACTCGGGAGCCAACAGCACCCTCCGCGTGGTGGCAGAGCTGGACAAGGACGCCTGGCTCTCCATCGCATTCCCGGACATCCCATGTCTGATGGAGCCCGCGGTCTCTGTCATCGCGCTCCCCCAGGGCGACGGCTCCGTGAAGACCAACCGCTACTCGATCAACTCGCACTCTGCTGCCGGGATCAAGGAGATGCTGGGGGACGACAACGGCGGCATCCCCTCCTTCGTGGGGTCCTCCACGGACGACGGAAAGGTCAAGGTCGAGCTCACCAAGGTGGTGAGCTCGTTCCCCCTCAGCGTGACCTGGGCCAGGGGGTTCGACAGAAACCTCGGGTACCACGGTGGCAGCGGCAGGGGTTGCTTGGAGGTGTCCCCGCCCGTGGATCAGTAATACTTCTCAATCAAGCCTACTCATTTCCACTTTTTTGTTTCTTTTATCCTTTCTCTTCTCCTCGCCGTCGTACGCTTCCTCTTCAGCTCGTCCACCATCGTACAAGTATTACATGAAGGTCTCAGTCTACCGGAAGGCCCTTGGGTCCTGGTCCCTTCGGTGATTGACGGGGATCGGCGGTCCCTCACCATCTCCCGCCAGGGCCGCCGTCCTCTCCAGCGCGGTCCTCATCCTCCTTGCTGCGTAGATGGACATGTCTCTCGGCACGTTGACCCGGTCCCTGAGGTACCGGAGGGCCACGTCACCGCCCTTGGGGGGCGCCACCAGCTCCCCGCTCTTCAGATACGTTAGCGCGCACCTGATCGCCTCGTCTGCCACTTCGTCCTCCACCGGGTTGGCCTTTACAATGTTCTCCCTGTGCTTGTACGTGCGCGCCACCGCCTCGTCTGCCGCGTTGTCCGGCTCCCCGAACATGGCGTCCGGCACCGTCCCGTCCCACGGGCCCTCGTCCACCATCTGCCTGCTCCTCTTCTGCGCGTCCTCGCCGTTCTCGTAGCACCCGCCCATCTGAGGTGGCAGGTCGTGGGCATGTGTGTGGTAGTCAGACTGGGTCCCCCTGTACGTCTCCCTGGTCTCCATGGCGTCGAACCAGGCCGACATCTTTGGATTCTTATCGTAATCCCTCAGAACATAGCCCTTGTAGTAAAACAGGGAGGCGGCCATCCTCTCCACGTAGGGCAAGAAGACGCAGTCCGCGGTGCTGAACTCCTCCAAAAAGTAGCCGCCAGGGGTCTGACTCAAAGCCCCTTCCACGATCTCCATGATGTCCTCGAACTTTTTTCTGGCCTTTTTTTCTTCGCCCGGGAACCAGTTGGGTTGGCAAAGCCACCCGCACCACGCCCTGAACAGCAGGCGCTCCAGCTTCCGCAACGGGATCACGGCAGGGTCCTCCATCCCTTTGTACAGCGGGCCAAAGGCTCGCTCCAGCTCATACAAGATCACATCACTCTCGGTGATGATCTGTCCGTCCAGCTCCAGCGCGGGGAGCATCCCGCTCGGCACTTTTCTCTTGTACCAAGCCTCCTTCTCACCGTAACAGAACATGGTGACCTTTTCGATTTTGTACGGCACTTGTTTTTCCTCCAACCACAGCCAAACCTTCTGGCAGTATGGACACCACGCGTGGTTATCCCGAAACAGAGTGACGCGCACGGAGTCTTCAGAATGGCCGAAGAGGCGAAGACGAGACTGTGCGTTCGTAGGGCCGTTCACTTTGTCAACTTGAAGCAGGCCCGTCTCCGCGACGTGACGGTCGAGCTCCTCCCAACTCAAGGCTGCCCTTGGAGGTCGGACCGCGTTCGCATGGCCACGTGGCTTTCCGCCCGCAGACCCCATGGCCTGGAAACGCCTGTTGGGGTGGCGGAGATGGTCACCGCGGGGGGCGAGAGGGAACCGGAGTACGCCGCGAACGCCGAGCATCGCCGGTGTTCTGTTGTTTGTGGCGAAAATCGACCTTGCTCTTTTGGGAGATCTTTGGAAATCTTATCGAGATTGTATAAAGTATTACTACGTCTCATCCCTTTTGCCTGTGAAGGTCGACCCCGAAGACCCTCTCAAAGCTGTCCGCCATCCTCGCCGCCGCCTCCTTCAGCAGCTCTTCCTCGCTCCCCCACACGATCGCTCCCCCCTTTTCCGCCAGCACCTCCGCGAGGCTGGTGACCCGCCGGCCCTGAATGCCGCAAGGCACGATGTCCTCAAAGGGGCCCAAGTCGCAGCAAACGTTGATCGCCAGGCCGTGGTACGTCACCCACCTCCTGCCCCGCACCCCCAGCGCGGCCACCTTGGCGTCGCCCACCCAAACTCCCGTCAGGCCCTCCACGCGGTGGCCCTCCACACCAAAGCTGAGAAGAACCTGCAGAGCAACCTCCTCCAGGGAGCGCATGTACCTGACAGCAAGCGAGGAAGCGAGTGAGCGAGGAGAGCAAGCAAATGACTGGTATGATGGCGCGGAGGGAGGGCTTACCAGTGGAGGTCCTGCTCGAAGCTCCTGAGGTCCAGAATCTGGGCGTGCTCGCGGCCGGGGGGTGGCACAGAGAACGTCGTTCAGGGAGAGAGAGAGAGAGAGAGAGAGAGGCCGTCGCGTCGCGTCAGTCGGTCGTCGGGTCGGGACGTGACGGTCGAGGGGACTCACGGGGTAGAGCACGAGCTGCCCCGGGCCGTGATAGGTGACCTCTCCTCCTCGCTCCGTCCGGTACAGCGGCAGCGGCGGGTCTTCCTCGTCGAATAGTAGGTTTTCCGTGGTGCTCCCCGCCCCGAGAGTGTACACGGGCTCGTGCTGCACCAGCAAGACGTCCTGCCTTGCGCACCGGTCCTCGCGGTCCAGCTCTCTGCATTTGGATTCCACCAACCGCTTTTGCTCCTCCCAGACCACCTCGTACGGCAGAGCGCGGTCCGACCGGTCCATCAAAACGCAAGGAACCTCCCGACGACGCGACGACGACGACGACGACGACGACGACGACGTGCTCGCGAGGTGGCCTGCGTCCCTCTCCAAAGCCCGCAAGGCGCCCGCCATGGCCACGGTCCTCATGGTGGTCTGTCGCGGAGCCTGCACCCTCATCCTCCGCTCTGGCGCCAGGAGAAGAATTGCTTTCCTGAAAAAACGCGAGTGATTCGCAATTCCCGCGGTTTTCGTGGGGCGGGCCCAAAGAGCGCAAGGGGAAGCAAGCCTTGAGCGCAGGTGTGCCGCTTGTGTCGAGCGGGGGAGCCTGAGTTTAGGCGGGCGGAGCGCGCGAGGTCCAGACCCTCCTCGCGGGAGGAAAGATGTCGGCTTTGGGCGAGGCCGCGGCGCCTCCGGGGCAGGAGCCCGCCGACCAGGCCTTGCCCGCCGTGGTGGGAGGAGTCGAGGAGCGACTCCCAGAGTGGCAGGTCGACCACGTGTACTGTTGGGACGACACAGCGCAGCAGGTCTGCCCCGCGGACCCGAGGGTGAGCTTCACCGACACTCCTGCATTCTCTCTCCCCACCCCTCCCTCCCTCCCTCTCTCTCTCTCTCTGTCTCTCACAGCACTCGTCTGCCCCTCCCCCTACACCACTCGTTGCGTCCCCCCCCCCCCTCCCCCGAAACAGGTGGTAGAGGACCTCCAGCGCAGGGGTCACTTCGTGCTCAGTCTCACTTCCGCGTTTCGGACCAAGCTCGGATCTTTGCAGAACTTGGTGAATGGCCCTTTGCTGGCCAAGCGCGACGCCCTGCTCACGCAGCAGGCGGTGGTCCAAGGACGGATCGACGAGGTCAAGGCCGCGACCGCGGCGATCGAGAGGGAGACCAAGCACGCGTGCGAGGAGGTCGTTGAGAGGCTTAGGTCCACCGAGCGCTTCAAGCTCAGCCTCCTTTTGCGGGACAAGGTTCGTTGACGATTCGCCCGCTCTCTCTCTCTCTCTCCAAACCACACCATCCTGACCATCCTGACCCCTTCCCGCCGTTTTGCTTTTGCTGCTAGGTGGACCTAGCCAAGGACGTGGAGTCGATCCAGGGGCTGGTGGAGGAGGTCTCGCGCAGGGGGCAGGCCACCTCGATGATCGAGTTCTTGGGCAAGGAGAAGCACCTGAAGGACAGGTGCGACTTGCTGTGCGGCAAGCCCCACAAGAGAGAGCTCACCGTGAGGGCCGACGACTTTGAAAGGGAGCTTCTGACGCAGAGGGAGATGAGCAAGAAGTACTCGGCGCTGCAAGAGCTCGTTGCGGTGAAGGACACCATCATCTCGCAGCTGCTGGAGGACAGGGCCGCCCTGCAGAGGAGGCTGCAGGAGGTGGCAAAGCCCCGTGCGGGGGGGGAAGCGGAGGACGCCGAGGAGGCGAAGGTGGCGCTGGAGCCGCCCGAGGGAGGCGAGAAGGAGGGCGAGGGGCGAGGGGGGCGGGATGACGCGGCCGCGGCGGGGCGGCCGGAGGCAATCACATCGGAAGCGGCGGCGCGGCCGCGTGGGGAGAGTGGAGCCAAGGCCAAGGCGGCGGACGCCAAGGACTGGCTGATGACGATAGAGCACAACGGGAAGCGGATAGAGGTGTACCATGAGGGTGAGGCCGAGACCGAGGTCGAAACGGGGAGTGACGCGGCGTGAGGACTCCTTGAGTCCACTTTGCTCGTGTTGGTCACGTATGGAATGCACTGAATGTGGTTTTCTGGACAACGCCGTCATCCGTTCTTATACTTAACGTGTGTGTCGTGTGTATGATACAATGTGCGGACGCCCGCCGCTCCGCACAAAGCCCTCGCCCTATTCTACAGGCCCGTAGTCCTCGCCCTTCATTGACCCGACGACCGTGATCAGGTCGCCCTCCACCCGAATCGCCTCCACGCGGAACCGCAGGGCCGTCCCCTCCTCCACCACCACCCCTTTCTTCGTGGCCATATTGCCCCCCCCCCTGGAAGCTTCCGTGATACTTTTGGTCCACCGAGTCCTTGGGCAGCACCGCGTTGAAGACGCCCAAGACTAACATTCCCACGTAGTCTGCCGCAAGCTTGTGCACGGTTCCCACCAATACGTGTCCCTTTTGAGGCGCGAAGACTAATAGTGAGGCTCTAAGTGAGACCTGAACGTAGGGCAAATAAGGCATCACAAGTCCTATCTGATGATCCATTGGATTGCTTCCTCCATGATCATCGTCATCCGTAATCAGCCTCTCGTTCTCGTACGCCAGCACGGCACCCTCCCAGTGGGGCGTCCGGTGCCACTTGAGCACCAAACGTTCGAGCTTTTGACGCGCGCACTCGAGCAAGGACTCGCCCAGCTGGCTGGGGTGGATCTCACAAGTGAGGTTTGCGTCCATGGTCAGAAGCGCACCATGTTCATGGCCACGTGAAGAACCATGCGCCGCCATCGCGAGCGGTCTCCTCCGCTTACCGCGCCCCCGCAGCAGCTTCGCCTCGGGGTGTCGGCGCGCTTGGACCTGCTGCCTTTTGCCCTGTGGACTCGGTTTCCCGGGAAACATTCGCAGATTTCTCGTTTTTTCTTATACGCTTTCGCGGGAGGGGAGCAGTGAGAACAAGGGGACAAGCCCGGGCGGGAGACGCGAGGGACCGCGTTGTTTGAGAACAGGGTTTCGTGACGGAGGCGAGAGGAGGTTATTCGTTAGAACGCGCGTCAGGACCCCGTGCGGCGTGGAACCCCGGGCGCTTTAGGAAAAGTAGTATGGCGTCCTCCTGGGACCCACACATGCCCCTGGGCGATATGCCAGGAAAGATGAACATGTCCATGTCCATGCCCATGTACTTCACGAACTCGTATAAGACCACGCTGTGGTTCAAGGGCTGGAGCACCTCGACGTGAGAGCTTTTCTTTTCCTTGAAAACTCCTCCACCTTTTCGCCTCAAGCTCGGACACTGACTCTTTCTCTCCCAACCCAACCTCCAACACACACACACCAACGCGCTTTGCTGTGCGTGCGCCCCTTGTCTTCTACTCCGCGACGCCCACCTTGGCTCCATCTGCCCCCTCACTCTCGCTCGTTTTCTCTCTCGTTCGTTCGTTCGTTCTGCCGCAGGCGCCAGGACTACTATGTGATGCTCTTTGTCGTCTTCGCGATGGGTTTTGTGATGGAGGCCTTGCTGTCCGTGAGGGAGCACCTGTCCGTGAGAAGGGGCCACTTTTACGAGGAGCTGGGGGACCTCTCGCCTGAGAAGAGGTGGCGTGTTGGGGCCCTTCTGAAGATCAGCTCCGCCTTCCTCTACTTTGTTTCTCTCGTCATGGGCTATTTGCTGATGCTGGCCGCCATGACCTACATCACCGGTATCTTCTTCGCCGTGGTGCTCGGCATGACTTTTGGCTTCTACTGCCTTAGGGACGACGCGGCGGGGCCCGAAAGCCAGGGAGCGGGAAGGTCCTATGACATGGCCAACCACTGCGGCGCGGGGGGATGAAGACAACTTCTTTGCGTTCTCGGTTGGGTTGGGATGGGTTGGGATGGGTTGGCGGCGGGGGCACGGCGTGCTTCCCAAAGAAAGCCTTCGGGTTTTTTTTATGATTCATATATTTTTTCTTTGTCTGTCTTGGTGGCCTTCCAGCGTGTGCCACAACCCATGGTCTGAAAGTTTTCCTGAAAACTCTCTGTTTATGATGTCCTTGAGGCACCTTGAGAAGAGGGGAACGACGCGAGCAGCAGAGCCTCGTTGCGAGGAAGGGGGGGGGGGGGAAGGGGCAGGGGCCCTTTAATCCCCCAAAACATGGGGGCCGGGGGGGGCCCGGGGCCCCCCCCCACCGC
>Ga0160423_10000571_pt1 | contig 30315 bp, 28 predicted proteins | sample CRUFie14St8metaG_FD_108191 | JGI IMG/M metagenome (GOLD analysis project Ga0160423, IMG submission 108191) | Marine microbial communities from the Costa Rica Dome - CRUD Field 142mm St8 metaG | ecosystem: Environmental > Aquatic > Marine > Oceanic > Photic zone | place: Costa Rica: the Eastern...
GACCATCATCGGTTATGACCCGAACGCCTTCACTCAGCTCAAACTTTGCGGTCGCACTGATGCCTTCACGCGTTGTGATGGAGCTGCCCATGCCGCCTTCGGTTGATCCCATAATGTCGGCCAAGACCATGTCGTGATGGGCAAGCAAACCCTGTTTGGTCTCCATACTCCACATCACCCCGCTGGAGCCGATTTGCTTAAGACTACTGATATCGTAGGGCGTACCACGCCGTTTCGCGCCGTCTAGGGCATTAAGTATGGGGCGCGCAAACGCGTCGCCAACAATGATCAGATCGGTAACGCGATATTCTTCCACCATACCAAGCAACCGGTCCGGGTCCATGCCGAGCTTAGAGGTAGTAACAACGGTGCCCCCCTGCAACATAGGGGAAAAGCTACCCAGCCACATGCCGGTCCCGTGCATCAATGGACAACCTGGCAGGCTTATCGGCGGTTGCTCAATACGCTGCAGGTAATCCGCAAATTCGCTCATAGATGCTGGTGGCTCCAATCCTTGGCCCGCCGCGCCCGCAGCAACAAAGTATTGTGTAAACGCACCGATGGGGTACATCACACCCTTAGGCATGCCGGTAGTACCGCCGGTGTACAGCATATAAACGCCCTGAGGATTTTGCGGTCGCCGCGCTAACGGTGGGTTCTCGCGAATTGCTCGCTCGTAATCCACCGCACCCTTTAACAGCGCCTCAGTGCCGTCATCGATCTGCACCAGCAGCTTGACCTTGGTTAGGCGCTCGCGAATTTCCCAAATGCGCATGGCATAGCACGACTGAAAGAACACTGCTTCGGCATCCGAGTTATCTAACAGATAAACTAATTCGTCTGCTTTGTAGCGATAATTTACATTGATCGGACAGCCGCCGACCTTGAACACACCAAATTGTGCTTCTTGATATTCGTTAGAATTGTGCAGGTACAGGCCCACTTTCGAGTCAGCGCCAATGCCGTTGGCCTCTAATAATCCTGCAATCGAGGCAGCCCGCCGCTCAAAACTTTCCCAATCGAGGGCGCGGCCATCTGCGATGGTCGCTGTACGATTTGGAAAGCAATCTGCAACAGTTTCCATCGCGGTCGCAAAGTGAAAATCCATAAGAGCCTCCTACCCCAGCTAGATCAACTAATTTAGAGCACTGAACTAGGATTTCAAAGGCCAGAGAAACAATTCTTCGAATCCAAAGTCAGAGAGACACCAACTTTTGGCGAATTCGACCAATACTTTTTGCAAAATTCTCAGGGCTTGCCCACAAAGACCCCCAATTACGGCCTATTTGAGAGAAATTCAAGTTGGCATGGCTTTTGTATCGTATTTGTACCAACAACATTTGAGGATTTAACGGGTTCGCTCAAACTTCTGGTCGAAGGAGCGCACAACACGGAAACTAGGACAATGCAGGACAACTTACGCCTTTCTCGACTGGCTTACCCCAGAGCCACCCTTATCACCGTCATCAGCCTATCTTTACTGATACTGTCAGTCGGCTTATTTGCGGACACCAGTACTGAGCCACTGGCGATGGCCGAGTTGCTGGCCAACAATGGCCTGCTGAAGCAGCTTACCTCGACGTTTAGCTAACGTTGACCACACCGTAAGGAACAAATTATGACGAAACCGTTAGAAAAATTGCGCAAGCGCATGCACCTAGATCGCGATCAAGCATGGCTATTTGGGGTGTGCGCAGGCTTAGCAAATTATTGGCACACCGACCCCGCCATAGTGCGCGTGGGCGTTGTTGTACGCGGTTTATTCGTTACCAAGTTGACCATAGCATTCTATCTAGTTGCCTGGCTCTTGCTGGACGATCGGCCCCGCGACCGGGTCAGTGGTGACCACGACAGTTGAGCGGAGAAACGAAGCTCAAGCACAGGCCGGCACCATTACCTCTTGTCTCGCCATTGCTTGAATGCTTCCAGCTCGGTGCGAACTTGAGCGCTCACATAGCTAATGACTGCGGCATCATCGAGCAAACCCCAACCAAATAGAAAATCTGGCAGTGCATCTAGCGGGGCTATGAAATACAGCAGCGCAGCGACCACTGACACCAGCGTAGTCGCCGAGATCTCCCGATAGTCGCCTTGCACGTAGGCGCTAACTAAATCGACTAATGTACGCAGTTGCTCCTGGGCGCTAGCAAGACTAGCACCACCACGCTGCAGCATTTTTGCGGTGGCTTGTTTTGCCACCTTTTGCAGCCGCGCAGGCGACCCCACCACTTCACCTGCCCGCGCAAGGAAGCGTGAAAAACCGCGGGGCTGCTCGCTCATGACCGCGTCGACTCCTGACCGGTTACAAACTGCAACAACCAGCGGCTCACCAATAGTTCATCGGTGGCCTTACTCATACTGTCCATGCCTTGCTGGTATACCGCCTCTCCGAGCAGCGTCCGACGATGATCCAATAACCCTTGAGCGTATGGCTTAGAAAATTCCGGGTGACCCTGCACCGTGATTACCTGATCACTCATGGTGAAACCGGCGATCGGGCAAAACCCATTAGTGGCAAAAACCTCCGCAGCTTCAGGCAATTCGACAACCTGATCTTTGTGGCTAGACAACAGGCTGAACTGCGGACGTCCGACTTCCCCCATCCAATTGTGGTGTCGCACAATATCGCTGGTGTGGACGCCAACCGCCCAACCGCCCTCAGCTGGCGCCACTCGACCACCAAAAAAGTGAGCCATAAGCTGGTGGCCAAAGCAGATTCCTATAATTTTTTTTCTCGCCGCCATGGCGCGCTCAATAAAATTCACCAGTTCAATAATCCAGGGCGCGTCGTCATAGACGCTGTCGCGACTACCGGTAATCAAATAGGCGTCACACTCCAAGGTCGCCGGCATCGACTGCTGCACTGGATAGTTGATGCATTCAACCCGGATTTCGGCGGCGTCCGGCAGTCGAGCACTGGACTGCAACACCCGCTCGAACATCAGCGGATAATCGCCGAACTTAGACTGGAACTTTTCCAACACCGAATCGGTTTGTAAAATCCCAATGCGTAGGATGCTCATCAAATAATCTCGAAGTATCGGCGCAGCTGCCAATTGTTCAAGTTGCGCTGGTATTCTCGAACCTCCCAGCGACGCGACATTACGAAGTGCTCGACAAACTCATCACCGTACATCTCACGGGCGAGTTTAGATACATGCATCGCCCCGGCGGCATCGGCCAAATTACTGGCAAATCGAACATGCTCCGGTAGCGTTTCTTCCAAGTCATAGGCATTCCCTTGCACAGCACTGTCAGGCTCCAATCGCTCACGAATACCAGCCAAGCCTGCGCTTAGCACAGCAGCTGCAACCAAATAAGGGTTGGCGTCTGCCCCACCGACCCTACATTCAATGCGCTGACTGGACGCGCCGCCAGGAATCACGCGGATCGCGGCGGTGCGATTCTCTACCCCCCAAGTGGCGGCAGTGGGCGCCCAGGCACCTTTCACTAGTCGAGTGTAGCTGTTGATCGTCGGCGCAAGCATCGGCAACAGCTCCGGTAAATAGCGCTGCAACCCTCCAACGGCGAAGCGCTGAGTTTCTGACATTCCTTGGGGTGCCGCCTCATCAGCGAAAACATTAATGTCATTCTCGTCACATAGGCTGAAATGGAAATGGCCACTTTGGCCTGGATAGTCCATTGACCATTTCGCCATGAACGTCGCCATCATGTTGCGTTTTTGGAAGTAAACCTTGGCGAAGGTTTTGAATAAATTTGCTCGATCGGCGGCTTCGATGCCGATCTGCGACTGCAAAGCAGCCTCCCAGACTCCGGGGCCGGTTTCACAGTGCAACCCCTCAATATCGCAGTCCATTTGCCGACACCAATCCATGAGTTCGAGGAAATTTGTCGAATGCGCCGAGGCGCGCAATACTGAATAGCCGAAATTACCGGGACTGAGCGGGGTCAGATTTTGATAATCCTTGTCCCGCACAGAATGCGGCGTTTCATCGAAAACGAAAAATTCGTACTCAAAACCCGATCTCACGCGCAGTCCTAAATTAGCATATTCGTTCAACACGCCATTCAAAACCGAGCGTGGGCACAAAGGGTGGGGGCCCGCAGCCGCAACAAACTCGCCGATAAAAAACGGACAGTTTTCGTCCGGCAACCAGCGCTCCGAATCTACAATGAGACGGTAGGACGCGTCTGGAAATCCGGTATGCCAACCTGTGTAGCGGCCCGCGTCATAAAGCTGATCGTCAACGTCCCAACCAAATACACAATCACAAAAACCACCCTGCTTGCTTAGGAGACTGGCAAATTTCTCTAACCCGACATATTTGCCACGAATTACCCCATCAATGTCGGTCAGACCCAGCTTGACTTGAAAGACGTTGCGCTCTTTATACTGAGCCAATTTGTGCTCTAACACCGTTTGATCTTTATCCATAGCAACATCCTCGTCTGAACCGCGCCTACTCGCCACCCAATCCTACACCCTCGGTGCGCTATCACTAACCCTGGAAGTTCTCGAAAACGTGACTCGAAGACAGATCAGTACGGAATTGTGTTACCGAATCACCCACTGCGTTTATACACCGATAATCGACACCCAAACACGCTCCATTGCTGTGGATAACTTTGAGGATAACTTATGCGGAGATTGTGCAAGTTTGAGGCTAAACCAAATACCGACGCTTCCTTATAGTCGAATATTTCTGTTTTTATTTATATTTATCAATCAGTTATAAGGCTTTGGTTAAACTAAATTATAGAAAGCTACGCCATGTGTTCGCGTGTCAGCGATTTGTTACCTCATGTGAATAAACTTATCTGTCAGCGTGTTAGTAACCACTAACCCCGCAAGCTCTAAATGGCCTTATTTTTAGGAAAATATCGCCATAAAAATGGAACATCAAAAACGTTAGCAGTGACCTTCAGGCTATGCCGTTGCCACCTGGGCGCTGGCTTGAGGATGGCTCTGGAAACACCGCTCAACACCGCTGCCGCCAGCATCGGTGTAAACGCAGACGTTACATTTTTGCCGATCTGCTTCAGAAAAAATCTATTTCAGTGCATCAAATTGAACATTTTTCGCCGGTACTGGCCCGCCAACTCATTGCCCTTGCCTAGCACATCAAACACTCTGATCATCGTCAGCCGGCCCAAATCGTCGCGAAAAGTACGATCCGCCTGCAAGATTTCTAGCCCCACCAACAAGGATTCTTCATAGCGTTCAGCAACAACATGGCGCACGGCTAACTGATATTTCAGTTCGAGATCGGCGGAGTTTGCCTCCACCGCTGCTGCCAATTCTTCAAGCTCAGGCATGGCCGCGGCTTCTTCCATAAACTCCAGCCGCGTTTGCGGACGCGACCTATCTGCCACATCCTCCTTGATACTAGCCAAGACCGTGCGCGCGTCCTGCAGATCACCCTTACGCACTAAGACGTCTGCTAAATCCACTCGCAGCGCCTGATTATTCGGCTCCTCTTCAATGGCCGCCTGCAGCATTGTTACCGCAGTGGCAAAGTCTTTTTGCTCTAGCGCCTGCTGCAAGTCGCCAGCAATTGCATCGTCCAGGGACTGTGTATGTTGATCCAACATAGTACGTAACTGATCTTCATCAGCGGGACCGTCTAACTGATCGACGATTTGCCCTTTATATATGACTCGGATACAGGGTAAACCCGGGACCTGCAGGCGCTGGGCCAGATTCTGATCCAGTGCAACATCTGACAGTGCCAAGGCGAACTTGCCCTGATACTGGCCTAACATAACTTCTAGCTGGCTCTTCACCTGCACTGAGGGCGGCACCTGCTCGGCCCAAAACAACACCACCACGGGCAACGATTGAGAGCGGTCTACGACTTCCGATTGAAAGGTCTCGACGGATACATCTATGGGAGCGGAATTTTGCATCGTTTATTTCTAGGTCCTGATGATTAGCTGAACGCCGCGAATATTACATCACCTTATCGAAGGAAATTTGTCGCGTAATGGGCCGCTGACCGACCCAATCAAATCCATCTTGTTGATTCGCAATACCCAAGCTCGCCACTTGACTGACTAAACCATCGAAGGCCGCCGAGACGTTCTGCAGCGCATTATTCTGCTCACTGATATGCCCAATCATGACGTGGAGTTGGGGGTGGGCTAAATGGGTCAGCAACTGGGCGGCTTGTTCATTAGACAGGTGTCCATAGTCCGCAGCAACGCGGCGCTTCAATGCAGGTGGGTATTTGCCCTGCATAAGCATGCTGCGATCGTGATTAGCTTCTAACAGCAGGTACGTACACTCACTAAATTGGCTCACGACATGCTGGGTAACAGACCCTAGGTCGGACAATACACCGATCTTCTGGTCACCATGACTCAGAGTAAATTGAGTGGGTTCACGCGCATCGTGGGGTACGCAGACTGGGTTAATCTGCACGCCAGCTACTTCAAATGGCACATCACCATCAAAGGGTTGGCAACTGAATCCCTCCGGCGCTCGACCCAGCGTCCCATGAGAGGCGTATACGGGTATCCCGTAGCGGTGAGCAAGTGCTGCAACACCAGCGATATGGTCACTGTGTTCATGGCTTACAAGAATTGCAGTGATGTCTCCTGCGCTGACCTGCCGACGCGCCAGACGTTGTTCAGCCTGTTTTAGATTAAAGCCACAATCCACTAGGAACAGGGCGTCACCGAGGGCAACAAGGGTGCCGTTGCCACGGCTGCCACTGCCAAGGGAGGCAAAACCCATTAGGCTGCGTATTCTCGGACCAGAACTAAAATTTGCTGGGCTAAATCATTATCAGCCAGCGGCTGCTCGCCATCAAAAACTACGACATCAAAGACGTTAGAGGCGGGATTCGCCATCATTCGCAACGTCACATTAACATCGCGGCTGCCACCACAAGAGAAGGTCAAGCGACACAGCACTCCCGTTGATTTATCGCCACCAAACAAGCTTTGCGGCAATCCAACCTGGATCGAAAACGTTTCTGAGCTTTGCTCTATTACTTCCACTTCTACAACTTCGGCATTCCGCAGCGACTGGCCAAGCGTTGCCCAAGCACGACCTCTGTCGAGGAACAAACGCAACATCGGTTGACCGGCTGCGTTGCGCACAAGCCCGGTCTTGGCACCGCTACCAATTTCTTGGGCTACTCGAGACACGGTGCTCTCAGCTACTCGGGCGGCAATATAAGCTCCAATTTCCGACAGCAATTTACTTTCAGCATCGTTCGAATCTGAGACGACGGCATTCAAACTGGCAACGTTTGCCGCAATCGCACTGCCCTGCTGATCATTATCATGACGCAAATGCACTTCTGTGGCTGTGGGTTGTAACCCCTGCTCGACTCGAATCAGCAGTCGATCCATACCTTGTCCGAGACCTGCAGTTTGCTTTGCACCCAGCACAGCTGCTCGCACAACGTCTCGATAAGCCTCAGCGTCCAGTGCCAGCCAAGCTGTATTCAGTCGCCCTTCCTCCGGATCCTCAAAATCAAATGCCACACCATTGTCAGCAAAGAACTGTTTAATTTTGGGCCAGGCGGTGGTGGGCGGTTCGGGGATAGCCAACCAAGCACGTGCGCCGAGGCGCTGAATACGGACTTCGTTACGGTTGTCATTGGCATACATCGCATCTGGCAACGGCGGTTTCTTGGGATAAAAAGATGGATTGATTTGCTGCGCAATCTGCGGCACCGGAAAGGGGTCGAGACTTGGTTTTGACGGTAAATCTGCGGGCACCTGTAGGTCGGCCTCTGGTTGCGCCTGCAGGTAGTCATTTGGATCGCGTTCATCAGACTTATTGCCGCCAAACCAGCCGCAGCCTGTGGCTAGGATCGGCAAAAGCATTAAGATCGCCGCGCGGGCGATCGAAGGGAAATTCCAGATCATGCATGTGCTCCTGCAGCTGCAATACGCTCTCGTACAGTGTCGTGATGTTGGGCGCTCAGTGGTAGCAACGGCAAACGAATACCCGCTTCAATATGACCAAGATCACTCAATGCCCACTTGGTTGGGGTGGGCGACGATTCAACAAACAAAATTTCATGCACAGGTTGCAGCCAGCCGTCTACTTCGGTGGCGCGCGCGCTATTACCCGCCAAAAAACTATTGCAGAACTCCGCCATAAGACTGGGCAGCACGTTGGCCGTCACAGATATAGCCCCCACCGCGCCCAACTCTAACATTTGTAATGTTTGTGCATCTTCACCAGACAGCACAAAAAAATCTTCCGCAACTCTGTTCTTAATCGCCGTTACGCGCTGAGCATCCCCACACGCCTCTTTAATGCCAACAATGCCATCGATTGCGGCCAACCGCTCTATTGTTTCTGGTTGCATATCGCAGCCCGTTCGAGGGGGCACGTTGTAAAGCACAATCGGAACCGCAGTCGCCGACGCTATTTTCTTATAATGCTGATACAACCCCTCTTGGGTTGGCCTGTTGTAGTAGGGCGTCACCAACAAACACGCATCAGCGCCAAGGCGCTGGGCCTCTTGAGTTTGATGGAGTGCTTCATCCGTCGCGTTACTGCCGGTGCCAGCAATGACCGGAACGCGTCCAGCCACGACATCGATAGTTCGCTTAATAACCTGGAGATGCTCGTCAGTAGCCAGAGTGGCGCTCTCGCCAGTCGTGCCCATGGGCACAATGCCATGAGTACCACTGTCTATATGCCACTCTATCAACCGATCTAACGCGCCCCAATCGACGGAACCATCGATTCGCATCGGCGTTACGAGCGCCACAATGCTGCCTGTCAACATGCCAAAGGCCTTAGTTGTATTGGGATCGCGAGATGGTACGCACGCTGCTCACGAGCCACAAGCACGATCCGACAAACGGTGAAAACAAACAGGTCAGACATTCACTGAAAGCGCGCGATCGACGAGGAACAACAGGTGCCGACGATGCGCCTTGGTCGCGGCATCGCCTCTGCGTTTTCCACTCAACTCCTTCGCCAATTTCTCCAGCTCAGCAAACACTGCCGAGCGCGCCAGATTGGACACGCTTTGCGCTTTCTTACCACGCCATATGGATACCAGCCGCTGTAGGTACTCAACCTGCAGGTTCTGCCTGATGCTGTTAACACTGCCGCGCATATCTGCGTCGAAAATAGCACCCGTCAACTGATCGAGCATCTGAGTCAACTGATAGTCATTACCGTAAAGACGCGAGTCGCTGATCCGCTGCAGAGTGCGCGGATGCAGTAGGTGGTCCAAAATACGCTTTTGCACCGATAACATCATCGCATGCAGCTTCGGATCTTCCGGCTCATCGTAAAAATCAAAACCACGCCGCTGGCGCTGCAGATGTTGGAATATCAGTTCCGAGCCACCCAGCGCATCCGGCGCGAAAATATACTTAGCCAGCACATCCATGGCGCGCTGCTGCTGACTTGCAGCCACGGGTTGATAGGGTGGCACTTCCGAGGTTCCCGGTGCAGCGCGATTGATATGCACACCGCCCACGTAACGAGAAACTACCCCACCAGACCGGGATAATTGATTCATCAGCACCGCATGGCTGTTATACAGCGCTTGAAAAGTTTCGCCCTGATAGTTGGTCAACAAGTCAGCGCGGATAGTGCGTACAAGCTGTAGCCGCTGTTCGGCATAGCCGACTGCATCGCCACTGTGGTCATAAATATTAATGTGCGGGTCAATCCCGCGACCGGGCCGACGCATATCATCCGCATCATTACCATAGACCAATTCTGGTTCGGTAGAGCGCGCAAGCAATGCCTGCATTCGCTGCTGTTCTGCGCTCGCGTCTGCCAGACTTGGTGCATAGCCAAACTCTATGGCCCAAAGGTCGTAAAGCCCGGGGCGATTCTGATAAAACGGAGTTTGGGGTTTACCTGGAGGTGCAACATTCACCGCCTCGTAATCCATAACCGAGCCAGATAACCCCTTCGCTGCCACCGCAACCTCATCAAACACATCAGGCTGTAGCTGGCTGGCCCGCATATTGTGAGTTAACCCTAGCGTATGGCCGATTTCATGGAGGATCAGCATATACATGCTGTCTTCGATCAACTGCTCTCGCAGTGCTTCGGTTAAACCGCCCGCCGCCAGTGCTTGCGCTGCAAACATCTGATCCATCTGCATTTGCGCACCCAACTCGCAGTGCCTACCCACGCTATGTGCCTCATGCGCACTCGGCTGCAACACGTCTTTGATCCGCAAACGATTGGTCAGAAAACTGAACTCCAACATGATGTCAGCGCCGATAATCTGGCCCGTTCGCGGATTGCTAAAAGAGGGGCCATAGCCGCCAAATGGCGGGTTCGGCGAAGACGTCCAGCGCAGCACGTTGTAGCGAATATCACCAGCGTCCCAGTCCGCATCATCCGGCTGTTGTTTGACGACAATCGCATTAGAGAATCCAGCCGCCTCAAACGCCACATTCCAAGATAGCGCCGCCGCTTCAATCAGATCGCGATATTCGTAGGGCGTGGTATTTTCAATCCACCAAGTGATCGGCTCTACCGGATCGGAAATAGCCGCTTGTGGGTCCTTTTTCACTAGGTGCCAGCGATTGATCATGTCGCGATAGGGTGCAACGTCCCGACTGGTTAGATCCGTAACGCGATCAGTAAAGTAGCCAACCCGATAATCAGCCGCCCGAGGTTCGAAGTCATTTTCTGGCATCGCCACCAGAGTGTGCTGAACCATAACGCTAATCGCTCGGCTATCTGTAACGTCTTCGTCACCCAACACTACCGGGGCCGGGTTCTCGTACACCATCTCCGTGAGCAATGAAGTATTTTCCGGGTAATTATTAACCGCGACCACTTTAGAGCGCGCCTCGCTGAGCTTGCCCAAGGAAAATCGCTCGCCCGGCTTCACCTTCGGGTTCGACGAAGGCTTAATCTGGGCGAGTTTTTCCTTCAGCAACACCGGACTCAGAGCTATCAGTAACTCGCCTTTTTCTTGGTCTTCCGCGACGATTTTTTCAACAGCCAGCACCGCCGGCGGAATATTCGCTTGGCCAGAGCGGCTTAACGGGCTGGCCGGATCAAAATAAAAACTGGTGTTATTTTCCACAAACTCGATGCGGTCAAAATGCCGGCGCAATACCAGCACTTTATTGTCGCGATACTGACCGCGAAAATGTCCCCCCTGCACCACACCGTCCTGGGCAATTACGGTGTGGATGAACTCCTGCCCTAGCTGTTCTTCCCGCACCAGCATATGCACACTGCCATCCGAACGTTTGCGGAAAATGGTAAAAAAACCGTCCAAGCGTTCACTGGCGGCGGCAATCTCGTCGATACTTTTTTTGTCCGTTGGCGGCGCTTTTTCGTCCGCACACGCTGCTAACAACAGCACTGCACATCCGGCAAAGAAGAAAGATATTCTGCGTCCAATCATGCTTAATTCTCGTCTGATTGTTGAGTCGATGCCACCGCCAAGGAGCGCGGCCAGGCGTTGAAAATCGCCTTTATCAGTGTCGCTAAGGGAATGGCAAAAAATACTCCCCAAATACCCCAAATCGACCCGAACGCTAGGATCGCGATAATGATCGCGACCGGATGCAGGTCGTTGGCTTCGGAGAACAACAATGGCACCAACACATTGCCATCTAAGAACTGCAGGATGCCATATACGGCCATGACAATGGCTAAGTCCGCCGACCAGCCAAACTGTAAGACCGCGACCGCGAACACCGGCAGCGTAACCACCGCGGCACCAACGAAAGGTATGAGCACCGAAAAGCCGACCACGACGCTGAGTAAAGCGGCGTAATTCAGATCTAAAATCAAAAACGCCAAGAACGTGACAACACCAACAATCAAAATTTCGAGCGCCTTGCCGCGTACGTAATTACCCAACTGCACGTTCATCTCTGCGGCGACGGCATTGATCATGGGTCGCTCTGTGGGCAGCACTTCACGAACGGCGTCGATCAGTCGGTCTTTGTCTTTGAGCAAAAAGAAGACGGTAATAGGCACCAACACTAGGTACAACACCAGCCCAAGCAGTGAAAACACTTGCGTGAATGCTGTTTCGATAACCGCCCCACCAACATTAGCCGCCTCTCGACTGACCTGCTCAAGTAACGCCGAGATCTGCTCGGGGGTAATGTATTCAGGGAACCGTTGCGCCAGATTACTCACCCCCTCCTGCAGACGCTGCGCCAAACTCGGCAGCACTTGCACCAGACTCTGTAGCTGGCGCCACAGTAGCGGCAGCACTAAGAGTGACAGTGCCAATACTGTTCCCAAAAACAGCAAAAATGCTAGGTATACGGCAGCCCATCTCGGCACTCGCCGATGCTCTAAACTACCGACTATGCCCTGTAACAAAAACGCGATCACCAGACCCGTCAAAACCGGAGCCAGCGCCCCACCAAAAGTCATTAATAGCGCCATCGCGATAACAAGTACGGCAACTAGATAGATCGCGTCGGGTTGCGAAAAATAGCGGTTCGCCCACTGATTGATGATGTCGAAAAATTTCATGCGCCTAAGGTTCAACCCTTCTTTTGCAGAAGGTAGGTATAACGTCCGTCTGATTCAGTGGATTCAAGCAACAGATGCCCACTTTGGCGCGCAAAGACCTCAAAATCCCTGACCGAGCCTGGGTCCGTAGCGACTACCCGCAGTTGCTGCTGTGGCTGCATCTCGTTGAGCGCTTTTTTTGCTTTCAACAACGGCATTGGGCAATTCAGCCCTGTTACATCCAATTCCACTAATTCCATATCACCTGCCATTGTCGCCGGCTTCGACTGTGTTGCCATAATCGACGATAGCCCTATTGAGTGATGTGCAATGTACCACAGCACCGGCATGTCTCGGTGTAAATGCGGCGCATACCCAGTTGTATTGGCATAGCGTACTATGGGTCCATGCCAAGCTATCGGACACGTCATCCAGGGTTACGCGTTTTGTCGAACGCGGCATTACTACTCCTGTGCTTGGTCATGACTCAAGCCACAGCACCGGCAACAGCCCAGAACCTCCCGAGTTTGGGCGATGGCTCATCAAGAATAGTATCGCCACAAATGGAGCGGCGTATCGGCGAAGCTTTTCTGCGACAACTGCACGCAAATTTACCGATATCCGAAGATGTAATCACTCAATATTACATCGAACAACATATGCAGAATTTAGCTCAGTACGCGCAACTGCGGGAGCCGCTGCAGAGCATTATCGTTGTCGACAATCCGGAAATTAACGCATTCGCTGCGCCCGGGGGAATCATCGGCATCAACTTAGGACTATTACTCTATGCCCAGAATGTGCACGAATATTCCTCAGTCGTAGCCCATGAATTTGCCCATATCAGTCAGCGCCATTTCGCTCGCGGCATAGAAGAACAACAAGCGGCTTCAGTACCCATGTTGGCATCAATGATCGCTGCCCTACTCGTCGGCGCAGCTGGAGGCTCAGAAGCTGGAATGGCCGCGCTATCAGCCGCTCAAGCAGCGGGCCAATCGAACCAACTGCGCTTTAGCCGCGAGCGTGAGAGTGAAGCAGATCGGGTCGGCCTAAATACTATGCGGCGTGCGAATCTTGACCCTCAAGCTATGTCACGCATGTTCGAACGTATGCAAAACGCCTATCGATTTACCTCGCGCCCGCCCGAATTTCTGCTGACCCATCCATTATCCGAAACCCGCATAAGCGATGTGCGCAATCAGGCACGCGAGTTCTTTTCTGATGATCCTGAAAACAGCAAACGCAAATGGCCAGACCAGTTGGAATACCAATTGGTGCGCATGCGTGCGCAACAACACTTTTCAAAAAACCCTCAGGCGGACGTCTTTAACTATCGCGAAAAACTTGCTCAAGCACCCGATACCGCAGCCTTGCAATATGCTCTGGCACTAGCGCTAAGCGAAACGAATCAGCATGACGAGGCAATAGCACTGATGCGCGGGTTGGAAGAGAAAATTTCCAGCCGTATTTTCTTCCAAGCGTCACTGGCCGAATTACTAATCGCAGCGGAGGAACTCACCGCGGCACAGAACCTGTTGAGACAACAGTTGAATCTATACCCAGACAATTTCCCGCTGGCCATGATGTATGCTCGGGCGCTCGTGGCAGATGAGCAATACGATGACGCCGAGATCGTTCTGGAAACCCAGTCCAAGCTGCGCCCAACGGACACCCATATCTGGTTTTTGCTCGCTGAAACTGCTGGGCTCGCCAGCAATATCACAGGCGTACATCTGGCAAGAGCAGAGTATTTCTATCTCCACGGGGCACTGCATCGAGCAATCCAGCACTTAGAATACGCTCAGCGCCTAGTACGAGAGTCCAATCCACTCTTGGAAACAAAGCTAGCTCAGCGCATTCAAGACCTGCGCACCACCATACGGATGCAGAATAGCTAGGCGCTAAATTCCAACATTCGATCCAGCGGCAGCTTCGCCCGCTCGGCAATCGCGGGATCGATATGGATAGCATTTTGCACTCGATAGCTGGCGTCACCTAGCACCCGATTAAGGCACTGCAACTCATTCATGGCCATCCATGGACAGTGCGCACATGAGCGACAGGTAGCCCCATCGCCTGCGGTAGGCGCTTCAATAAACACCTTGTCCGGATTTAGCTGGCGCAACTTGTGAAAGATGCCACGATCCGTCGCCACGATAAATTCTTTGTTCGGCAACTCGCTCGCGGCTTTAATAATTGCGCTGGTGGAGCCAACCGCGTCGGCCAGATCTATAACCCCTGCAGGTGATTCGGGATGCACGAGGACACCAGCATCGGGATAGACTCGCCGCATATCCTCCAAAGCTTGAGTCTTAAATTCCTCATGGACCACGCAGGCGCCACTCCAAAGCAACATATCGGCTTGGGTTTGGTTTTGAATATAACGCCCGAGATGTTGATCCGGTGCCCAGAGAATCTTCTCTCCCGCTCGATCCAACGCGCTAACGATTTCCAGCGCGCAACTGCTGGTTACCACCCAATCCGCGAGTGCTTTAACTCGCGCCGAGGTATTGGCGTAAACCACCACGGTGCGATCTTCATGCTGCTTGATAAAGTCTGCAAAAGCCTCCGGGGGACACCCCAAATCAAGCGAGCACTCAGCCTGCACTGTGGGCATAAATACCTGTTTTTCCGGGGATAGGATTTTTGCTGTTTCCCCCATAAACCGCACCCCAGAGACGATTAGCGTTTGCGCCGAGTGGTCACGCCCAAACCTCGCCATTTCCAGAGAGTCGGCAACACAACCACCGGTCTCCTCGGCCAGTTCCTGAATGTCGCCGTCCACGTAGTAGTGGGCCACCAGAACTGCATCCAAGGCTTTAAGTCGGGCTTTGATCTGCGCCTTCAGTTGCTGCCGCTCGGCCTCGGGCAACGCCAAACTTGGCACCAACGGCACTTGCTCAGGGGAGAGGGTATAGTCTTTGAGTACGGGCTGGGTCATGCTGTTGATCATTGTGCGGTCGTTGGGCAAATACTAGGGTCATCGGCGAGCAATTGCTAACATCTATGCCCCACGCTTTTTGCAATTCCACTTGGATAGCGTATGCCTGCTTCGGTAATTTTTCTGATATCCGATGACGCCCCCCAGACCGCATCGAACGACAACCATATTCGCCTGCCAGAGGCTTTTACTAAGGGTAACTGGTCAGTGCATATTGGCGCACCGGAACGACTGACTCTGACCCCAGAGGGCCTGGTCGTCGATGATTTTGCTTTGCATGAGGCCGATCTAATTTGGCCATTGGGATTTGGGCCGCGTAGTGGATTTTTAGATCGGGCGCACCTGCTCCGCCAATTGCCTCAGGAAAAACTGATCAGTCCTATGGCAGAGCACGTGCTCGGACACGGCAAAGCTCAGTGGTCAGAGTACTGCCCACCGACTTACGTCAGCAATGACCCTGAATATCTACAAGAGATTGCTCATGAATACGCCGGCGATTGGGTGCTAAAGCCACTTGCAGGCAGTTATGGTCGCGATGTGCACCATGTGCAAGCAAACCAATGCGCGATCATTGACGACATTATGCTGGAACAACCTGGGAGCTATTTTGCACTGCAGCGCTATGTTGCCGGAATCCTTGAGGGCGAAATAAGGACGCTAGTAGCAGGCGGGCAAATAATCGGCAGCTATCGGCGGCTGCCACAAAACGGCATCCGCGCAAACTTATCAGCCCTCGGTCGAGCGTTACCCGTACATGATCAAGAGATCGACACTAAACTAATCGACAAAGTGCGCACAGACCTGCAACGGCGCCACATTGGCTATGCAGCAATCGATACCGTGGGTAGCTACTTGATGGAGGTGAACCTGGTTAATCCCGGCGGTCTTGGCACTCTTTGCGAGATCTATGGGCGCGATTTCGCGGACCAGGTGGTCCGCGCTATCAACACTCAACGCAGCCTTTAGTTGCTGCCGCTAAGGCGTCCCACCGTCAACGCGAATGACTGTGCCAGAGGTAAAGCTTGCTGCGTCGCTGGCCAGATACAGTGCCGCACCAACAATTTCTTCCGGTTGGCCACCCCGCCCTAATGCCAAATTCTTCTTGGCATTCGCGGCAAAGGTCTCCATATCCCACGCTTTCGAGATATCCGTCAAGAATGGTCCGGCGGCGATGCAGTTGACCCGCACAGACGGCCCTAAGGCAAAGGCATAGGAGCGCGTCAGCGCGTTAAGCCCAGCTTTCGCAGCCCCATAGGGCTCAGAATTGGGTGACGGATTCAACGATGCGGTACTGCTGATATTAATGATGGAACCGCCAGACCCAGCCGCCATGCGTTCGCCAACCAGCGCCATAAGTCGAAAAGGACCCTTTAGATTAACGCCCACAACTTTATCAAATAGTTCTTCGCTGACGTCTGAAAGTTTGTCGTACAGCGGCGACATACCGGCGTTATTAATCAAAATATCGATCTTGCCAAATCGCTCATAGGCCGCATTAACTAATCCATCAAGTGCATCCCATTGCCCCACATGACAACCATAGGCCAGCGCCTGGCGGCCCATCGCTGATATTTTCTTCGCCACTTCCTCGCACGCATCTGCCTTGCGGCTTGTTATCACCACATCAGCGCCCCGGGCAGCCAGGGCCAATGCCATCTCCTGCCCTAGGCCGCGACTGCCGCCTGTTACCAAGGCGACCTTGCCTGAAAAATCCAATAACTGATCCAATCTAACCTCCCCGAATAAACCCAAGCTCGGCTACCAATGTGACACAAGCTTAACCATCAGTTCTACCTATTTCAGAGTGCGTGTCGAGCATCCCAGCAAGATGCTAAGCTAATGGTTTACCACTTTTTACAGTGGGTTAACGATCAAGAATCAAACAGAGGAGAGAGCTATGGGGATGTTAGATGGCAAAGTCGCACTGGTAACAGGCGCAGGTGGCGGACTTGGACGGGCACACGCTATGTTATTGGCGCATGAGGGCGCGAAAGTTATCGTCAACGATCTGGGTGGCTCCCGGGATGGCACCGGCGCCAGCAGTTCTATGGCCGATGGTGTCGTTGAAGAGATCAAGGCAGCAGGCGGCGAAGCGACCGCACACTATGGCTCTGTTACGAGTCGCGACGATGCAGAAAGCATGGTTCAGTGCGCCGTCGATACCTATGGCAAGATCGATATCTTGATCGCCAACGCGGGCATCCTGCGCGATAAATCGTTTAAAAATATGGACGATGACATGTGGGATATCGTCCTCGATGTCCACTTACGCGGCACGTATCTGGTCACCAAGGTGGCTTATGACACCATGCTGGAACAGGGCACAGGCGGCCGCATCATCATGACCAGTTCCACATCTGGCCTTCTCGGTAATTTCGGCCAAACCAATTACGGCGCAGCTAAAGCGGGCATTGCCGGTTTCATGCGTTGCCTGTGGCTGGAGGGATTAAAATACGGGATCACCGTAAATGTTCTCGCACCCACGGCCACCTCGCGCTTGACCACTGACATCTTGCCTGAAGAGGTTCAAGACAGCTTCCCACCCGAAGCCGTCTCTCCCCCAGTAGTGTGGCTATGCACTGACGAAGCTAAAGACGTTAGCGGCCGGCAATGGTTGGTGGCCGGCAATAATGTGTCTATTTTGAGCTGGCAGGTAACGCCAATTGCACAACGCGCGTTAGATGAGGGCACCTGGGACGTGGCCGATATCGGTGAGAAAATACTCGCCAGCAAAGATACATGGCCGCCAGTCAACCCATTACGCGGCGCCTAACACCGCGCTAAAGACAGCAAGGTAATAATAAAAGACGGGAGCAAGGACACATGAATTTTGGTTTTACTGAGGAGCAAAATTTGCTCCGTGATCAGGTAGAGCGCTTCATGCAAGACACCTGCCCAATGCCAAGAGTTCGGGAACTCAGCAGCACGGGCGGCTTTGACGAGGCACTGTGGAAACAAATCGGAGAACTGGGTTGGCTTGGCTTATTGATCCCCGAAGCCCACGGCGGTTTGGGATTAAAGTGGATTGACCAAGTTGTGGTTTTAGAAGCCGCAGCCACCGGTTTGTGTCCACTGCCTATTGCCTCCCACGCGCTAGCAAGTACCGCAATCCTGACATGTGCCGACGACGCGCAGAAAGGTCGCTGGTTACCAGCAATGGCGAGCGGTGAAGCCGTCTGCACCCTCGGTCTGTACGATGATGCGAACTGGATAGATCCTGCGGCAATAACGGCAACGGCCAAGGCCAGCGATGAAGGTTATGTCCTTGATGGTACCAAACCTTTTGTTAGCGACGCCAGCAATGCCGACTACTTGCTGCTCGCGGTCCAAGGGCCTAACGGCCTCGCACTGGCTGCGGTTGGTAAGGAGGAGGTAGCTATCACCCCACAACCGACCATGGACAGCACTAAGCCTATGGCCAGTGTCGATGTGAAGGGGGTTCACATCAGCGCCGACAGCCTGCTGCCAATGACAACGGACCAGCTGTCTTATCTGACCGATTGTGGTGCACTTGCGGTAACGGCTGAAATGGTCGGCGCTGGCGAAGCGATACTTGACCTGACTAGTGATTACGCCAAACAGCGCATTCAGTTCGGTAAACCCATTGGCCAATATCAGGGGGTGAAGCATCGCCTCGCTGATATGTACGTCGACCTAGAGAGTTATCGGTCGCTATGCTATTTCGCAGGTTGGTGTGCAGACGACGATCCCCAAGAATTGGCGCGAGCAGTGTCTCTGGCTAAAGGCTATGCATCGGACGCCTTTAATCAGATTGGTATTGATGGCGTCGGCTTACACGGTGCAATTGGCTTTACTGCCGAATACGACGCACAACTCTTTCTCAAACGCTCGAAGTGGGCCCGCCCCATGTTCGGCGACTCCGATTTTCATCTTGACCGCGTTGCTAGTTTAGGAGGCCTGTAATGGATTTTGATTACACCGCAGAGGAAAACGCCTTTCGCGAGGAAGTACGCAACTTCATCAGTGAAAACTTACCCCCGAAAAAAGAACGGGATAAGAACTTTCTCAACACTTGGCTGGAAAAAGTACGGGCCAAGGGATGGGTTGGCTTTTCGTGGCCAAAAGAATTTGGCGGCAGTGCTGGCGGCCTAATCGAACAAACGATCTTGCGCGAGGAAATGGCGCTGGCCAAAGCACCACCATTGGGCACCTCGATGATGGGGCTCGCTTGGGTCGGCCCCGGCATTATGGAATACGGCACCGAAGAGCAAAAACGTAAGTTCATTCCGGACATCCTCGACAGCAAGGTCACTTGGTGTACAGGCTACTCCGAACCCAATCACGGCTCTGATCTTGCGGCTATTCAATGCAAAGCAGAACTGCATGGCGACAACTATGTGGTAAACGGTCAAAAAATCTGGACCACTGGAGCACCGTGGTCGCAATGGATTATTTTACTTACTCGCACTCAGTTCGATGTGGAGTCTAAACACGATGGCATCACCTGCCTGCTCGTCCCCATGGACGCTCCAGGAGTTGAGGTGCGACCAATCGAAAACATGGCTGGCGATAAACACTTTGCTGAGATTTTTTTCACCGATGTCCAGGTGCCGGTGGAAAACCGTTTAGGCGCCGAGGGCGACGGCTGGAAGGTCACCGTCTCAGCGCTCGCAAACGAGCGCTCGAGTATTGGTGAAGTAACGCAAATGTTCGCGAAACTGGAAAACCTGAAAGAATTGGTCAAAGTGACCTATAAGCAAGGGAAGCCAGCACAAGAAGATCCCAGCGTGCGACGCAAAGTTGCGCAATTTGAAATGAAAATTGCGGCGATGAAATATAACGGTCTACGCTATCTGACCAAGCAGATCAAAGGCGAGCCGCTAACATCCGAGACTTCAGTCAACAAGCTGCATCGCGCCAGCTTAGAGATCGAAATGGATGATTTCGCGGTAGAACTGACTGGCCAAGCTGGGCTGCAGCTGCGCGGTGGTGACGCCGCCGTAGACGGCGGCACCTGGTCAAAATCTGCATTGAACTGGCCAAACGTTGTCATCGGTGGCGGCACACCAAATATTCAACGCAATATTATTGCCGAACGCCTATTAGGAATGCCGAAGGATTGAGGCTAAATCGCCACCGCGGCCCACCCCAGTGAGGCCTCGGTGGCTGTCCCATCGACAAACCATACAAAACGCCGCTTTATCGGGTAATTACTACCGTTGAGCGGCAACTCGGACCCTTTAACAGCAGTTTTGACCATAGTCGCAAGACCGTTATTGGTCAGGATCTGCGCAATGATAAGTATCCCCTCGGATAAGAACATACTGGGACTGTCGAGCTCGCTGGCTGGAGAACTAGTTTACCGATTGTGTGTTGCAGAATGCGCGCGTATCGGTTTTAAACTCGCCGAGATTGATAGGCTCGAAAGCACCGAGGCCCAGGCCGATTTATACATTAGGATTGCGCTGCCACCGTACTCAGAAACAAGCCGCTATATTCCTCATCCGCAAACCCTAATTTGCGTAAAAGCGAGCTATATGCCGCTGGCCCTAGTCCAGCGTCAGGAGATCTGTGGGGCATATTTCGACACATTCGATGCGGAGCGTGGAGCTGCCTTCGTCCTCGCATCAACCAGACAAGCTTCGGACAGTTCGAGAACCGCGGATTATCAACGAAACATGCCGCGGACATTGACTCGGCAGATTGGCAAAGCCAGAGCCATCGACCTTGAGCCACATTTCTTTTCACGGGGAACGATGCGCACCTGGCTGAGCGAACATCCTGCTGTACAGCATTGGCTGCTGCAAAAATATGCGAGCACTGAAAGAAAGGTCAGCAATCCAAACGCTAATGCGCCGAAAAACGTGATCTATTCAAAACGCCTTCAGCGCCCCACCTAAACGCTGTGTACCCAACAGCGATGTCGCACCTTGCTCGGACCAGATTTGTTCGCCGCTAACAAATACACCCTTTACGTGGCCTTCGGCGCGATTAACCAACTGATGGCAGTCAAATGACTCGCGATAGGTGTACTGAACACTCGCCTCGCCGTCATAGGTTGCTAGACGCTGAGGATCAAATAGCACCAGGTCTGCACGATCGCCGACCTCCAAGCCGCCGACGTCTAATCCAAAAAATTCCGCAGGTTCTCGGGTCAATCTTTTCAGCATATGGCTAAAACCCTGCTCCGAATCTTCCAGCCCAATCTTCAGTGCGCGCAGATTACCGTCGAAAAACGCCATATTTGTCACATGCGCGCCGCTGTCATTGAAACCCGGTAACAATCGAGGGTGCAGTAACAGTTGTTTCACTACCCGAGGGTCTTTATTCGCAGCCACATAATGCCAATGCAGATCCCGATCGAAATGCTGCAGTAACGCAAGGAAGAACTCACCGTCATCCCGAACCGCAGTGCCCAAGGCTGCGAACGTGCGCGCCTCTTCAGCATCGTCAACCAGCTCACTATTGGCCAGCCAAACTTGATAGCGCTGATACAACTGCGCCATGGATTGACCAGCCCAGCCGTCTACAGTCGATCGATAAATCACCATATCGTTGAGGTCACGGGTCAAAAATTCGTTTTCAATCCGCAACAGGCGCCGCAAATGACCCACCGAAAAACCACTCTTGCCACGGCTCCACATCTCCCGGAACGCTTCAATGAATTCTGGGTCAGCAAGGATTTGCCGGCGCGCTGCAGCATCTTCTAACTCAGTTTCAATCAATCGGCGCATCAACGGATTCGCCTCAGCCAACGGGCTTACCGCACCCTCCGAGTAAATACGAAACGGTGCTGCTAACGCTTGCATACGAAAATTGCCATTGAGCGCCTTGCTGTTGAGCAAATTCGCGAACAGTAACGCACGAGATTTATTCATGCGATTGTTCACACTATCGATGGCTGCAAGTGCGGTGATCTTCAACGGCTTGCCATGTATGCGACCACTGCTGAGCATAAATAGACGCGCAGTGAGTCCGCCATTGTCCGTTGCCGGGGTCATCTGCCAAACGCGGTCACGCTTGCGCAGCACATCGGTGAGCAGTTTGTATTCCTTATACGTCGCGTACTGGGTCGGAATACGTTTATCTGTGTTCGGAGCATTGGCGAGAAAATGCAAAGGTAAGCCATCTGTCGACAACCCCAAGTAGCCATCATCCATTGCCTCTTCGAGTATGCCCACCATGCGCTGCAACTCCGCATCAGTAGGTTGGCGGCTGATGCTGTCTTGCAGGCCCATGACTTCAATACGCAACATAGAGTGGGGTAGAAAAGGCGCGATGTTGGCCGCCAATGGCAACTCATCTAAATGCTCTAAATACTCTTTCGGCTTGCGCCAAACCGCCTTATCCGCGGTTTTGCTCAACACAGTTTTGGGAATATTCTCAACCCGAGCAAAACAATCCACAATCGGATCTTGATCGGCGGTTCGCTGATTACCAAATGCCAAACCAATGCTGCAATTACCAACCAGCACACTAGTGGTGCCATGTCGCGTAACCTCTGGCAGGCCCGGCTCTAATTCCGCTTCCAGATCCTCGTGGGTATGAATGTCGAGCAAACCGGGCGTCAGCCATTGATCCGACGCGTCGACTTCTTGAGCAGTTGCTTGGCTGGGTAAGCGTCCACCACGTGCCGCGATTTTTCCCTTACTGACAGCAATGTCGCCAACGCGCCCAGGCATGCCAGTACCATCAAATACTTTGGCGTTACGAATAATTAAATCCCACTGCATGCCGCTGCTCCAATTTCGCTTCAGTCCATTGTAACGACCATAACCCTGTCTAGTCCGCGCGCAAAGTGCCTCTGACCGACGGCAAAAATAATGCGACCAGCAGCGTAATGCCGATCAGCGCAAAACCGGACGTTATCAGGGCCGCCCCTACTCCATAGTATTCCGCGATTAAACTGATAGGAAAAACGCCAAGGGGCATGAGTCCGTGGGACATCATATCGATACTCATTATGCGACCGCGCATATGATCTTCGACTTGCATCTGCAACATGCCCCGATTCAGCGACATATTCCAACTGCTAAGCATGCCAATCACCGCGATAGACGCCAACGCAGCCCACTGCACTGAAGATGCCCCAAATACAGCCGTTACTGCACCCCACCCGATACAACTGGCAATCAACCAGAAGCCTTTATTGCGCAAATCACCCATGGTCGCCATGAGCAGTGACCCGATAATGGCTCCACCACCCATGGCCGAAATCAAATAGCCCAGATCATCGGCATGGCCCTGCAGGACATCCTCATTAAAGGCCGGCAACAGAGTGTTGAGCGGCATACCAAACAAAAACGGCAGAATCGACAACACAATCAGCGCGAATACTCGGGGATGCTCGATAACGTAGCGCAATCCCTCTTGCATATCTGACCAAGAATCAGTGTCGCGATTGCGCTGAACTTTGCCGGGTCGATCGACTTTTAGCACTGTCAGCGCCGAAAATAGATAGAGACTGGCAATTACCAGATACACAATGCCGACGCCGTAGGTGGATGTCTTATCACCACCGGCAAGCCATGCGATGAGCAACCCGGCTAACGCCGGCCCAATGATACGCGACAAATTCCAGCCGGTAGTATTCAGAGCCATCGCTGTGAAAATCAGTCGCTCTGGGATGATTTCTGGCACAAACGCCTGTCGTGCAGGCATAGACAGCGCGAGTACCGTGCCATTAAAAAAGCCAAACCATATGAAGTCCCAGAACTTTACGTTACCGCTAAATATGATCAACGCCATCACCAGGGTCGCTGCACAGTTGAGCATCTGCGCCCATGCAATGACCCGACGCTTAGGTAAGCGATCTGCCAACACGCCACCGTAAAGAGAAAAAATAACCGACGGCAACATGAACGATAACGTCACCCACGCGAGATCTATGGCCGAAGAAGTGAGCGCATAAACCAACCAGCCTCGAGCAATAATCTGCATGTTCATGGCGAAAGACGAACCCAGACTGCCAATCCACAGCCAGCGAAAGTTCGGCACCGCCAATGCGGAAAATATATCTCTAGAAGCCACCCGCTAGATTTCTTGCATCAGCTAATAACTCAGCCGGTAGGCATCACCGTCTTTAACGATATGCCCGGCGGTTGGTGCTGCAAAGTGAGTGCCGATCACCAATACCGGTTGGTCACCATAGCGCTGCAAAAATTCAGCACGGGTGTCTGCTGCAGCTGACGGATCGGTGTCGGCGAGAGTAGACCAATGCGGATGCGCTATCTGACAGGGGTGATGAATCATATCACCGGTGATAATCGCGGCCTCGCCATTCGATTGGATATGCACACTCACATGCCCGGGGGTATGTCCCGGGGTTGGCTGCAATGACACCTCAGTAGTAACTTGGTGATGTTGCGGCACAATCAGCGCTTGCCCGGCATCGAATATCGGCTGCACCGAATCCTCAATTACTGGCCCATACTCCTGCGCCTCGTGCCGCCAGTGCTGCCACTCGTCCTCTGCAAACAAATATTGGGCACGTGGAAAGGTAGGCTGCCACGCACCATCTACCCACTGGGTATTCCACCCAACATGATCCACATGCATATGGGTACACAACACCGTATCCACTTGTTCAGTCGTGAATCCAGCCGCAGCAAAACGCTGCAGAAAATCGCCCTGCATCAGGTTCCATTTTGGATAAGTCCGCGGTTTATCATTACCAATACAGGTATCCACAACTATGGTGTGCTCGGAAGTTTCAATCACTAGGGCATGAATACTCAGAACGATGCGGCCTCGTTCATCAATGAAAGGCTGCATCCAAGGAATCGACTGCATTGCTTCAGGTGTCGCTTGGGGTAACAAATGCGGACCGAGAGAAGCCGTAGTCAACTCAACTATCTGTGTCACCCGCACATCACCAATCTGCCAACTCAGCATCTACTCCTCCCCCCGGCTTCACCGAATAGACCCCCAGCGTTGCAAATCAAGGCTGTATGGTCAAACATGAATGCCAATTAGGCGCTAACAGCGCGACATTACGAGGGGAACACTATGACCACACAGAGCTTGGCGGACACACTGCGACTTACCGATATCGGCATCACTATCGACAACCACGTTGCTGTGGTCGAGATCCAAAAAGGCCCGAATAATTTTTTCGACACCACAATGATCAACGACCTAGCAGATGCATTCGAGCAGATGGATAAAACTGATGAGGTGCGCGCGATCGTATTATGTTCCGAGGGTAAGCACTTTTGTGCCGGCAACGACTTTAGCAGCGCAGCTCGCAATGAAGAACGTGCTGATCGTGACCCGAAGGCCGGCAACCCTCTGTATGCAGCCGCAGTGCGCTTGTTCGCCACTGAAACTCCAGTAATTGCAGCGGTGCAAGGCGCTGCTGTCGGTGGTGGTTTCGGTTTAGCCGTGATGCCAGACTTTAGAGTGGTATGCCCAGAAGCGCGTTTCACGGCTAACTTCGTAAAACTGGGTTTTCACCCCGGATTCGGTTTGACCCATACGCTGCCGCGACTGATTGGTCAGCAACAAGCCCATAAACTGTTTTTGACCGGCCGCCGCATCGGCGGCGAAGAGGCGTATGCCATGGGTCTTGCTGATGTGCTCACCGATAGAGATAACTTACGTGCTGAAGCCATAAAACTCGCCGCAGAGATCGCGGAAAACGCACCACTTGCTGTGGTTTCGGTGCGCAAAACCATGCGTGCTGACCTAGCTGCAGCGGTCAAAGCACAAACTGATCACGAGGGCGCGGAACAATATCGTTTGCAGCAAACAGAAGACCACCGAGAGGGTGTCAAATCCGTGGCCGAGCGTCGGCCCGGTAACTTCAAGGGCCGCTAATCAGTCGCTGCTGCGCGCCGATCTAATTCGGCGCGAATTACCGCGTATTCCTGCTCGGTGAGTTTGAAGCGACTAAACAACACAGCGCCGATGACATAGCACAACAAAGGCAAAGCTCCATATAGGGTAACCATGGAGATCTGCACAGTCATGGTCTGTGGCTGGTTAGGTACAAACCCCGAGGCTTCAAGCACGAAGCCGGTGAGTAATAACATAAATCCCAGGGCACTCTTATAGGTGAAATTCCATACCGCAAAATAGGAGCCTTCCTTGCGCTCACCAGTTTTATATTCATCGTAATCGATAACGTCGCCCTGCACCGAAGGCCCAATCGTGCCTCCGCATCCCGCGGCCAGCCCAGCAAATGCGGCCATCACAATAATCAGCGTCAAACGCGCGTCGACCGTATCCAAGAACGGCAGAAAGAACATCCCGCCGAAAGACAGACCGTATAGTGCCATACCAACGATCCACACCTTTATTTTTCCGAAACGGCGAGATAGCGGCAGCCACATTGGCACTGAAGCAGTGGACGGCAACATGTAAGCCAAAATAATAAACGGGGCCCACAGGGGGGCACCCACGACATACTGGGTGACATAAAGTGTCAACACCGCAATCGCGGAAGAACCAACATTTTCGATAAACGTGACAATAACCAGTAACCGCGCGTGGGGGTTTTGCCAGACGTCACGGAAAGCCGACGTAGGACTGGAACTCAAGCGACCCTGAAATTCTGGACGCTCACGTAAATAAACCACGGCATAAAGCACCAATACACTCATCGCAACCACGGCATAGAGCGCATACTCCTCAGCCATTGCCCGCACATCGCCACCCTCACGGAACTCTTCGTTGAGTAATAATTGCATCGTCGCTAACGATAGGATTGAGCCAAAGGTATAAAACGCATGGCGCAGCCCAAACAAGCGGCTGCGTTCGTGGTAGTCATTGGATAATTCAGCGCCAAGGGCCATATGCGGCACGAAAAATATGGTCATGGCAGAATAAAAGCCGATGATAGAAGCAGCCATCCACCAACTCAGAGCATCACCGCTCAGAGAAAAGGGCGGTGCAAATACCGCATAGAAGCCCATCGCAATGGGTACAAAGCTAAACAAAATCCAAGTGCGCCGACGTCCCAAGGAGGTGGTGGTGCGGTCACTCAAATAGCCAACCAGTGGATCTGAGATTGCATCCCAAATGCGTGAGACGCTAAAGATCAAACCCATAATCGCTGGTGCAATAAGCAAAACATCCGTGGAAAATTTCATCACGTAAAGCGCCAGCAACAAATACATGTAACCAGCGCCCACTGCAGGCGCACCGAAGGCGAGTAACGTCTTGGAGTTAATACGGTCAGTGCTCAAAATACCGGAGCCTTATGCGTTTTTAATAGTCAAACCACCGTCCACTGGCAGTGCTACCCCGGTCATAAAGCTAGCCGCGGGTAAACAAAAATTCAGCGTACCGTGAGCCACTTCTTCTGGGTCTGCATAACGTTTTAAGGCAATGCGCCGCCGTGCATAAATTTGTTTTTTATCATCGGGGATCGCTGCGGTCATACCGGTATTAATAGGACCTGGGCAGATGCAATTAACCGTAATTCCTTCATCCCCCAACTCCACAGCCAACGACCGAGTTAGGCCAATAACGCCATGCTTCGCTGCAGTATAAGGACTGCCGAATTTGGTTGCGCCGAGACCTTCGGTTGATGCGATATTTACGATGCGCGGATTTTCCGACTGCCGCAGCCACGGCAGAGCCGCGCGAATGGTGCAAGTGTGCGCGGTCAGCAGCACTGCAATCGAGCGTTCCCACGCGTGCCCATAGTCCTCGTGGTCTATAGGCGCAGGCACAGAAATGCCGGCGTTATTTATCAATAGATCGATGGCGCCAAAGTGGCCCGCGATTTCTTCAATAACCGCTTCGGTCGCCTGCGGATCAGCCAGGTCCAGTATCCATGGATGCGCAACCTTGCCGGCGGCTTGAATGTCATCAACAACCTGTTGCAGGCCTTCTGCGTTGATATCTAGTGCCGCAACTTTGGCTCCTTGATCCGCAAACAACTTTGCAGTCGCGGCACCCATACCACTGCTAGCACCCGTCACCACCGCAACCAACCCATCGATCGAGCGACTTAATTTCGAAAGCGCCATAGCTCCCCTTAACTGTTATGCATCACCGAATCAATTACCAGGGATGCACCTGCACAGGCATTGTTGCGTAACCGCGGACAAAGCTGGATTGCACGCGTTCTATTTCACCGACCACTTCAATCATGCGAAAACGCTGCATGATCTCTTCCCAGAGCACCCGCAACTGCATCTCGGCAAGGCGATTGCCCATACAACGATGGATACCAAAACCGAATGACAGGTGATGCCGGGCATGGGGCCGGTCAATCCAGAAGCGATTGGGATCCTCGATGACTTCATCGTCGCGGTTACCCGAGAGGTACCACATAGCAATTTTGTCGCCTTGCTTGATTTGTTGACCACCAAATTCAATGTCTCGATTAGCTGTGCGCCGCATATAGGCAAGAGGCGTTTGCCAGCGGATGATCTCGGACACCATGTTGGGAATTAGCCCTTGGTCAGCACGCAACTTGTCGTATTCGCCTGGATTTTCATTGAGCGCCAGCACGCCTCCCGAAATAGAATTTCGCGTCGTATCGTTGCCGCCTACGATAAGCAAAATTAGGTTGCCCAAGAATTCCATGGGCGGCATATTTTGGGTGTCCTTACCGTGCGCAAGCATGGATAGAAGATCACTTTTTAACGGCTCATTGGCACGTCGAGTGCGCAGATCAGTAAAGTATTCAAGACACTCCAATAACGCCGCGCGCCGATCAGCTTCTGGCGTTGGGCCGCCCGCAAGCTCCCCGGACGTCGCCATATCCGACCAGTAAGTAAGTTTGCGACGATCCTCGAAAGGAAAATCAAAAATGGTCGCGAGCATTTGCGTGGTTAGTTCAATCGACACCGTATCGACCCAATTGAACGTTTCGCCAACAGGCAGCGAATCCAATATCGCTGCTGCACGGCTGCGGATAGTCGACTCCAGCTTAGCCAGATTCATCGGCGCAACCACGCCTTGTACGGTATGCCTCTGCACATCGTGTTTTGGCGGATCCATACTGATGAAATTAGGCGTTGTGAAGTCTGCGGGGCGATCTGTCAGCGTTATGCCCAAATCCGAAGAGAAATCATGATGGTTTTTGTCCATCGCCATAATGTCATTGAATTTAGTCACCGACCAATACGGGCCAAACATACCGTTTTCGCAGTAATGCACTGGTGCTTCGTCACGTAGGCGCGCAAAATAATCCCACTGCGCATCTTGCTGCATGATCTCAGGACGACTGACATCTATATCGCGCAGGTCCATGGTATAAGGGTCCGGTATTGCTACCGTTTCTACTGTAGCTTCGGCCATACTGATTCCTCCAAATCCTCAAGTCCTCTGGATAACCATACACCCATGACAACACACAGGCGAGGCCCACAGAACCATCAAATAGGGTGGTAAATTCGTAACAAAGAGGCAGTATTCTTCAATGCTCAACCTGACCTTCGACAATCAGTTCACAAACTTACTGCCCGGCGACAGCGAAACCGGCGCGCGCCAACGGCAACTTAGCCACGCAATATTTGCCCGTGTCGCACCCAAACCAGCGGCACAACCGCATTTGATGCATTGCTCACGGGAGGTCGCCGAGATGCTCGGGCTGAGCGAGGCCCAATGCCAAAGTGATGAGTTCGTACAGGCATTTTCCGGCAGCCGCATATTACCGGGCATGGATCCACACGCGACCTGCTACGGAGGCCATCAATTTGGTAACTGGGCAGGCCAATTGGGCGATGGCCGGGCGATAAATTTGGGCGAAGTAACCACTCCCAATGGTCACCTCATGCTGCAACTAAAGGGCGCAGGACCGACACCCTTCTCCCGCAGTGCGGACGGCCTTGCAGTCTTACGATCGTCGCTGCGTGAGTATTTGTGCTCTGAGGCCATGCATCATCTCGGCATACCAACAACCCGAGCGCTATCGTTAATTGGTACCGGCGAGGAAGTAATACGCGACATTTTATATGATGGCCATCCGGCACCAGAACCAGGCGCCGTCGTGTGTCGAGTCAGTTCATCATTCGTGCGCTTTGGTCACTTTCAAATGCTCGCTGCGCGGCAAGAACTA
>Ga0160423_10000572_pt1 | contig 30312 bp, 39 predicted proteins | sample CRUFie14St8metaG_FD_108191 | JGI IMG/M metagenome (GOLD analysis project Ga0160423, IMG submission 108191) | Marine microbial communities from the Costa Rica Dome - CRUD Field 142mm St8 metaG | ecosystem: Environmental > Aquatic > Marine > Oceanic > Photic zone | place: Costa Rica: the Eastern...
GGCTTTGAGAATAGGGGCGGGGGGGGCATTCTCGACGACCCCTTTCTGCCTTGGCCAGAGTCGCGCAGCCGCGGTCGCTCTGCCTATGGCTCGAACCCTGGCCCTGTTGCCGTCCGTGTAGCCGTTGACGTGACCAGACGGCTACAGCGAGACGCGGCGTAGCTCCTGCCGTATCGCCCAGGTGTGGCCGTTTGTAGCCGCGCCTCGCGCACAGGGTACGCGTTCGCGTCTCTCTGTCGGTTTCTTGTTTTTGGCCCTTCTCTGGCCCTACCTCTCTAGAGATCTCTAGTGCGAGAGATCTATGGCTACACGGCAACAGTAGGGCCAGAACGCTGACCCGCTGGCGATCGTAGCTGTAGCCGTTGCGCCGGGGCAGACGGCTACAGACGGCAACAGACGGCAACGCAGCGCAGGTCATGCCAGCACGTCCTCGATAGCGCGACGCTTGAACCGGTAGACGTTGACGACGGACCCATCGAGACGGACGCGAGCGCGACGCCCTGCGCCTGTGTGGATCTCCAGCCAGCCACGTTCGAACCAGCGATCAACCACGCCCACGTCGTACCCTGACGCCTGCAACAGCTTCCGGACAACGGTCGTTCGCACGTCCAGGTGCTCCCAAGTGTCGCCGCTGTTCCAGACGCCCAGCCAGCCCTGAAGCGGAACGCGTGGCGTACCGTCCTCCCTGCTGGTCTCGTGTCGACCCCAGAACGACGTGGGCTTGCTGGCCGCCAGGTCGTAGACCGCGCGCAGGGCCTCTGCTGGCTGGTCAGCGTCGGCGCCTCCAGCGGCTGCGCATTGCTTGGCGTAGGCCATCGGGTCGCATTCTGGCTCCGGTAGGCCGACCTCCTGCGCTATCCACTGCGCCAGGTGCAAGGCTGCGACGATACGCGACAGGCGCCGCGGGACTGCGCCGGCGCTCCTGAGTTCGCCAGCCCAGCGCGTCGACAGGTTGTCCCACTGGACCTGGACTGCCTCGAACGACCCTGGACGGTTCAAGAACTCGACGACCCGTCGGCCCAGGTGCCCGTAGTGTGCAACGCAACCCAGACCGACCTCGGTGGCCGTGTCGCCGTCTGGCAGTGGGTCGCCGCGCATGCACAGGACGCGAGCCCTGGCGCCTGCGTCTGCGGTAAACGACGTCAACGCCTGTTCGCCGTCGCTGTCGAGGCTGGACCGCCAGCGTTCGGTCACGCGCAACCCGACGCCCTTGGAGTCGTCGCCAGGCTTCCCTCGGAACGAACCCAGGCCCCCGCTGTGCATGTAGACGACCGCGGCGACGTCGTGCGCGCTTCTGGCCTTCTTGCTGTCGTCCAGGCTTAGCGGCAGGTTCCGCAGCATAGACGCGACCGCCTCGACGCCCACACGCGTTGTCTTCCAACTGGGCCGCATGGACGGGTTGCCCCAGACCGAGAAGGCAGCGCGGCCGACCGTGCTCTTCCCCTTGCTGGTCTCGCCGCTCCTGTCGATCGCCCAGTTGTCGCCCAGGTCGAACGGTTCGATCAAGACAGACGCGACGGCGTTGTACACAGCTAGCCAGAACATAGGCGACCGCCTGGCGGGCCTGACGACCTCCTCCAGCCAGCCGGCCCAGGTGCCCCTCGACCGGTAGGCGTTCGCCAGTTGTTCCAGGCCAGCGTCAGGCGCCAAGCTGGTCCGGTTGTCCTCGCTGCCCAGGTATTCGCTACCCAGCAGGAACCCGCCGCCAGGCAACCAGCCGAACCGACCGGCGACGCGTTCCAGCGGCAGCCGGCCGGCGTTCTCCTCGATCGCTGCGTCAATGTAGAACGACAGCGCGCGGGAGTTCCCTGTCAGGACCGGCAGGCCATGGCGCGACAGGGCGACAAGGGCGCGCGTGTCTGCGAACGTCTTGGCGCTGACGACCCGCTGATCAATCCGTCCGCTGACCTGTCGCCATGCCAGGCGAACGCTGAACCCATGGCCGTCGACGTCCTCCAGGTAGCCGACGACCCAGATCGGTCGGGTAGCGATGCGGTCTGCGCCCTCTTCGGTCTCCCGCCAGACGCCGGCCTGGGTCACGCGCCAGCCTACAGGCGCCCTCCAGCCGTCCGGGACGCAGGCAGGCGCCTGATACCCCTCGTCGTCGTCTGCGACGCGCAGGTGCGAACGCTGGCCGCCTTCTATGGCCTGCTCCTGTTCGCTGCTGCGCTCCTCGACGGTTCCGCGGAACATGCGAACCGACGGACCCAGACCGCGAACGGTACCCGCCAGCATCAGCCAAGCACGCCAGCCGCCGCGGTCCAGACGCGCGAACGTCGCCAGGTCGTCGACCTTTCGCCGGTCGTCGGCCAGTTCCGCAAACGCGCGGATCAGCGGTTCCTTCTCCTTGGCGTCGATGGCCTGGCGCAGCTCGTCCAGCAGCTTCCGGCCGCGGTTCGCTGCGTCGCTTCCTGCTGGCTTCTCGCCGAGCAGCTTCTCTGCAATGTCGTTTGGAATCATCGGGCTACCTCACGAGGAGAGCATAGTCGTACAAAGACGCAGACCAGCCGCACGACTGGCGGTGGTTGCAATGAGCCCAGCCTGCCGCGACTGCAAACCAGACAGCGTCGCGACCGCAAGATGGGCATCGGCCGTACCGCGCCAGGTCGGCGCCGTTGTTGGCCCGGATCAGCTTCATGTTGGCCATGACAGCCAGCCGGCGGCGCGCGTCTCGGTCGGTCGCCATGACCCGGCGCAGGTTCGTCTCCTGTGCGCCCTTGGACCGGATCTCTTCTCTGGCCTTCCTTGCCATGCGCTGGCGCTGTTCCTTGCGCCGCTGGGCCTCGCGCTCTTTCTCTGTGTGCAGACGCTGGGCCCTGGGCCATAGGTCGATCCGTTCTCCCTCGACCCGTTCGCTGTAGTGCGGACCGCCTGCGCCAACTGCCGGAAGGTAGTACGCCCTCGACGGGTCGCAGCACTGAGGGTCCGCGCCTTGTCCCTGGTCGCGCAAGACAGACCGGTACAAGTCTCCCCACCATTCGCCAGGGATAGGCCGCAACAACGGCAGCACGACACGACAGCGCGGCGCCTGCTCGCTGTGCGACCAGGTCGTGTACCCGACACGCTCCCAGCCATCCCAGCGCGCCAGGGCCTTTGGGACGGTCAGTGCAGCGTCGTCGTCGTAGTCCAGGACCAGCGCCGTCACGTTCCGAACGCAGGCAGACGCGCGCCTGGGTTCTGACAGTTCGACAGGCGACCAGAGCGGAGCGGAGCGCAGCCGCTGCTCCTTCGTCCCGGTGTGAGGACGGAACCGCTGCAGGTCTGCGGACAAGGCAGGCCAGGAAAGCCGAAGGATCTTCGGGTTCCTGCTGTCGAACGTCGACGCGTAGTAAGCGACGATCACGGTGCACCCTCCAGCATCAGCCCTGCACGCGCTGCTGCCTTGCATTCCTCGGCCGTCGGGATGGGTGAGGCGACCGCAACGTCCCAGGGGTTCTGGTTCGCGTACTGCTGCCAGGGTTGCAGGTTCCGCTTCGACCAGCGGTGGCCAGCGTACAGCACGTCCAGCAGGTCGGACGCTTCGCCTTTCGTCAATGCCCAGGGGATCCGGCAAAGGTGCTGCAACGCCAGCCGCAGGCGCTTCGAGCAGCTACCGGCCAGGCGCTTCGCTTTCTTGATTGCCTCGACCTGCTTCGAGCTGACGTGCGCCAGCCTCCAGCTCTGGTCGCCAGTGTCGTAGCGGTCCAGCTTGATCATCCCTCGCGCTACCATTGCCAGACGCAGGGCGATCAGGAACCCGATCAGGTTGTCGAGCGCGACGACGTCGCCGGGTCTGGGTTCGCCCTTCTCGCGGTAGGTCGACCCGTCGCGCGCCTCTTCTTCGGCTGCCTCGCGCATGGCCTGGCCGATGGCCTCCAGCGACGTCAACCCATGCCGACCCAGGAGCAGCAGCGGGTCCAGGACGACGCCCTCCAGCTTCGCGCCCAGGGCCTCTGGCGGGTCAGGGTCGACCCGGAACACGCGACCGATCTCCTGCAAGAACCGCACGCGCGCGTGCACGTTTCGACGCAGACAGATCCACCGCAGCCACGGCAGGTCGACGCCCTCGGCCAGCAGGCTGACGTGTACCAGCGCGCGCAGGTCGCCCGTCCGCAGGCGTTCCAGCTTGGCCGCGCGTTCGTCCAGGCTGTGCTGGCTGTGGATGGATTCAGCGGCCAGGCCCTGGTCAGACAGCCAGGACGCGTACGCGTCTGCGTCTGCAATGTTCCGCGCGCTGACAATGCCAGGGCCTGCGCCTGCCTGTTCTTCGATCATCTCAAGACACGCACGGTTCAGATCGGCTGCGTTGTCGCCGTGGTAGCGCTCGTGGCGCATCGGGACCAGGACACCGTCGGCCATGGCGTCCTCCAGAGTGTACCGGTACAAGACCGCGTCGAACAGTTCCAGCGACTCCTTGGGCAGCGATCGGAACGGGGTTGCAGTGAACCCGACGAGCGACGCGGGGGCCAGCCGCGGGATCTCGGCTCGCAGGGTTGCGCCCTGTGTTCCGTGCGCCTCGTCACAAATCAGCAGCGCAACCCGTCGCCCCTGCTCCTCCAACGCCTGACGCAGCGACGGTACAGACGAGTTGCACGCGACGACCACGCGCCGGTCGTGCTGTTTGCCTCGTTCGTAAAACGTGCCAACGGTCTCCTCGCCCAGCCAGCGGCGCAGGGTTCCGGCGAGCTGTTCGACCAGCGCCTGGCGCGGTGCTGTGACCAGGACGACGCGGTCGCCTGTCTTCGGCAGCGCGGTAGCCACGAGCGCCGTCTGTAGAATGCTCTTGCCGCTTCCCATGACAGCCGACACGATCCCACGTTCTCCGCGGCGCAGGGCGTCGACAATCACCGGCAACGCGGCGCGCTGCCAGTCGCGAGGCACCCAGGGCGCCTCGTTCCATACGTCTGTCATCTTCGGTTCTCTGTCTGTTGGTAGTGGAGTCGGGTCTGTCGTCCGACTGTCAGGGGCGCGCCGTCTGCAGGTGCGTCAGCAGGTCGCGACCTGGCGTGACGCCGTCAAGGTCCAGCGCGCTCTTAAGGATCGTCAGGTGAAGCGCCGTCGTGCGCTGCCCTGGGCCCCACGTCAGGCCGATCGGTTCGCTTGTCTCGGCCAGCAACCAGACGACGCGCACTGGGTCGTCCTCAATATGAAGCAACGTCTTGGAAAGTTGCGTGCGCAGTTGTGCGGATCCGTCTGGAGCCACCCAGAGTTCCAAGCCCTTGAGAGCGCCCGACAGCTTCCGCTGTTGCATCAGTTGCGACACGGCGTTCTCCTGTACAGGTACGCAGGCCGTCCGCGGCCTTCTGAGTAGCGCAGTCCGACGCGCTCGATCCTACCCTGTGCGATCAGCCGGTACAGGCAGCGGCGCACGCTCGACAGGTCTCGACCGAACTCTTCGGCCAGTTCGGGCGTCGTCGCCTGTCGGCCATCCTTTAGAGCGCGCAAGATCCGACCGCTCGTCGGCTGGTACCCTTCAGGCATTGCAGCACCCACCGCAAGAGGACGGCGCGACCTGCTCGACCTCGGTTTCTGGCAAGACGTGCAAGACCCATCCGTTTCCGATCGCGTAGTAGGTCGCGCCATGCGGGCCCGCCTCGGCCGACAGGCAGCGGGTCGGCAGGTCCAGGACAAACCCTTCGCCCATTCGGATCAGCCGCCTGCCGCCGCTGCGCTCCAAATAGACGTGGCCGATCGGCAGACCTGGCGCCGTGCCTTTCGGATACTCGAACACGTTCAGACTCCAGGACTCGACGCCAGACAGACGCGCGTCGTAGGTCGCGCAGCGCGCTCGAATCTGTTCAAGTGTGATGCGTTCAGACATTGACGAAGGCCAGCGCGAACAGGGTCATACCAAACCCGACGGCCAAGCAAAGGCCCACAGCCAGCTCGTCCGAACGCTGTTCGATCCGCTCCTGGACCGCGGCGATCCGTGCGGCAGCGTGGCGCGCTCGCTGTGCGTTCGCCTGTCGGTCTGCGAGTCGGTCCGCTTCGTCCAGGACGCGGTCGACCCAGTCTGGGGTGTCAGTCGTTGCCATTGTTGTCCTCTTCGGTAGCTACAGCGTGTTCGTATTCGACTCGTGCTGCCCAGCGGGTCAGGACGTCAGCCCTCGACTCGCCGGTCTGTCTGTCTTCGTCCATCGCGGCAACGACCCAGGGCTCTACTCGAACCGAGACCATGGCAGACCGTACGGCCTCGCCTTTGATCGGTCGTCCTGCTGTGCGCTTGTCTGTCATTGGTCGATCCTTTGGCCTCAGGCGGCGGCGGTGGCGGCTTCGAGGGCTGCAATCTCGGCAGCAAACTCCTCGGCCCACTCCTCGGCGCCATCTTCAACGGACACGTCGATGTAGGTAACCAAGTCCCGGTAATCGAAGCCTTCAGGGAATACGATCCCCTCGTCCGCGCAGGCCTTGAGGATGTAGGGCCTGCGGTCGCGGTAGCACGCGTGCATCGCCCGGGTGAGGCGGCCGCGCTCTGTATCGTCGTTGAGGGCCCACGCGGGGCAGCCTTCGTACCGGTTGGCCATATGGTCGGCCTTGGTTGCGGCAGCAAGCTTCGAGAGGAGTGCGGTAGCGGCGTTGAGGTTGGTCATGTCTGTCTCCGGGTCTCGCGGGCTTGGTTCGTTCCCCGCCCGACACAGACACCTTACCGCTTACCTATCTGTAGTGCAAGCGGAAACCCTACAAAACCGGGACCACCGACAGCGACACCCAACAAAAAGCGCCCTCTGCTGCGCGTTCTCGACGATTAAGGATTTTGCCCCATGCCTTCCGCGCTGCGATCTCGACGATCTGCGCGTCGTCCGCGAACAGTCTCGCGCCCTGTAGGCCATCGATCAATGATTTCAGGTAGTTGTCGAGATCTGGGCGCGTGGTCTTTGCCGTCCGCTGGCCGTCGTCGTCTGCGACTCGGAACCGGCTGGCCGGTCGCTTGCAAACGACTTGGACTTCGAGCCGCAACGGTACGCGCGCGCCGACCTGCCAGCCTCCCAGGTCGTCAGCGGCGCGCCGTGCAGCGGCTGCCACCGCCTGCTCAAACTCGCGGCTTTTTTCGTCGGTGTAAACACGGAACCCGCGGCCGCGACGGGCGAACCGGGGTCGCCCCTTGGGCACTGGTTCGCCAGGAATGCAGAACGACAGGGTCGGGTATTCGGTCATGGGTTGTCCTCTTCTGAATGGTGCGCCAGGGTACAGGCGATCAGACCCTATCGAGGAGGAAACGTTGACACCCTGTTACCGAGAGGAGCCCGACTGCGACTACCGCGCAGCGCTTGGCTTGAACTGGTCGACGCTCAAGGCCATGGCGACCAGTCCGAAGCACTACCGATGGCTCCGAGACAACCCCCGGCCAGATTCTGCCGCGTTCCGCCTGGGTCGCGCGACGCACGCGGCCATCCTGGAGCCAGAACGGTTCGAAGACGGATGGACGGTCTACCCTGGGCGGCGCGCTGGGAAGGCGTGGCAGGCGTTCCAAGAAGACAACCTCGGACGCGAGATCGTCAGCCAGTCCGAATACGACCAGGCCGTGGCGATGGCTACCGCTGTGACCCGCTCGCCTGCGCTGGCGGAACGCTTGAACGACGGCCGCGCGGAGTTGTCGCTATACTGGTCCGAAGCCGTCGAGGGTCTGGCCGAACCGCTCGCCATGAAGGCGCGCCTGGACTGGCTGTACCAGCGCGACGGCGTCTGGGTCGTCCTCGACGTCAAGACAGCACGCGAGATCGGCCGCACGTTCGGAACTGCCGCGGCACGGTTCCTGTACCATGGCCAGCTCGCGCACTATTGCGCCGGCGTCGCTGCCGTCCTGGGCGGAGAGGTTCGCGCGGAACTGCTGGTCGTCGAGACCCAGGGCCCGTACGACTGCGGCCTGTTGCAACTTGACCAGGTCGCGTTGGAATGCGGCCGCAAGCGACGGCGCGACCTGCTCGCGCGTCTGGCGCAGTGTACAAACGACGACGACTGGCCTGGACAGATTGCGACCCCTGGCTGGCTGCAGTTGCCCGATTGGGAACTGGCAACCCTCGACGATCTGGAGGCATGAATGGACCTGTCCGATACAATCGAACCGCGCAGCGACCAGATCAACGCAGACGACCTGCTGGCCGGTCCGCGTGACGTCACTGTCGCAGGCGTTCGACGGGGCAACCCTGATCAGCCTGTCGAGATCGTCGTGGCAGAGTTCGACCGCGTCTGGAAACCCTGCAAGACCGTCCGCCGTCTGCTGATCGCCTGTTGGGGCGCTGACGGGTCCGCCTGGGTCGGTCGACGCGCGCGCCTGTACAACGACGCGACGGTGGAATGGGGCGGACGCAAGGTCGGCGGGATCCGGATCTCGCACTTGTCGCACCTGGACTCCCTACGGACCGTGCTTGTGATGGTCAAGCGGGGCAAACGCCAGCCGGTCGAACTGCTGCCCCTGCCTATGCCTGCCGAGCCCTTGATGCCTGCCGAACCGGTCGACCTCCTCGACGTGCTAAAACAGCGCGGCTTGTCCTTGGGTCAGCTCGACGAGTGGGCCAGCACAACGGGCCGTCCGCTGGTCTCCTGCCTCGACCGCGACGGCCAGGACAAGGTCGCCGCCTGGCTGGCCTCTCCAAAGGCTGACGCGGTCGTGGCGTCCCTCGTCGGCTAAGCTGTCGCCGTGTCCTACAAACCGCCCGCAACTGTCGCACGCGCCGCCCGTCGAGGGTTGGGCCTGCGCCGCCTCGCGCCGAAGAGTCGTCGAGGCGGAACCGCTGTTGGCGTCGCGCGCGCTACGCAGCTCGCAAACCAGCGAAACGTCAGCCTCGACACTGTGAAACGGATGATCGGGTATTTCTCGCGCCACCTGGTCGACAAACAGGGCGCGACCTGGTCGGAGAAGGGCAAGGGGTTCCAGGCGTGGCTCCTCTGGGGAGGCGACCCTGGCGCGCGCTGGGCGGTTCGGATTCTGCGTCGCGAGGCGCCCGACTGGTTCGACACGTTCCTGGAGGGTCCGCGGAACCGCGCGCTCCTTCGACACCTGGGACTATCGACGCGGAGGCGTGGCAATGGCTGATCCCATCTCACAAGGCGAGGACGACCGCGGGCCCTTCTACCGCGTGGGCGAACGCGGCGAAAAGATCCGCTACCGTCGAGGCGACGACCGCAGCCGATCCCGTGCACGCTCCAGGGCGCTTCTGGCTGCGCGTCAGCGCCAAGGGAGGAACCCGACACGATCCAGCCCTGCGCGGGGGTCAGAACGCCGCAGAGGGTCACGGGCGAACCGCAGCGGGAGCGCAGCAGGGTCGCGCGGTGGGATCAAGATCAGCGCCGCCGTGGAGCAGTCGCTGCGGGACAAGGTCGAGGCGCACAACGCAGAGAACCCGCAGAAGCGCAAGCGCGTCGATCTGGGCATGCTGAAAGCCGTCTATCGGCGCGGAGCTGGAGCCTACAGCGCCAGCCATGGGCGGAACATGACCCGGAACCAGTGGGCGATGGCGCGTGTGAACGCCTTCCTGCGCATCGTGCGCACGGGTCGCGCTCGCAAGGGCGGATCGCTGTTCGATACCGACCTTCTGCCCAAGGACCACCCACGCAGGACAGAGGACTGACGCATGCCTGTTTTTCAGAGGGTCGACGAGCGCGGCCACTATTTCCAGTGGGGCGACACAGGAAAGAAGTACTATTTCGACCCATCATCGCTCGTCTCGTCTGCTAGGGCGCGCCAAAAGGCCCACAAGCAGGGGCGCGCGGTTCGGGCGCGTCAGGGCGCCGCCGGCGAGTACAAACGCTGAGCAGACCCAGACGACGCCCCGAAGAAGACAAACAGACAGACAGATAGCGCCGCCTGGGTTCTGACGTCTGTAACGCGCTCCGCTCAGTCGACCTCGTGTCGTTCCATGACCAGCGATTCTACCTTGTCGCAAGACGGTCGCTGCGCTGACGACTGGCCCATGGACCAGCAGCTAAGGAGCAGGCATTCAGCCGATCGCGCGTCGCCTCCAAGGGCCTCGACGCAGGCTGGCGGGATCTGCGCGAGGCTGGCGCGTACCTCTGCGTCGATGACAACGGGCGCGCCGACCGTTGCGGCCAGTTCGCGCTGGCCGTCCTGAATCGTCCCGATCAGTTGGGTCTGTTCGGCCAGGATCCGCTCCGTCTTCGAGCGCGAGACAGCGACGCCGACGCCAACGCCGCCGCCAAACAGCAGCGCGCCTGCAATGCACAGCGCCGGGATCATCGGGGATCGACCTGGTAGTGGGGACCGTCGCGCATTTTCCATCGTCCGCCCCAGGTCAGTCGGAACAAACCAGACAGCGCACCATCGGCCGCCAGGCGGGCCCAGGTCGCTTCAATATGTTCGTTGAGTGGATAGTAATACTGCCAGTCCCAGGAGACCGACCCGCCAACGTACGGCGCAACGTCGACCGCGAGGCTGTGCGGGGTCCTGTTGTGCTTGCTTTGCGGGTAGCGCAACTGAGACGCGCCAGAGTCGTAGGCTGCGTTTTGCTCTGCCTCGCCTCTGTACCCGCACAGCACAGTCATATCTGACGGGCAATCCGGGTCTGACAGGGCTTCTTTCATCAGCAGCACGAGATCAGGATGGCAGGTGTTCAACCGGTCCAGGCTTCGCTGGCTGAAGCGGTAGGTCATCCGACTGCCAAACGCAGCGCGAGACCGACCAAGCAAACGCACAAGCCCAACAGGAACCAGCGCCCCAGTTCCTCCAAGAAGGCAGCGTCCTCTGGCGTGTAGGGCTTCACTGAACCGAACGCCCCTGAAGGCTGTCGATGCGTGCATAGAGTCCGCCGATTTTCTTCTCGATCCGGTTGCCCTGTTCGGCGCACTCCTTGACCTGGAGCAGCCACGCAGCGCGGTCGGCTGCGTGTTCCGTGATCATCCTCGAATGCGAATCAAGATGTTGATCCACCCACCTCGATACTGCTGGGATCACCTTGGAGGAGAAGAAGCGCCAAGCGCCGAGCCCCATCCCTGCAAGGAGCAGCAACGACGAGAACGGGCCCGTCAGCAGGCTAACGATCGACGCGTCGTCCATCTCAATCTCCAGTCACGCGGCGCAGCTCATCCAAAACAGCGCGCGCGATGGTGCGGCTGGTTGCTGCGTTAGGGCTGCTTTTTGACTCGTGGTCATAGGCTGCCAGCCACTCTTCGACCTGATCAAGCGGGACAAGAACGGCAATAGCCCAACAGTCGACAAGGGTTGTCCCTCCGTCGTCGTCTGCGTCGCGTCCTGCCTTTTCTGTGGCTTCTTTGTCGATGTATACGTCTGGCATCGGTAGACCTTAGCTTGGGAGATTGAACACCACGACGCGGTAGTATGCGCGGATCTTTGCGTCCTCGCCTGCCGTGATTGTTCCCAGGGAGAAGGTACCAAGTCCGACCATCAGATTCAGGTCTGTCGTGGTGTTCGTGTACAGCATTCCGCTATTTCGAGAAGAACCCGCGAGCTCCTCTTTGCTGCTGTCCACGTTGACGTATGCGACTGCCTGCGCCCTGCCTCCTGCATGGTTGGAGGTTGCGACGTTCTGATGGTTGTTTGCGTTGGCAAGACTTAGCTGTGGCGTGTTTCCGTTGAAGGAGCCCATCCGAATGTTCCCGGCTCCTGTCAGAACCAACAGGCCGCCGTGTGCCTTGTTCGCGCCGCTCGTCGTCGCGGTGCCATCCTCGGCAGACGCGACGACGATCTCCGTCGCGAAACCGTTGTCGGGTGCCACGTATTCGATCACGGTCTGAAGCACGTAGGCGTCCCCTGACGTCACGCGCACGTTCGCGCCGTTGCTGTCGATTGCGTAGAGGGGGGTTGTCCATCGCGGCGCGCGCTGCGTCGTTCCAGCCGTCCAGGCGTAGTTGTTTGAACCTGCCGCCAGCGCGTTCATGACGACCCTGTTTGTCCCTGTCGAATGCGTGACACTGTTGACTAGGTTGTCTGGGTCCGTCAGCGTCCACGAGCTGTCCGAAAGGTTGATCAGGGTAAAACCCAAGGCGGACAAGTCGGCGCCAGTCGCTGCGCCGCTTCCGCCGCCCATGCCGGTCGGCTGTTTTGGGAAGAAGGTTGGCGACCCTGCCATGGCTACCAACCCTGCCGAAAATGGTAGACCGTCGTGATCGAGTTGTCCGCCCCTGCGTCAACCTTCGATCGATGAAAGAAGGACGAAACCTGCGTGCCGTAGGTGATGGGGACCGCCGGCTGCTCGTGTACCGGGTTTGCCGCGGTGTCGTTGTCGAACAGCCAGCTTGCGCCGTTCGCCGGGTCGGTGGCGTTGCCCAGGACCGGGTCGACCGTCGTTCCGGTTCCGCTGGTAACTGCGCAGCGGCGCGCGACAACCGAACCGACAGCGGGCAGGCCCTGGGTCGCGAGGTTGATCTGGACCTCGCTGGTAGCTGCCGCTTCCGTTTCGGTGATTTTCACGACGTACAGGCCCGTTCCCGCCTGCTGTACTGTGATTGAGCTTGCGTATGCCATGGCGTCCTCGCTTGTCGTCAGGGTATCACGGGCGCGTCTGAGTCAGGGGATCCTCAAACTTGACAACCTCGAAAACCCAGGAGTCTCCTTCCCAGGTTCTCGACGTGATCAGAACGAACTCCTCGGACCAGCTTTTGCCGCTGTCGGTCACGCGTCCGACGTCGCCGACCTGAAGCGCGCCGTAGTGCCAGGGCGCGCGGTAGGTCGTCCGCTCCCTGGCCATCGTGTCGAGCCTCGACCGCCAGGCCAGGATCTGGTCAGCAGTCGCGTCGTCGTACAGAAACGACGCCGTGATCTCCTTGGACGCCAGCAGGTCGCTGCGCGTCTGCGCCTGGTCGAGGTACAGCGACAGCGATTCCGGCCCCTCGCGCCTTGGGTTGCCGTCTGGCTGTGCTGCGGCGCTGACGTCGGACAACCAGGTTCGCGACCGTCGGTAGCTATTCGACCGAATGTCGAGCGCGTACCGGATCGTAATCTGGTTCGGTACGTCCTCGGGTTCTGTCACGAGCTCGACGCCACCGACCGGCGACCAGTCGCCAGCGCCAGCAGCGTCTGGCGTGTCGATCACGTCGACGTAAAAACCCTCCTGGCCAGCGCGCAGTTCGGGATCGTAGATGACTGGCGTCAGACCCTGGCGGGTGAACCGGTATGACAACGGAACCAACGGCAGCAGGTGAGTCGAGGCAACGTCCCAGGCTGTGCTGTCGTCGTTGACGTAGCCGCCGATCTTCATGCTGGAGAAGTATTCGGACGCAGCCAGCCAGGCCGGCAGGTCGACCTCCAGCGCCGACAGCGCAAACAGGTACGCAGCAGCGCGGACCGGGTTCTCCAACCCCTGACCGAACCCAGACGCTGCCGTGTCTGGCCAGGTCGCGTAGAACTGTTCGTCTGTGCGAGACAGACCAGAGGTAGTCGGGACGACAAACGACACCGGCGTGTTGTGGCGATCTTCGATCACCTGAACGTCGCGCGTTTCCTTGTTCCCGCTCTGGTCGAAGACCTGACAGGTTGCGCTGTTGACTCGACCCAGGGCGATCAGCAGTTGGTTTGCCTTGCCTGCGCCGTCTCGTTCGAGCGCATAGACCGGCGACCCTGGCGCCGTAGCGATGCCAGGCGCGCCGAGGACGAGGGGCATGATCTTCCCGTCTGCGTCCTCTGGCGGCGGACCAGGAACAGACAGCGCGCCGCTAAACCTGCTGGAGTCAATCACCAGATCCGGCCGCACGACAGGACGGCGATCGGTCCAGGGGTTCTGGCGCAGCGTAAACTCCAGGAACCCAGGCGGCTCGCCAGGGACGCCCCAGACCGGCGCAGAGATCCCACCGCTGATCTGGTACCAGAGATCAGGGTGCGCCAGCTTAGACTCTGCGACCTGGAGGCGCCGCGCGTCCTCGCTGCAGAACGTCAAGAAGAGTTCAGCAGTGGCGTACAGCAGCGAATGGCCTGCAGCGCGCAGGTCTGCGACCGACTCTGGCAAGACGACAGCCATAGACGCAGTCCGGTTCGGAACGTCGGTGGCGCTGAGCTGCAACTGTTCAGTCAGTTCCGGCGCTGCGAGCCCACCGACGTACGACAGGATCAGCCCTGTGCCGTCGTCGACGTTGACGGGTTCCGTGGCGATTCGGTAGACCGTCCCGGCGTAGTGCAGGTCTAGCAGCCAGATCGGGTACGTGCCGACGAAGTCGGCTGGCTCCTCGCGCCTCATAGTTCCGGCTCCAGCGTGACCGTCGCCACGGTGAACGTCTCGTCCTTGCCTTCGTCGCCGTAAGCGCTCGTGATGTTCAGACCGTTCGGCGCGCGTGCTGGGTAGACCTCAAACCAGCGCGTAAGGTTCCGGACGTCGCTGGGCGCGTTGCGTTCGATCTTCGGCAGGTAGACCAGGGGGTGACTGCCCAGCGCGTCGATCTCGTGTTGGAGATCGTAGACGGTAGCGGCCCAGGTTGCAGCGCCCTCGACGCCTGCGCTCGCTGTCGTCGTGACGTAGGTGGGTTCCGCTGTGCCGTCGTGGAACTGGCGGGTATCGACTCCAGCAGCCCAGCCGATCTCGACTGCGTAGCCAGACGGCGCCGGCTGGCCGGCTGTCACGCTGCCGTCCTGTCGAACGTTGTACGCGGTGCCGAGCTGCTGACTGATCCGCCGTCCCCAGTCCGGTACCTGACCAGAGACCCAGACCGGGCCCAGTTGCATTGTCCCAACCTCCAGGTGTCCCTCGACGGTGTCCTGGGCGTCAATCACCAGCCGAAACCCTGACACGACGTCAGCGGCTGCCAGTTCGAACACGACACAGACCTGGCGCGCGGACAGGAAGCAGCTACCCGACGCCGGGTCGGTCGCGTCGATCTTGTCAACAGCGACACGGACCCGCGGGCCTGCCGTCGCACCTGTCGCCCAGCGGCCGCCGCGGTTGGCTTTGATCCGTCGGACGATGTTCCCTGTGAACGGGCGCCAGTCCCAGCCGACCAGTTCCTGGCCTGCGATCTGCTTTGTCGTGTCGCTGTTGGGCAAGATGGACGCGCCTTCGCGAGTGAACGACAGAGCCCCGAACCCTGCGCTAGCGTCAATGTCTGCGATCTTCGACCAGGCGCCGCCTGCGTAGCCTTGAAGTTCGCCCGTCCTCCAGTTGATCCCGTCCAACCAGAGCGCGAACAGCGGCGCGCCTGGGTGCGACTCGTCCGTCCCAAGCAGCGTACGGTCCAGACTTACCGCGATCTTCTGCTGGGTCGTGTCGTCGACCGACCGCCAGCGGACCCGCGGCGACCTGGCGTAGCTCGGCCAGAGACGTTCCACGGGGAACTGGTACGCGGTCTTGACCACCCAGGAGTCGTCCCGCATTGCAGGCCCGTCAACTGCGCGAACCTCCAGGCCCTTCGACAGGTAGACCGGACGCGTGGACAACGGCGTGAGGCTAAGCGCGTCCGGGTTGCTGGCAGTCGTCCATGTGTGCCAGTGATGATCGGAACCCGTCAGGCAGTTGGCCGTCTGTAGGTCGCCGGTGCTCCAGTGCGGGCCCTCGAACAGGTCGATCTCGGCGATCTGCGTCGTCGAGGTAAACGCGCCGAACGCGACCCGGTTTGTCCCGACCGTTCCGCCGTCGTCCGTCAGCGAGAAGGTACCCGCCGACGTCCAGCGCCGATCCTCGCTGCGGTTCCAGGTTCGGTACCAGACTTGGCAGGTAAACACGCTGGACGTCTCGTCTGCAAAGACCGCGACCCGATACTGGCGCGTCTCGTTTGCCAGCCCTGTGAGGCGCGCCAGTTGGCCGCCGCTGACCCGGTCGTAGATCCCCAGCTCCGTCGTCGTGAGGAACAGACCCAACTCCACCCCGCGCGATCCGTCGTCCACGCGGAACGTGAACGCGCTCGTCGGCGTTGTCGACGACGCGCCAGCGCCAGACCCCTTTGCCGCGAATTGGGCGCACAGCAAAACGTCGCCCGTCTTGCTGTCGGTCGCACTTACTGCCAAGTTCCCAGCCGACAGACCGTCGCCGCTGCGCAAGCGTTCAAAGCCTGGCTCCAGCGTGTTCGACGTCGTTCCAGTCGTGCTGGCCGTGTACATCGTCAGATCCTGCGCCCGCTCGATGGGGAGCAGCGTGTAGACCCAGGGAACGCGGTTCTGGAGACCAGCGTACGCAGACCAGGGCGCGACGGTCAGATCGCTGAAACCGCCCAGATACAGCAACCCCACCGACTCGTCGTTGTTGCCTGTCGCTGCTACCCAGGTGTGCGACAGCAGCAGCCGGCCGCGCTGCCAAGTTCCGGCGAACTGCGTCAGGTAGGCGTCCTGGTGCGAGGCGCCGCCGCCTGCGCGACCGATTCCCCAGATCGACCCAGTCCCGTTCGTCAGCAGGTCGTTCGTCGACACGTTTTCGAACGTCAGGCCGTCGTCCTGTGAGAAATACAGTTCGACCCGCTGGCGGTCGTCGTTCAGGGTGTCTGCAATGCGGACCAGCAGGAACAGCAGGCCGACGTCGTCAGCGACCAGCGCCAGATCGGCGTCCGTTTGTCGGACTGGCGTGCTAGCTGTCGTGCTGACGTTGTTGATGCCCGTCGACTCGAACTGGTTCAGGACGTTGTCGTACGCGCTCGCGAACCGAACCCGGCGCAGCAGTCCACCGCTTCCGGTGTTGTCTGCCATGACTGCGACGAACTGCCCCGCGTGCGCGATGACTCGGCAGCGTCCTACGTCCTGGACGCCTGCTGTAGCGTCCAGCAGATCGATTCGGTCCAGCTTGGTAGCAAGGTTGGCCGAAGCCCACTGCGCCAGGGTGTCGGCTCTGTCAGACCCTCCACTGGCGACCGCCTGCCAGAGATGCGCCAGGACGACGACTTGGCCGTCCTTGTGCGCAGCCGACAGCGACCGCGGCTGGTAGTTCGCGACGCCTGTGAACGAGATGGACGCGCGGACGCCCAGCAGTTCGGTCGCCTGCCGTCTGGCTACGCTCCAGGTCGCGCCGCCGTCTGTCGACACCTGGGTCCGAATGAACAGGTTAGCCGCTGCTGCGCCGCTGCCTCTTGCCCAGTGCAGACAGAACAACCGATCGCCAACCTCGACCAGGCAAGGCGTAAACCCCTTCCCCTCGTTCGCTCCGTTGTGGATCACGACTTGGCTCTGGATCGTCCCGTCGGTGCTGCGACGCCAGGCGACGACGTCGCCGGTGCTGGGCTCGGACGCGACGATCACGACCTGGTCGCGGTAGGCCGGCGTCGTCAGCGTGACGCAGTCGGTGTGCGTGTACCCGTTGCCCGTCACCCATTCGACAGCCTCCCAGCCGGTCAACGTGATCGGGATCTCGCGGCCGCGGTAGCTGTTGGCGCTGTCTGTGCTCTCCTTCCAGACAATCCCGGCAGCTCGCGCAGACCGTCCAACAGGCCCCCCGTCGACCGTCAGGACGTCGACAGACTTTCCGGCCGTCATAGTTCCAGACGACAGCAGGAGCGCCTCCGTGTCGCGTCCTGGCGACGGGCGGCCAGGGTAGGGGGACTGCTGGCCGAACGACGACTCCGCGTTCCAGAGCGCGTCGACCTGGCGCAGTCGAGGGTCGGGCAACAGGAGGCCCTGGTACTGTTCTCGGTTGTTCGCTGACACTACCAGCCTCCCTGGCCCTGACGGCGCACAGAGTTTAGCGCGCGCGAGTCTGCGCCTGGGCGCCGGTAGGCGTCACGCCTTGCACGTTCATAGGTTCGACCCTCGTAGGACGGGATCGCGACGACCTGGACAACCGGCTGGCGCTGCCGTCCGTCCGCTGCGTCGATCTGCCGTCGCATATCGCCCAGGTCCTTACCAGCCACGACCAGGTCGCCGGCAGCAAACGAGGCAGACCCGCCGCGCGGCAGGCTGACAGGGCCCGGCGTGTCGTTGAACGATGGCTCCTGGGCCGCAATGATCCCGACCTGGGCAGACGTTGACGCAGCGACGCCAGCCGCTGCAATGGGTCCGAAAATCGGTCCGAGGTCCGCCAGCGCTCGCGTCACTGCGAGCGCGCCATTGATGATGGCCTGGCTGATGGCTGCAGCCTTCCCAACTGCGAACATCCGTTTGGCCCCTTCGATATTGTCCTGTGCCATCTGTTCGGCAGCGAATCGAGAGGCGTCTGCAACGCCTCCAGCAAACGTCGACAAGGCCATCCCGTTTTCTTGAATCTGCTGTTGCCTCGCCTGCTTTTCTTGTTCAATGCGCGCCAACTCTGCGCGGCTAAACCGTTTGCGTTCTCCCTCAATGAAAGCCAGTTGTTCCGCGCGGGTCTCCTGTAGTTGGCGGGTCCGGTCTGCCTCGATGGCGTCGCGCGCCGCCTGGCTCTGCGCCGTCACTTGGTTTAGGATCTCGAACTCCTCGACCAGCGCGAGGCGTTCGCGGAACTCTTCGTTGATCTTTTCTTCGGTCTGCTGAAAGGACGTGCGCGGACCGACTGCAGCCAGGTCGCGCAGTTGTTCAAGCGTTCGGATCTCGCGGTCGGCTGCGTCCATTGCTGCCAGTGCTTCCGCCTCGACCTGCGCCTGTGCTTCTGCAAGTGCGCGCGCTGCGTCCGCTTGACGCTGCATTGCTGCTGCACTGCCTTCTCGTTCTTTTGGCTCGCTTTGTCGAAGTTCGCTGTTCGCCTCTGCCAAAAAGAGCGCGCGCTCCTCGTTTTTGTTCAGTGCGTTTAGGATGTCCTTCTGCTTTCGGATCCGCTGTTCGACCCTCTCGCGTTCTTTTGCCTGTTCGCGAATCCCCAGCCCGGACGCCTTGATCGCCTGCCTTTGCTTTTCCAGGTCTGCGATCTGGCGTTGGATAGCGTTTCGGCTTGCCCGGAACCTGCTGGATAGTTGCTCCTGTTGTTCCGAGAGTGCTTGCGCGTCCTCTGTTGTAGAACCAGAAAGGACAGCAAACTCCCGTTCCAAAGCGCGAACGGCGGAACCAGTGCGACCGAACACTGACTCCGCACGCGTAGCAGCCTGGGCGGCCGCCTCCATGGCCTTCTCTGCCTCCTCGACCTGACGGGCGGCGACCATATGCGCGACGCCCATGGCGGCTACTGCGACGCCTACAGGCCCTGCAATGCGCAAAACTGACCCAAGGTTTCCGCCAAAAAGTTCTGTAGCGCGTGTCACGCCCTCCAGGCCGCCGCCCAGTTCCGCGACAGACGCCAGCGCCTTCTCTGCCTCTGGCGAGACCAGACCGATCACGCCTGCGACGGCGCGCAGGGACGACTCTGCGTCGCCGCTGGCGTCTCCGATCGTTTTGACCCCTGCGCCGACCTGCTGCGCGGACTTGGTGACGCCTCTGGCGTCCTTCTGCAGCGCCTTTGTGCCCTTGCGAATTGCGGCTGTAGCGCGCCTCACCTCTGCGCTTGTCAGGTCTGGTATTTCGTTCAATCGCTTGATCATCGGGCCCAGATCGGCCTCAAACGTCAGCGATACGCGATCCGCTTTTGCCATTACTGCCCTCGCGCCAATGCTGTGATCTCGTCCTGCAGACGGTCGACGACCTCTGCGGCAACCTTCCGACCTGGACGCCTGACCATAGCCGACCAGATCGAACGACCGGCCAGCACTCTCTGGGGCGCCCCTGTCCCGTGACTGTTGAACAGGTTCGTCGTGTAGACCCGGACCAGGCCCTGCGCTGTCGACGTCCTGCCAAGCGGTGGCAGGTTTAGCGCCTCGCGTTCCGCCAACTCTCGCGCCCGTTTGAGGAACACATACCGACGGACCCCTGGCGACTCGACGTCGTCTGCGTAGTCTTCTGCGTCGCGTGCGATGCGTTGAACCTGTTTGATCTCGCGTTGCAGGCTGGCGCGGTCGCGGAAACTGTAGCGAATGAACCAAGCGTAGCCGCGACCTTTGAACGTCGTAGCCGTGTTCTCGATCCCGACCCTCAGCTTGCTGCCCTCGACGACGTCAAACAGTCGGAACGACCCGCGGCTGTTCCGGCTGCGACGAAAACGAACAGGCCATCGGGTAACCGCTGCAGTCATTACCGGTCGCAGTTCGCGCTTTGACTCGCGAATGACCAGAGACGGCGCGCCCTTGGCGGTCTTGTCCAGCGCAGCGATCAACCGGTCGTCGTCGATCGTGATCTTAGCGGGTCCGTCTTTGATTGTTCTGGGCATGTTCTGACCTGACGCGTTGATCGGCCAGGAGGAGCGCCTGGGTTTCTCTCTCCAGAGAATCGAACCAGGCTGGCGGCTGGCCATACTCGCGGCAGAGCGCAAGCACAGCGCGGATCAGTCCGCCTGCTCCTCTTGGCCTTCGGAGAAATCCGATGCAGAGGCGACCTCCTGTTCTGTGACCGAAGAGACAACTACCCAGGCCCGCGCTTTTGCCAGCTCACGCCCCAGATCGCCCAGGGTCATGCCTGACTCTGGATAGAGCGCGTCGAGGACCGTCTGGCCATACTGGCCGACGTCCTGACCCAGGCGCAGCGGCCGCGGTCGCTTCCTGGCAGGCCAGGCGACGTCGTCAGGCCAGGCGGCGCGCAGACACGCTGCAGAGACCGCTAGCACCCAGCCGACGTCCTTGGCTCGCGGGTCGTCTGGATTGACCGACAGCGAGACCGCTGCGGTAATGCCGACCGGCTGTAGGGTCGCCTCGACCTTTCCAACCTTTACCTGTACTGGTTCCATGGGTGTCCTCTTCGTCAGGGTAAACAGGCGCGGCCGCTACTACAGCGACGGGATCAGAACCGTTCCGTCTGCGCTGACTGGTCCCGCGATCTGGAACGTGAAGGAGATCGTGGACGTCTCGCCTTCGGTGATCTCGATCGCAGTCAGGAACGCGTCGTCTCCGGTGAGGTCGCGAGTCTCGGCGCCAAAATCGAAGGAGAAATCAAAGTTGACGGCGGGGTAGTCGCCGATGAGCGACGTAGTCGACTGAAACCCTGCGGTCTTGCCCAGGGCCAGGATCTGGAACGCAGCGGACGGCGCAGCCAGGATGGCGGAGACAGAGATCGTCGGGTAGGCCCGCGCGCCCTTCCGAATGCCGACCGTCCCGCCGCGAGACTGCGACACAATCGCCTCCCGTCCGTCTGGGACAAGGTTGGAGAACGACAGATCGCCCTGGCTCATAACCAGTGTCGCGCTGTTGCTGTTGTCGTCCGTGATGGTGAAGGTCCCATCGGTGAAGTTCGCGGGAATGTTGGACATAGGGGTGTCTCCTTTGCCCTACTGGGCGACGATAAACCAGAGTGTGTAGCTAGAGGCGGTGGAGCCGGTTTCGGTCACGCGCAGGTTCGATGCGGTCGTGACGTCCAGGCCAACCGACCCGAAGTCTACGCCCATTGTCTGACCGGCTGACAGAACGATCCCGTGGTTGTTCGTCTCGAAGAACGGCAGCGTTCCGCTGGCCGAACCGTCGACGGTCACCTGACCGACCGCGCAGCGAATCACGAGACCCTTCAATTCGTCCGCGTCGATCGTCTGACCCAGGACGTCTTTAAGCCCGCCAGCCGCCTTCAGGTCGTAGACCTTGGACGTCCCGCTGCTCAGCGTGTTGGCCTCCAGGTAGACGCGGTCTACCTCGCCGCGGTCAATGCCCTGGCGCCAGCCGCGGCCGCCTGGCGCGTTCTCCAGCTCGTGGCCGATCGTCTGGCTGTGCGGCGAGTCGGGTTCCAGGTCGGCCTGGCCTTCGATGCGGAGTCGAGCGGAAAGCGTAGACATATCAGGCCCTTGGGATGCGGGTCTGCAGTGTGATCATCGTTGTAAGCCATTCGGCCGACAGCGCGTCGATCTGGTACGACTGGCAACGGTACCGAACGCCGTTCTGGCCTCTGTAGCCGTCCAGCCAGGCCATAGCCGCGCGAGTGGCAGCGTGGACCCTTGCCTGCCCCACGCTGTCGTCGTCGGGTGTGAACCGGTGAACGATGACCAGTGTGGAGTCGTGCACGAAGTGCGGCGCTGTGGACGTCGCAGGACCCAGGTCGAACCAGACCTCCAGGTGCTGCGATCCTCCGCGCTCTGCGTCTAGGAACCGCGCCTGGCGGAACCCGTCAGCAGGCCCGTAAGCAAAATCCGAACAGTCGACGCCCTGGAGCCCTGTATAGACCTCCTCGATCACGGTCTGGTACGTCCTGGCAGCGTTCAGACCCACTGCGGCCGCCCTACCGCTACCAGCGAGATGATCGGTGTACCGCTGCGGCGAGTGGAACTGTCGTCGGTGTCGTACTGGAACCGGAGGCGCGCCTGGACCCGCTGCATATCAAAGTGCAGTTGTTTGGACTGCTGGGCCCAGGTGCTGTCGGGTCCGAACGAGATCGTGCCCGTGCAAAGTTGGAGCGCGCGCGTCAGGAGCCAGTCGCGGTACCCTGTCACCTCGCGAATGTTCCAGGGTTGCTGGCCGTCCTCCAGCAGACGGCGGATCAGCTCAAAATAGGCCTCGTCGATCTGCGGCTGCCATCCCTCGCCAGATCCGCCGCGGTCGGTCGACCCCTGGGACTGCGGTACCCGGTGCTCCAACTCAGGCACGCGCGCGTACAGGTCGCGCTCGCTGATGACGTTGGGCGGAACGTACTTGACCAAGTAGGCCGACTGGCGGAAGGTCGGGTAGACGACGCCCGAGAACGTCAGGGTCCAGAGGACGTCCCAGCCTGCGCCAAGGGTCTCCGACGCAGCCGGTGCGAGCGTATAGGTCGCAGTCGAAGAGGAGACGGCTACCGGCTGGTCGGAGACGAGATCGGTACCGTCAGGCCGGCGAATGGTCACCTTGCCAGAGTCAGGCGTGACGAGCTGACCGCCCGACCCGTAGCGGATCGGTGCGGTGATCGTCTGCGTTGCGGCGCGTTCCAGCAGGTAGGGCGCTGGACGTGAGAACGCGTAGGTCGCCTGACGAATCGCCATCAGCCCACGATCGTGTACAGGATGATCACGTCCATGCTGCCAGAGTCCAGGCCAGACGTTGACCCGTCGCCAAAGTTGTCGCCGGTCGCGGTGAACTTGGCCTTAACTGCAACGCCAGACGCAGACGGGTTGGCGCCGTCTGCGCGATACTGACCGGCAGCGGGTCCAAAGACGTCGGTCGACGTCTGGAACGCGTCAGGGTCCGACGCCGTACCGATCTCCACGGTCACGTCGGAGATCGATCCAGCGTCTGCGAACGTCACCAACAGGTCGACCAGACACAGGTCGATCTGAGCGCCAGTCGGCAGCGTGACCAGGTCAAGCGTCGCCGCGGTCGCTGCTGCTTTGAGTTCGGAAAAGTCGACGCGGATCCGCGCCTCCTGCTGGTCGCGTCCGACAGGCCGGTTCGAACGGTAGGCGGTGGGCATGGGTCTACTCCTTTCGACGGCGCGCCGTCTTCGGTTTGGGCTGCGACTCTTCGACCAGGTCGGCCAGGTCGGGCGGGACGTGTTCGGTAGGAAGGTGGGAAAGCAGCTGTTGGAGCATGCGCCGGCCGCGCGCGTCGTCGCGGTCCTGGGCGGCTCGAATGCGACGAAGGACGGGCGCGACTGCGAGCTGAATCTGGAGATCGACCAGACCAGCAGGAGAAACGATCTGCAAACACTGCGCGAGAAACGCCTTCCAGCCTTCGCGGTCGTGCTCCCAGCTTGTCAGATGCCCCAGCTGCTTAGGGCGATGCCAGGCGTCAGAATAGTAGACGACGCCACGGCCGCCGCTGACGCCCTCGTACCGGTCCAGGTAGGTCGACACGGGCGACCCGGCGCGCGACTGTCCGAAGGCCTCGCAGGGCAGATCATGCGGGACCGGCTGGTAGCCGTTTGCAATCAAGTTCCCGACAAAACCCTGGCCGCGGTTGGTTCCGGCTGGGTTGCCCTGAATGCCTGGAGTATGCCAGGCTTTCGCGAGTTCCGGCAAGATCACCCCGTCAAGGCAGAACAGACGCGTCGGACTGACGCAATAGGTCCAGGCGTCGCGCTGACCTGGCAGGCGCAGGTCCTGACGGGAGAAACTGGTACCGCCTGACAATGCAGGCGCGGTGCTTGGCTGTTCGCCGATTGGCATGGGTTGATCCTCTTCTTTTGGTAAAAGACCCGCCGACAGCAGCGCCGGCGGGTCTGGCAGGGACTACGACTTAGGAGACGTAGCGAATGGCGGCCATGCGGCCGTTTTCGGCAATGCTCACGCCGTTGTACGCGACGGTCTCGATCATGCTAACGGAACCGCCAGGGCGCCGAAGTTCCATGGAGTAGAACCCAGCGTTGACGAGGACGTCAGCCTCGCGGGGCAACGCGACGGTCTGGTGCTTGCTGATCACAGCGCCATCGGTCAGCAACAGGCCGAGATCGTCGCCGCTGTCGGTGTCCAGCTCGCTGTTCAGGTAGACGTCGACGCCACCGAAGGAGCCAACAAACCCGCCAGCGGAGGCGTTCGCGAGAAGCTGCTGGATCTGCGGAGCCATGGCGACAGCGCCACCGAGGGACAAAGCGTCGTCAGCCAGATCCTTCGCGCCCTTGACAGTGACCAGAGCCATCGCGCGACCCTGTGCTGCGCCGCGGTCCTTGAGGTCCAGGATCCCCTCGTTCAAAGCGGACCAGGTCAGCGGGACGCCAGTGCTGCCGATCGTGTTGGTAGCAGAGGAGGCGAGCGCGGCGATCTGGTCTACCAGGCTGTTCACCCAGACACGGGTTCCGTCGTAGGCCAGCAAAGCCTCTGCGGTCGGTCCGATCTCGCCCATCAACTGACCCTCGGACAGCGACCGCGCGTAGTCGGAGACCTCGCGCGAGAAGGCGCGACGGGCAACTGTCACAGCGACGTTGGTCGTAGAAAAGTTCGTCGCGGTGGCAATGTTGCCTTCGGTCGTTGCGGCAAGCTTCCCGCTCCCCAGATCAGCGAAGGACATACCGAAGCCCAGGGCCCCGATCATGTTGCCGACGCCCTGATCCCGTGCAAGCATCGCCTGCATGACCGGGTGGGCGGAGGCTTCCATGTTCTTGTTCGCAGCGGTCAGCGCGGCCTGAATGCCGCGTGCGGTCACTGCGTTGTTTGCGTCGCCGATGCCAGCGTTCGAGAACCATTTTCCAGCAGCCATGATCGTGTACCTATTCTTGCGCGACGGGTACACGGTTTACGCTCGGCAGCGGTGCGCTCGCCTTGACGGTAGCGGTTTAGCGTCAGCGCGTCAAGCGCCCTGAAGCGACCGGAGAACGTCCTCGATCGACGCGTCAGCAGGCAGCGCAGCCAGTCGGTCCTCGACGTTGGCAGGCTGACGACGGCGCGCGCCCTGGTCGACCTGTGGCGGTCGGGCCTTCGGTGCTGCTGCGGCCGGCGTTGCCTGCTCTGGCAGGTACCCCAACAGCACCCGCGGCACCTCGACGGCCGGTGCGTCGTCTGGGTTCGCAGCGTGCGCCGCGTGCCCCTCGACGACCTGGGACCACCAGGCGGCCGGCGAGTCGCCGCGCGCGTCTGCTGGCTGGGCCTCCCATGCCTGACGCACAGCAACGCGGCCCAGGTCGTCCTTGATCCCAGCGCTGACGAGCTGCAGATCCTCCTTGTGCTTCTGGGCGATGCCTGCGACCTGCGTCGCCGTCTGGGTCTTCAGCGCGTCCATCTGGTTTTCGTAGGCTTCCTGCAGGGTCTCGACCTGGCGCGACAGTTCGGCCAGCTCTTCGCGCGCCTGGTTCCTGGCGTCGATGGCCTGGCGGAACCGGTCGTACGGTACGCGACCGCGGCCTCCGTAGTCGTCGACGTCGTCGCCGTCAGACTGGCGAGACAGAGCAGAGGAGACAGCGCGGGAGACTCGCGCGGCCAGCGTTTCTGGGTCCAGTGCGTCACTCATTGTTGGGATCCTCTTCGTTCATTGGTTCGTCAACGGCGCCAAGGGCCTCCGTCACTTCGTCGCGGAAAAGACAGCCGTAAGGCTCCTCCGACAGTTCGACCTCGACCAGGTCGGTTTGGTTCGACAGCGCAGCGACCCGGCGCAAGATCTCGCTATCCAGCCGGCGCAGTTCGGGGAACGTCTGCGCGATCAACGCGTCCAGGGCGCGCTGTTCGTATGCCAGGGGCTCGCCTCCGGTCTTCTCGAACCCGATCGGCAGACCCAAGCCGGCCATGGCGTTTAGTTCGTAGTCGCGAATCGCCTTGCCCAGCGTCTCCATGTCGGCCGCTGGCGCGTCCTGCCAGTGCGACCCTGGCCGGTCTGGGTCAATGTCGACCCACTGGAGGACGGTCTCCGGTCCAGTCTGGAACCCGGTCTCCGACTCGACGGTGGAGTCCATGCCCACCAGGGTCAGGCCCCGGACGTTCCGCTGCGGGTGCCCGCTGTCGCGGACACCGGACAACCAGTGCGTGTACAGCGTGCAGACTGACAGCGTCGTCTGGATCAGCGGGTCGGTCTGGTACGGGTGCCGCGTGTCGCCCACGACGACGATCCGATGGTAGGGCGTCCCGTCTGCGTAGCGCCAGGGGTACGCGTCGCCCTCGAACGTGTCGCCCAGGACGTCTGCCGTGCGGTCCTCTCCGCCGATCTCGACCCGGTACGACGGCGCGCCCAGGTCTGTCAGGTCGTAGACGTCGACCGCGACGACCTGCTGGCCGCCCATCGTGCGGAACCGCTCGTGTCGGATCACAGTTGGTTCGAGCGGGTCGTGGCTCTGGTAGTGCAGTTCCAGGCTGTCAGGCTTGACGACGTCGAGGTACACCTGTCGCGCGCGCTCGCTGTAGCCCATGAGGACGCCAGCGAAGCCAGCGCCCAACCTGTACTTATACGCCTCTGTCGCTGCGCTGATCAGCGTCGACGGCATGGGGCGACCGCCTGCCATGCCGTACAGGTCGACCGTAGTGCGCGCGCTCTGGTCGCCCAGCAGGGTCGCCAGTTCTGCGGACAGACCGTCCACCAGCGGGACGGGGTGCTCGTGTGCCCGGTTCACTCTGCGCGTGAACCCCAGAAGCGTGTTCCGGGTCATATCGAGCGGACCGAGAATGTCAGCGCGGGGGCCCAGTTCGGCGCGCGCGCGCAGCCTGACGTCCTCGAAGTGGGCGCCGTCAAGGATGCGAACAGCGAGCGCGACCTGCTCGGCTGGCGTGCGTGACCGCCAACCGCGGTACCTCTGGAACATGCGGGCCTCCCTTCAGTGCGCGACGCCTTCAGCCATCGGAACAGCAATATAGCGCAGCGCGTCGATCCCGTGTTTGTTTGGGTCGGTTGGCGACGTGCTGCCGTTCCACTCGTTCAGGTCTCGGATCAGGTCGTGGCAGGACGGGTCAACCGAGAACCGCGGCGGGTCGCTGATCATCATGCGATGGAGGATTTCCGACGACTCCCAGACGCTCTGATCAAACTTGCGGGGCGTTCGCATAAAACGCAACGATTTCGGCAACTTCTCGCTCCAGCCCCGCGCCCGCGTGTCGTGTCCCAACAGTTCCGCGATCGCAGCCTTCAGACGGGTGTTCGATTTCTTCCCGCCTCGCTTGTCCCCATGGTGGGCTCGGTCTCCGACCCACTGATCAATGTCGCCCAGCGCGAACCCGCGGGACTGCAAGAGGTCCAGGATTCCGCGCGCGTCGTCCTTCGTCTGGGTCCGTCCGTCGCCTGACCATTCGCCCAGAACATGGACGGCGCTGTACAGGCCGCGGCCGCCGCACGCTGCCAGGATGACCCGCTGGGATCCGGGCTTGCTGCCGTGGTCGATTCCGACACCAAGGCGCCAGCCGGTCAGGTCTGACAGCGGCCGCTCTTCGACCAAGTCTGCGCGCCATGCAGAGAAGTAGGCCGCATCGCGTTTCGGGGTCCGACTGCGACCCATTCGCATATCGGCTTCCACTTTCGACAGGCCCGCCTCGAACTGGCGCAGCTCGTCGGGTGTCATCCAGGGCAGTTCGACCAGACCGCCCCGCGGCGTGACTGCGTCGAGGGTCAGCGGGACGTGGATCTGTCCTGCCCAGGGTCGGGTCTCGTCGTCGACCAGCGCCCAGAGGTAGTCGACCTTTGCAGCCGTTCCCAGGGTCGGCGTGAACCCCTGGAACATGCGACCGTCTCGACCCAGCAGCCGCGGCCAGAGTTCGTTGTAGACCGCTTCCGGCAGCGGTTCGTCCGTGATCACGACGTTGGCGCGCGGGCCTGCGAGGTTCGCAGCCTTAAACGTCCCAAGGCGCAGCTCGCCGCCAGCGCCAGGACCGCGGACGATGTCGAACACCTGGAGGCGTTGCCCTTTCATTCCGCCAGCTTCGTACCGGACGCCCTCCTTCAGCCAGTGCCGCAGGCGGCCGCCCATCATGTACCGGATCGTCGACCCAAGCTGGCTCCAGGTGTTCCCAGCCAGGATCACGGTTTGCGGTCCTGGGCGCTGCCAGTGTAGCGACCCCTCGATCGCACGCGTCGCCAGTTCGGCCAGCCCTGTGGACTTGCCAATCCCGTTTGCGCCCCAGAACACCGTAAGCTTGTACGGCGACCGGAACAGGCGCTCCTGTGCGTTTGTCCAGCGCGCCGTCCGGTCCTGGCGCTGCGTCCTTGCGTCCAGCAGCAGGTCGCGCGGAGGAGGCGAGATCAGGCGGAGTGTCATGGGTTCCCCTTCGGTGCGAACAGCGAGCCCTGGACGCTGGGCCGCCAGGCCGGCGCGCGGTTCAGGGTCACGATCTCGCGTTGCTGTTTGCTGAACGTGCGTTTCTGGCCGCGGCGTTCGCCGGTGATATCGACCTCGAACCAGTCGCCCGTCAGGTCTGCCGACAGTCCGACCGCCTCGCTAATCGCGACCGTCGCACCGGCAGCAGCCCAGCGTTCGGCCAGTTCGACGACCTGCGACCGCGGCAGGTCGTGCGCGTACCCTGTCGTGTCCTGGTATGGCGGGTCCATGTAAACGACGACGCCAGGCGGCAGGGTCGGCGGGTCGACCTGTCGCGCGTCGTCGCAGACGGTCGCGTCGAGGTCCGACCGCACGCCCTCGACGGACGCAGCCAGCGGTTCGATCGCTGTGCAAAACTCCTCGCCTCCATGGGTCGTTCCGCCTGCGCCAGTGTTCCGCCAGGTCGACGGGTCCAGGTTGATCAGCCGGTTGGCGGTCAGCAGGCGCGCGACCCTGGCGACCTCTTGCGGGTCGACCTGTCGGGCGTCCGGTGCGACGGTCGCAGGTAGGCCGGTCGCCATGGCTGCCGCGATGCCTGTTGCCGAGACATGACGACCGGACGAGCAATAGGCGTCCAAGCCGCCGCCCATCCGAAAGCCCCAGTCGATTAGCCAGCGCGCGACCTCGCGCGCGTCCGCTGGCGGACACTTTGCTGGACCCTCTGCGCGCAGCCGTTCCCAGAGCGCCCGCGGGTCCTCGTCCGCCCAGCCTCGAATGATGGCCGCGGCAGCCTGCGCCAGCTCGGCGTCGCGGTACGCCTCCAGCAGCAGCCGAACCCCTGCGTCTGGCTCGCACCAGAGGTAGTGAGCTGCGCGCTGACCTGGACGCAAACCCAGGACGCGCAGCAGCGGCGCCGCATAGCCAGTCTTCGCACCCATGCGCGAGACAGGCGGCCGCGCAGTCAGGCCCCCATGGAGCGCCAGCGACAGCGCAGCGGTACCCGCGCAGAGTTCAACAAACAGCGGGATCGGCGCAGTCATGGCGATACCGTCAAGGGGGGAAAAGCTGTCACGCATTCCCACCCCTCCGACGCGAGCAGGCGCAAACCCTGAAGGGCGCCCGCGGTCATCCGACACGCTCCCATCGGAGCTTGACCTGCAGCGGATGAAGGTCGACCCTCGGTCTGTCTTTGCGACTCCAACTCCCGCCGCCGGCCTCTCCGATCAGCGTAAAGCCAGCGCCGCGGAGACTGGCGCCGCCCTCCTCCGGCAGCGTGTACGTCACAAGCCGACGGTAGCCGAGCGCCCGCGACGCGCGCCAGGCTGCGCCGTACAGCTTGCTGCAGGCGTTCCGTGTCCCGTCTGTCGCGACGCGCAGGACCTCGACCGTCCAGCCGTCCGTCAGCATTCTGGCGACCGGCCGGCCGACGATGCAGACGCCTACGATCTGGTCGTCCTTCGCGACAGCGATCTGCAAGATTGACCCGCGTGGCGGTCGGTGATGCCGATGGGTTCGGGCGACCCAGGCGAACGCCTCGCGCTGTGTAATGGGTACGATCTGCAGGCTCATCCGACACGCTCCAGCAACAGCGCGCCGTTCGAGACCGACAGCGCGTAGCCGTTGCGAGCCAGCCAGGTCGTGACGTAGATCTCCAGGTCGTCGTCGGTCGCTTGCTGCGCGTCCTGTTCGACCTTGTCGCGCCATTCGGCCGCGGTCAGGTTCGCAGCGTCGTACGCGACCTGGTCGGCTGCGCGCAGCTCCTCCAACTCCTGACTCGCGCGAGCAACGGCGCGCAGGCTTTGAACGTACGCGACCGAACCCGGCCGCGCCTCCTCGACTGCGAGCTGCGCGCGTTCGAGCAGCCACTCCGCACGCTGGCGCGGGGTCATATCGACCAGGGCTGCGGCTATGTTTGCGGGATCACTCACTTTTTGCTCCCTGGGGGGGTTGTGCGGCGAGAAAACATCGAC
>Ga0160423_10000573_pt1 | contig 30310 bp, 47 predicted proteins | sample CRUFie14St8metaG_FD_108191 | JGI IMG/M metagenome (GOLD analysis project Ga0160423, IMG submission 108191) | Marine microbial communities from the Costa Rica Dome - CRUD Field 142mm St8 metaG | ecosystem: Environmental > Aquatic > Marine > Oceanic > Photic zone | place: Costa Rica: the Eastern...
ACCCAGAATAAGAGATTAGCTAATGGATAAACGAACAGTAGCATCAGCGCATGAGCGAATAGATGAATTGCAGATACAAGTTGCGGAGATAAAGACTGAGATGAAGATACAATTTAAAGACCTCTACAACCGTATCAAAAGACTTGAAGCAATCATGATTGGTATTAGTGGCGCGAGTTTACTGTTGCTATTACGAATGACATTTCTGAGCTAGGGCAATGGACCCAGTTAGCTGTGTAGCATTAGCAACAGGGGCGTATAAAACCCTCAAAGCTGCAATAAGCACTGGGAAAGATATTCAAGAAATGACAGGAACTTTGTCACAATGGGGCAAAGCTTTCTCTGATTTTACTAACTTAGAAGAACGAGAAAAGAACCCACCATTCTGGAAGAAAACATTTCGAGGTTCTGATGAAGAAACAGCCTTAGAAATTTTTGCAAATAAAAAAAAGATGGAGCAGATGCGCCAAGAAATTAAGGATCATATTTCTTGGAACTATGGCCCGGCTGCTTGGAAGGAGGTTCTTGCGATAGAGGCCCAAATGCGTAGGCGTAGAAAAGAAGAACTTTACAAAAAGCAAGAACGTATAGATGCAGCTATTAATTTTAGTATTGGCGCTGTTATTTTTATAGTTAGTGGTGGGATATTGTTTCTTGGCTTTTATGCTCTTGGCAAATGGCAAGGGCGTTGGTGATGTGGGTGTTGCTTTGGTTACAATTAGTCAGTGGAGAGTTTAGTCATTATCACGTAGGAAGTTATAGCAGTGAGGAAGCTTGCAAAGCAGCCAGGGCGGAAGCTAAAGTGTTAGTTACCAATACAAATAGTAAAGTGGTGTGTCTTAAAATTGAACGGTGATATTACAGGAACGGCGTAACAAATATATTATCTATGACAAAAATGGAAAAGTTGTTATAATTACAAGAGACAAACGAGTAGCCTTACATTTTGCGAGGAAACAATATGGTACAAATTACCGCTAGTTATATTGATGAATTAAAAATTTTACCGCGCCTGGCATTTTTGTGTCAGATTATTTTAACCTGGAAAGTTTGTATGTGGTACATGACATTGCCCGATCCGAGTGTTGCTCAGAGTTCGTTCGTATCGATTGTTACGGCCATGCTTTCAGCGTCGTTCGCATTATGGTTAGGTAAAGAAGCTAAGACAGATAGGGGAACAAACAATGCTACAGACACTTATAGGTCCGATAACTGAACTAGCTGGAGGTTGGTTAAATGCCAAAACGCAAGCCCAACAAGCAAACGCAAAGCTCAAGCTTACCGAAGCCGAAGCCAAAGCCAAAATCCTCGTCTCAAAAGAGACCTCAGTCCAAGACTGGGAAAGGATTATGGCACAAGGTTCTCAAAATTCTTGGAAGGACGAATGGTTAGTTTTATTATTTTCAATTCCTCTCATACTAGTATTCACTGGGGAACAAGGCCGGACAATTGTTGCAGAAGGGTTTGCAGCATTGGAACAAATGCCTGAGTGGTATCAATACACGTTAGGCGTAATCGTAGCCAGTAGCATTGCAGTGCGTTCAGCAACTAAGTTTTTTGGGAGAAAGTAATGGAAATGTGGCAATGGATAATGCTGTTCTCAGCGGTAAGTTTAAACACGTTAGTTAATTGTTGGCGTTTATACCTGGAGGCAAAGAGATGAAAGAGAACTATGATATCTTTTTTGACAAGCTGCTAAAAGTTGAGGGCGGATTTACGGATGATGAACATGATCCAGGCAATGCGCGTGGCGATGGGCATGGCAACCAGGGATCAACTAACCTGGGCGTAACGGCTAAGGTTTGGGCTGAGTACACAGGCAAACCAGCTCCGATCGAGGTCATGAAAAAATTAACAAAAGATGATGTCAAGGAAATGTATCGAGAGTTATACTGGCGGAAAGTAGGCGCGGACCAATTACCTAGCGGGATTGATATTTCGGTTGCAGATTTTGGAGTTAATTCTGGACCAGGAACCGCTGTTATGAAGTTACAACGTGTGATTGGGGCATCCCAGGATGGTTCGGTGGGGCCACAGACTATACGCATGGCCCATGATATGGAGACTTCAGATGTTCTTAATGGCCTGGCTACACAGCGAGAAATGTATTTACGTAGTCTAAATAAATTTGAACGCTATGGAAAAGGTTGGTTAAATCGTAACCAGGACGTTTTGAAAAAAGCAATGGAAGTAGCCTATGAAACGTAAGTTTAAACCAGTTCCCAAAGATAAGAAGTCAGGCATTCCCAAGAAGTATGTGAAGGGTTCCAAAGATCCAGACGCAACGCGAAGGGAAATCCTACGGACCAGGGCGCTGTATAAAATGGGTAAGCTTACTCCCGAAATGATGGATCGTATCAGCAAGCAAAGGAGTAAAAGATAATGGCAGCACCTGAGAAATATAAAAAAATGTTTGGCGCAGCTAGAGCCGAAAAAATATATAAGCGTGGCCTGGGCGCTTATTACTCGAGCGGATCACGTCCGAAAATGTCAGCTCATCAATGGGCTGTTGCCAGGTTAAAAGCTCACGCAAAAGGAAAAGCCACAGTTAAAAAAGCTGATGGTGATTTATTTAGGAGAAGTTAAATGCCAAAAGGACCAGGAACATACGGATCACAGGTTGGTCGACCACCAAAAAAAGATAAAAAAAAGCCAGATTTAAAAAAGGTAGCCATGAAAAAAATGATGGCTACCAAAAAAAGTAATTAGTTATGGTCGAGGCATAGGCTTCACGATTTGATTAGAAGCCACCTGAGTGCCTTTACAATAAATATGAACTTTATCCTGGTGAGGGATCATTATGGCGTACATAGCGGCCTTAGAATGGCTGCAAGCGTCATATGATGGGAATAATATATTGTGAGTTAGCTGTTCGCCCTGGGCAAAGTAACTCAGTACCATGAATGTGTAGTATTTAAGCATCGTTTAATTCCTTCTCTCTACCATCAACAAATTTAATTCTATGCTTCTTAGCCATGTAATCGACGGTGTTGAAATGAACACCGAGTAACCTGGCTGTTTTGGTTTTACTGAACCCGGCCTCAGCTAGATCCATATAGTTTTTTGCTACGTGTCCCCGGCGTCCCTCTGATCCTGATAGTTTAACAGGCCAATTGAGATTATATTTCTTAACCATATTAGTTATGGATGAAGTATTTTTCCCCAACAACTGAGCCGCCTGGCAACGAGAGTACCCGGCATCTGCAAGCCTCTGCATATACTTGGCAATCTCTTTGTCATGTCGAGCTTTCATTTTGTGATATTCCTCAATCATTTTTGTGACATCCTTTTGTTGGCCTTAAATTTCTGATCGACCAGGGCCATGTTTTCTTCACCGAGCTGGTCAATCAAATTAAAGTTTGCTTTCCAGAGTTTATCCATCGTCACTTGTGACTTGCCGCTGAGTTGGTATTTCCTAAAGATCTCTACAAGCTTTTCGCTATAGTCCTCGGGTGTATTGAGTGCGTGGCCGCAAGGTTCGCCGTTGTGCCAGTAAGGTTGCCATACCGGCATTTGTCCAAGTAATTCCTGTTCTGGTTCTTCTGGCGTCTCTGGTTCTATTGGATGCACACTCACATCTATCTCTTTTTTTTGAGGCTCCTCTTTCTTTTTTTCTGCAAGCTCTTTGTCTTTTTGTTTTTTGATTGCATCCCAGTCGGCCTCATCTTGTGAATAAGCACCATACAAACCAACAAGCTTTATAATTACTCGATCCTTTGCACGTTTCTCAGCCATTGCATAAGGATAGCTTTGTTGGTTCTTACCTCGATCGATGTTGATTGGCATAGCCTCACCGATGGACCATTCAACTTTATCGCCAAGCCTACCAGTTACGCAAAGAACACAGATCCTTTCTTGTGCATTTGACTCTACAATTACCGGGGCATCAAACGTTACACCCTTACTTGCTGCAATTTTTTCTAGTGTTTTGTGTAATAACACATAAGAACCGTGACAATTCCAACCATCTTTTTTTGGATCTAGGCCAAGTTCTTTAAATACTTCGATTACATTTTGCGGTATGTCGTGTTTCATTTTACCCTCACAGTTACGCCAGGTTGACCGGCTCTAAGTTCAGCACCAGGAACAAACTCCCTGGCCTCTAGTTGTTGTTTGATTGCAGCCAGGTCGGGAGATTTTTTTACTCGCATCAGCTGAGTTGGTATTTCTTCCGGGTCTACTATGCAGACGTTTTGCCTGGCTTTTGTTCTGCTTACCGTCGCAAGTGGATGCTGTACTTTCTTTGATCCTATCGCGTCAAGCAAGTGACCGATTGTTTGAGATATTGCATCAGCCTTATCATTCAGTCGTGCCGCTCGATCCTGGTAAGTTTTAGCCAGGGCTTTCACCGCTTCCTCGTTTGCCTTTACTTCCTGGCGCTCTTGGATCAGTTGACCCAGGACATCCATTGCATCCGTCTCACCGTCGAGCGTGTCCAGGAAACAATCCTCATCGTCTCCGACCATTGCCCGAATGTTATCGGCCATACGCCTGATTTCTTCATAGTTAATCAACATATTTGTGGCCCTCCCCAGTTACCTTCCAGACAATTTCAGAGTTTCCCCATTGATTTTTTTTACGTGTCTCTGTGTCCTGGATTAAATTCATTTCTTGCAATTCTGTTAGTCTTGGCCGTATCATCAAAAGCGATAGGCCCGATTTGTTTGCAATGTCGGTTCCAGAACCGTCCTCCATCTTTGCTAACACTTCGAGTACCTCCCGACGCCGGCCTGTCACAACAGGGGCCACTTTATGCGCCGCCGCTCGTTCTGTGTCAGGTCCGTCGCGGTGGTGCATTTTTTTGATTTCAACTTTATCAATCTTCATTTGTTTTCCTTCCTATTATTTCGTCATACTCTGCTATGACCTGGTTTAATCTTTCGATAGACATCGATAGAAACGCCTCATCCGTGCTGTGATACCCGGAACGTACACCAGTTGGGATATCATTTAGCTCTGCTTCCTTCCGCTCCTTGTAACGCTTTGTATCGTCTCGGAGCTTAATCATTTGTTCCAGGGATAACTCAACCATAGATCAACGCCAGGAATAAACCGCCATACAACATAACGACTAAAGCTAGAGCGCCTATGATATCGCCCAGGGTAATTGACTTAAGCGTTTTGATAAAATCCTCAAAGCTATCCATTGTTACACCTCCCAGAACAATAATACATTACCGATTACTTTACTCTTAAACTGGGTTACTCCCCACAAGTAATTGATAAAGAAATTTTCTAAACTCATTAAGTTTTCTTCATATCGATAGTAGACCTTGCCCTCGTCGTTGGTACAGGTCTCGACTATCCCATCCTTAATCATGCTGTGTATATCTAACACTTTGTATAGATCCTCCATTTTTTACCTCATTGAACCAGGAACGCGCCCCGGAGGGCGCTAACCAAGCTTAATGATAAGACACACTCACAAACATTACCTGGGGAATGTGGTCGTTCATGTTAGTGAACTCATAGATATCTTCCATCCCATTAAATCGTCCGTACTGGTGAACCATTGCAGCCTTGTCAATCTCATCTTTTTTGCTCATGTCGGCCTCGTTACACCAAACATAAACACCATTACATCCAGCCGCCTGGTAACTCTTGACCTGGGCTTTGACACCGATCGCCTTTAACTTGCTTTTGATTTGTGCCGCTGCTTGTGCTTGAACTGATTTACCCATTGTTTCCTCCTATTGGTATTTGTAGTGATGAGCGCCAGAGCTATCCTGGTATTGCTCATTCCAGGCCATTTTATCCTGGTTATTAAGTTGCATGGCATGGCCAAATGATTCGCTTAAATTTCGAAACTTACCGCACACCTGGTTATCTCGCATATCCACAACCTGGTAATCCATGTATCCAACGTGATGCACTGCAAAATGACCTGATTTAACTTTGATTGACATTTATATACCTACCTTTTCTAATGCCTTAACAGTTGCTTTTGCGCTTGTGCATATTCCAAACAGCCATTTATCGAAGCTGCCCATGTCCCACATATCAGAGTAATACACAGCGTCCTCTTTTAACTCTGAAAGGTGAGGGTCGTTTGCGTTGACCCAAACGTGGGTTTTAGTTTCTTTGACAACAACAGGTGTATCAAGATCTCGCTCTTGATGATCCTGGAAAAATCGTTTTGGTAACTTTATTAAACCAACCATTACATTATCCTCCTAAGCTGCTATTTCAAATAATGGTAAGGGAGCTAACTCCTGATGATTAACTTTTGCGTTAATTCGATCGTTAAACTGTTGAACATGATTAACGTACTTGTTTTTACTGTAACACTGATTGATTGCTAAGTTACAGCTGTCGGCGCTATCCCATCCCCAATTTTGTAACTGGCCTAACCCTCGCATCATGTGAACCCAGGGTCGTTCCTGGCCACTTTGCAAAGCCAACCAATCAATTCTTGCCAACGCAGTCTTGGCTCGTAAATGCCAAGCGCTACCCTCTTTTGCTTTTGATATGTCAAACTCACCGCAGCTGCCCCAACCAACAAAGTTAAACATCATGCACAACTTATCTAATTGCTCAAAACTTTCATTCATGTGCCATATTGCCATTGCTCGTTCCGGGTATTTAAGCTTGTTACCTCTGATGCACTCAGCAATAAGCATTAAGTTATCTTCCTCAGAGCCGCCGATAACGTCGGGAATAACAGCAACAGCTTGTGGGCATCGCTCCATTGCAGCGTTCGCCCAACTGTAAAAACCATCCCACCATTCCGCATTAAGCTCGATGCCTTTTTTCCAAGCAGTAAAAGCTCCGTTGTCTAAAATTAATATTTGATCGTCACCAACAAGATCAATGCACTCGTCAAGTTGCTCGGGGTGCATATAGCTAACACAGAAGCTACAGCCTTTAAGCTGTGGCAATAATCTTTTGGGAGTTATCGGAGTTCCGTGAACAATTCTTTTCATTACATTATCCCCCTAATCGAAAAAATTACCTTTAACCCAGTGATACTTACCAGGCTTACTCTCATACCAGACACCCTCAGGTTTTGACCTGGTCATTTCATTGGCCTCATTCATGGCCTCACTTAAAGTAACACCCTCAAAAACCATATGCTCATGTTCGTATCTAAATTCGAAAATATCTACACCGTACATAATTACATTATCCTCATTACTTCGCCGGCTTTTGCCCTGGCAACCCAATCATCCTGACCGTCCTTGTCACCGGCCTGGACCTTAGCCAACAAGCTTTCCTCATAGGCTATCATTTCTTCTAACTCGCATTGTCTCTCACCAGCTCCCCTGGCTTCCTTCTGGTCAAACAAGTCAAACTGCATTCTTTTCCCTCCTATAAAAAACAAATCACATATTGCAATCTAATTACTGATATCACAATGTCAAGTGGTATCACTACAAAAAGGTAAAAAAAATGAAAAAAAGGCGTCAAAGTTTAGGAAATCATGACAAATTAGTAACGTTTGTTGTTCGATTACCTGGTGCATTAAAGAAACGGTTAGAAGATTACAGCGATCGATCTGGGCAATCCCAAGCATCTATTATTACAAGCCTGGTGGCCGATCACATTCCAAATGATGGGGATGATGCGATTACATTGCCGGAGCCACCAGTTCGGGATGATTTAGATCTATCGGACAACAGGGTTGATTTAAAAAAATGGTTAGCTGAACATGGCAAGAGTTGATTTCTGGTTAACAGGTCAACCAGTCGGCAAGGGCCGACCCAGGTTCACCAGGCAAGGACGAGCATACACACCGGCCAAAACAAAAGCATACGAAATGAAACTGGCCGCCGCTGCATCAAACGCAATGCAAGAATTAAAGCTGGAACCAACGACCAAAAGATGCGAGGTTCATATCTTAGCACAGTTCGAGATACCTAAATCATGGTCTAAGAAGCGCAGAGACGCCGCTGTGATGGGGGAAGTGTTCCCTGGTAGGCCAGACATCGATAATATTGTTAAGGCTGTCCTGGACGCTTGTAACGGCGTTACGTTCGAGGATGATGCCCAGGTATTCAGAGTAATGGCGACCAAAAGATACGGAGATCCAATGATCCTGGTAACGGTGGAGTGGGATGAATGAAGCCACCAATGGCTAAAAACAAAGACCTGAGAAACTTCGCCGTGATACCCATCGAAGCTTGCCGGGACCACAGATTGCATGGAACATCTGCATTCTCAGTCCTGGCTCTGATCTGTAGCTATTGCGATTACCTGGGCGTAACCTGGGTAAGCCAACAAAGAATTGCTAATGAACTGGGCGTCTCAAGACCAGCTGTTGCCAGGCAAATCAAAAAACTGAAAGATTACGGATACATCAAAAACGCCATGCCTCTCAATAAATGGCAAAAGACCAGGTCAATGCGTGTCATATTCAAAAGAGCGCCAGAAGATCTGGATGAGGCCAAAGCAAACCTCACAGCTGCACAACAGATAGGTGTCGAGGAAGGACGTAGAAAGGCAGCTGATGAGTTCAAAGCCAGGGCAAAATCTAAACCTCAGCCTGTGGATAACTCTCAACCAGGTGTAACATCAGAGGTTACGTCAGGTGTAACACCATTAGGTTACACAACCACACCATATAACAATATAGATATAAGTATTAATAGTGATGAAGCTAGACAGTTTTGTGTTATGTTTTTGAGATCTGCTGAAAGCTTTGGAACTCCAAGAGTATTGAATGATCGAGACATCACAGTGATGGAAACCTGGATTAGAAACGGATTAACCAGGCAAAAATGGGCTGATATACTCCAAAATCACTGGGATTATTGCAGAAACAACCATCGTGACTACGCTAGAGGCATCGGATACTTTGCAAACCCGGTCGATCGGGTAACAACCGGCAGAACAAAAGCCCAGGGAAAAACTGCAAAAAGTATTCTAAAAGCGACATCGAGCCGTTTAAAATACCGATAATCTGCTAAGTCATTGATTTTGCTAGATTCTAGATTCGCATAACATATATTATGTTAACAAACGCACAAACGCGCCAAAAAATCGATACCTTTCCCCTCCCCCCTCGCGCCTGTATGTACGGTCCCCCACAAAAATATTTTCTGGAATTTTCCCAAAACGTATGCGATACCATTAAGATAAACTTAGGAAGGAGTTTAGAATGAAACGAACATTAAGAGTTGTCCAGGGACAGAAGCGTAGGAATGATCCTAATAAGACGGATTGGGTTCGATTGGGCATTGGGTGGTCTGACAGCAAGGGAACCAGGATTAAGTTGAATGCGTTACCATTACAGGATGAGAATGGTGAGGTATGGATTAATCTGTTTGAGGACGATGGGTCTGACAAGGGACAGGGACAATCTTCTCAGCAAAATAATTCTGATGGTGGGAATGATTTGGATGATGAGGTTCCATTTTAATGGCTAGAACCCGGCAAACGCCTATTGGTCGGTTTGGTGGTATTCGTGTTGCACAGCGTCGTCTTAGGACGAGTGAGACATTGGAGAACCATAAAGAAGCGGTTGCCCAGGAGCTGATTGCCCTGGGTACGACATCGATTACTGAGATTATGAATTTAGACGGTACGATGAAGGATGAGAAGGATATTCCTGATTATGCGCTGAGATCGATTAAAAAGATTACGCCTATGCCTGATGGTCGGGTAGCGATTGAGTTACATGATAAGGTTGCGGTGTTGAGGGTATTGGCTAAGGCAGCTGGGTTTTTGGATAATCCTGATCGTGAGAATGACAAACCGTCGATTGTTGGGATCAACATGAAGGGTCCGGCCACAACGGAGTATGCTGAGGTAATTGATGATGAAGGATCTTAATAATAGGATAAAAGATCTTGAGGCTTGTCTTGAGGAGATCGAGCGTGTTGCCCTGGTAAGTGAGGGTGTTGAGTTTTATGCAATGTTAGCTCGTAAAGGATTGGATGGTAAATATGTCCGAGATCCCCAGCCTCGATCTTAATTTTGAGAACAGTCCTACTGTTTGGAAGTTTTTACATGATGATAGTTTCGTTAGGGGGTTGATGGGTCCAGTAGGATCGGGTAAGTCTTATGGCTGTGCAGCTGAGATAATGCTTAGGGCGGTGAGGCAACAACCCAGTCCACGCGACGGTATTCGTTACACTCGTTTCGTTATTGTTCGTAATACTTATCCTGAGCTGCGCACGACCACCATTAAGACCTGGCAAGAGTTATTTCCAGAAGATACTTGGGGATCAATGCGTTGGCAGCCACCGATATCGCATCATATTAAGATCCCTACTCGGGGGGATATACCTGGTATTGATTGTGAAGTGATATTCATGGCGCTTTCATCGCCTCAAGACGTTCGTAAGTTATTGTCGCTCGAGCTTACCGGCGCTTGGGTAAATGAGGCTCGGGAGCTTCCTAAAGCAGTAATCGATGGATTAACGCATCGGGTTGGCCGGTATCCTGTAAAATCTGATGGTGGTCCGACCTGGTACGGCATTTGGATGGATACCAACCCTCCAGATAACGATCACTGGTGGCATGAACTGGCGGAGAAAAATCCAATCGGCGGAAAGTTTGCCTGGTCTTTTTTCAGACAGCCTGGTGGTGTGCTGCAAGTGAAACCTGATGAAGTCCCAAAGGAGAACGCTGATGCACAAGGATTTTTATTCTCTGGTGGTAAGTGGTGGAAAGTTAATGACGATGCGGAAAATAAAAACAATCTCCCACCAGGATACTATCAACAGCTACTTGGCGGTAAGAATGTCGACTGGATACGGTGCTATGCCCAGGGTATGTATACATTTGTCCAAGAGGGCCGGCCTGTTTGGCCGGAATACGATGATGAGCTTATGTCTGGGGATGTCGAGGTAGATCCATACTATCCGATACAGATCGGTGTGGACTTCGGTTTAACCCCAGCTGCAATCTTCGGCCAAAGAACAACAGCCGGGGCCTGGCGAATATGTGACGAGCTAGTAACGTTTGATATGGGCCTGGAACGATTTGGCCAGGAGTTACTTGGGAGAATAGCCGAGCGATATTCTAAGCATGAAATAATGATATGGGGCGATCCAGCCGGTAACAAACGAGACGAGATCTATGAAGTTACGGCCTTCGATCATTTGAGATCGATCGGATTTAAAGCACAGCCGACGGAAAGCAATGCCTTCCAGGTACGTCGAGAGGCTGGAGCTAGTCCAATGTCACGCCTGGTTAATGCAAAACCTGGATTGATGGTCGATAAAAAATGTATTCGTCTAAGAAAATCTTTAAGCGGTGGATATTTCTTCAAACGCCAGTCCCTGGGCGCTGGACAGGAAAGATTTAAAGATATGCCTGTCAAGAACGAACATTCGCACTGTGGGGATGCTTTTGGCTACTTAATGCTAGGTGGCGGCGAACAACGGCGATTACGCCGGGGATCTTATGGTCAAACGTTTCAAAACAGCGTTGCACAAGCACAAACTGAATTTAATATATTCTAATGGGACTAATACAGCTACCGACATTTAAAATGCGGCCAGATGAACAAATAGTTCCTCTAACTTACGAACATTTGCTTGCTTTAAAGCTTGGACCGCATGAACAGGAGTATGCAAAGAATATTCCCGGCTATTTAGATTATCTTTGGGAAAATTCAGAGTTTGGATGGTCCTGGAGCGCGATCGGCAAAGGTCGTATCATTTGTTGCTTTGGTGTTAGACATATCTGGGCGAACGTCGTTGAGTGTTGGTTTTTGCCCGGAGAAGGGCTAAATGAACACGCAAGATCGACTTTAGTGGGTGCAAGAGCTATTTTACAGGACGTTATGGACAGTTATGATATCACTAGGATGCAAATAACTGTAAAATGTGACCATCCGATAGCAGTAAGGTTTGCCAAATCACTATATTTTGATGTAGAATGCAGATTAAGGAAGTACGGTCCAGAGGGGGCCGACTATTATTCAATGGCGAGGTTTGATTAATGTCTGGTCTTTTAAAAAGAAAAAAGAAAGCGGCTCCAGTAGAAGAAACTCCAGCGGCAGCAACTCCAACAGTTACAGCTCCAACTCCAGCTCCGGCTCCACCTCCAAAACCAAAACCAGCTCCGAAACCATCAAAGTCTTTTATTGCTGAAAAGAAACGCGAAGAAAGAGCCGAACGTGAGGAAGCGCGTGTTGAGGCTGAGGAATTGGCTGAGAGTGAAAGATTGGCAAAAAGAAAACGTTTGAGACGTATAGGAGGAATGAGAATGTTATTCTCTCCATTGCGTCGTGAGGGACCGGGATACACACGAACCTTGCTAGGGGTTTAATATGTCAAATTTTTTCTCACGTTTTTTTAAAAAGAAAACCACAAAGCCCAAGCCTAAACCACGCCCAACAAGAACTTATACTGATACCAGTAGTTTAGCTGGTATTGAAAAGGCATCCAGAACAAGTAAGCCGACGTTTTTCGGGGATCTTGCAATGGGTCTTGGTCTGAAAAAGAAAGATACTTCTTTTAAGATTAGAACTCTCCAAACGATAGAAAGAAATAAACGAAAGAAGAAAAAAGAAGAAGAACTAAGAAAATCAGGAATTGGTGATAAAGGAAAAAAGAGCGGCTCAAGAAAAACAGCATCAGCACCGCCACCGCCGAAGAAAAAAACGGATGAAGAACTTTATGCTGAAATGATGGCGCGTGAATTAGAGAAGCGTCGAAAAGCCGGGCAAGAGGCGCGGCAAAAATACGAGCGTCGAGTGGGCGCTGAAGTTGCTGCAAGACGTAAAAAAGTTCAATTATTACTTTTGTAAGGAGTAGATATGACAAAAATTAAAGAAGATGATCGAGTTTACCGTAAAGTTATCGAAGAACCTAAACGCGCTCGAAATGATAAAGGTCAATTGGTTGCCGATGATCCATCAACTCCCGACGTAAACGAAGCCTGGGAAGGTGGTAAAGCTCCGAAAACAACTAAAAAGAAAGCTGCAACTCGTGGTAAAAAAAGCACATCAAAATCCTAAAGGTGGGTTAAATGCCGCTGGACGCGCCTTTTTTAAACGGCAAGGCTCGAACCTCAAGCCGCCAGTAAAGAAAGGTGATAATCCTCGTCGGGCATCCTTCCTTGCTCGAATGGCGGGGAACCCTGGGCCGGAGCGTGACAACCAGGGTAGACCTACCCGGCTCCTCCTGTCCCTCCGAGCCTGGGGTGCTTCATCAAAAGCAGATGCCAGGAAGAAAGCTAGAGCAATAAGCGCGAGGAATCAAAATGCCTAAATTAAATGTTAAAGAAGTAATGGGCCGTGAGGCTAAAGCGCAAGCTCGAAAAGATGAATGGCGGACAATCTATGAAGATTGTTATGAGTTCGCACTTCCTCAGCGTAATCTTTATAATGGATACTATGAAGGCAAAGTTCCTGGAAAAGCAAAGATGCAACGTGTTTTTGATTCCACTGCAATGTCCTCAACTAAACGTTTTGCCAACCGTTTGCAGTCAGGCTTGTTCCCACCTAATCGACATTGGTGCAGACTAGAGCCTGGATCTGGAATACCAAAAGAACAACGCGGTCAAGCGCAAGAAATTCTAGATGCTTATACAGATATTATGTTCGACCAATTGCGGCAAACAAGCTTTGACCTGGCAATGGGAGAGTTTTTGTTAGATCTTTGTGTCGGTACAGCCGTAATGATGATTATGCCAGGGGATGAAGTCACGCCCCTTAGATTTATAGCCATACCGCAATACCTGGTCGCAGTTGAGGAAGGCGCTTATGGTATTGTCGATAATGTCTATCGTAAGCTTAGAATTAAGGCCGAAGCGATCACAAGAGAGTTTCCAGACGTAAATATTACAACGGAACTACAAGACGCTATCGATCAAAGAGGTAATGAGGAGCTAGATCTTTTTGATGCTATCATATTCGACCAGGAAACTGGGCGGTATCATTATCATGTTATCTGGCCGTATAAGTCCCAGGAATTAGTTTATCGTGAAATGACATCTAATCCTTTTATTGTTGCTCGTTTTAGTAAAACGGCTGGTGAAATATATGGTCGCGGTCCCTTAGTAGATGCAATTGCAGATATAAAAACATTGAATAAAACGGTTGAGCTTGTGCTGAAAAACGCAAGTCTTTCAATCTCTGGTGTATTCCTTGCGGCTGATGATGGTGTGTTAAATCCTCAAAACGTTAAAATCCAACCAGGTGCAATCATTCCAGTTGCGCGTAACGGTGGGCCACAAGGAGCGTCCCTAGCCCCTCTCCCCCGGGGTGGGGACTTTAATACAAGTCAGATTGTAATGAATGATTTACGCATGAATATCAAAAAAGTCTTAATGGACGATACATTACCGCCTGATACAATGTCGGCTCGATCTGCGACAGAAATCGCACAGCGCCAGGCCGAGCTTGCTACAAACTTGGGTTCTGCATTTGGTCGATTAATGACAGAAATAATGAACCCTTTAATCGCAAGAATATTAACTGTTCTTGATCGCCAGGGGCTTATTAATATGCCCTTAAAGGTTGATGGAGTACAAATTAAAATCACTCCTATCTCTCCTTTGGCAGAAGCGCCAAAAATGGAGGAAGTTAATAAAGTTCTAAACTTTATGCAGATTGCTAATGCTATGGGTCCAGCTGGACAAATGGCGATTAATGTTCAAGAAGCGGTATCATTCATAGCGGAAAAAATGGGTGTGGATCAAAGTATTCTAAACGATCCTCAAGAAGTTGAAATGATGATGATGCAGCAACAAATGATGGCACAACAGCAAGCTCAGTTGCCAGGTGACGAGCAAGTTGCGGAGGCCATGCAATGAGTTCAGCGGATGGGTGGGCAGGATTAAGCCAGGCATTCGCAGAACCGCCAAAGGCGGATGACATAGATCTTTTATATGGTCGTGTCTTTAAATCTGAGGAAGGCCAAAAAGTGCTAAGTCACTTGAGGCAGATAACAATAGAACAACCCTCCTGGTATCCAGGTGAAGATTCCAGTCATGGATTTGTACGAACTGGTATGTCTGAACTGGTGCGATTAATCGAGCGTAGGGTAGAAAGGTCAAATAATGTCTGAAGAAACACAAGTAGCAGAAGCTCCCCAGGAACAGGAAAGCCTGGTTAATCTAGCTCCAGAGCAAGAGGAAGTGGTGCAAGAAGCGCCTATGAGAGTTCAAGAGCCGGATGAAAGTGAAGAAATTAATATTGACGAGGATGTTGAATACGAGCGTCCAGATTATTATCCAGAAAAGTTTTGGGATGAGGATGGGCCAGATGTTGAAAAACTTGCAAAGAGCTATGCAGAACTTGAGAAAGCCTTTAAGCAAGGTAAACATAAAGCCCCAGAAGATGGTTACGAAATGCAAGATTTGGTTGATCGAGGTCTCGATCTGGAAGATCCGAGCGTTGAGATGTATCAAGAATGGGCAAAGAAATATGGCATCTCTCAGCAAGCGTTTACAGAATTGGCTGGTGGCATCCTGGAGCTTACTGGTGAACAGGAAGAAGCTATAGAGTATGATCGTAGAGAGGAAATGAATAAGCTAGGTGAACGCGCCCAGGAAAAAATTTCATATCTGGAACGTCATATCAAACGAGCAAATCTTAATAATGCCGAGCAACAAGCTTTAGCAGCCGGACTTAATAGCGCTGATACAATCAATGCAATGATAAAATTTATCCAGGGATACACCAATGAGGGCATTCCAACTAGCCCGGTTGTTGCTACTCCTGAGATGGGTGTTGAGGATTTACGCCAGGCGATTGCAGATCCCCGGTGGCAGTCAGATCCAGTGTGGCGCAGTAAGATAGAGCGACAATGGGAAGCGGCTAACACGGCTAGTAACTAGATTTAGTTGCCAAATCATTTTAAAGTGTGTATATGTTGTTTTAACGGCTAACCGTAGGCGCGGCCCGTTGATGTGGTAAACCACTGGTTGGCGCGGCCATATTCGCGCAAGCGACCGCCCGAACATCGGCTAACGGTATGCGATCAATGTGAAACCTAAATAGGAGGTTCTGCAATGGCGCAGAGTATTACCAATGCCTTTGTGACACTCTTTGATGAAGAAGTTAAACAGGCATATCAAGGCGAAAGCCTACTAAGAGGCACTATGCGATCACGTACTGGTGTCCAGGGCAACACTGTAAAATTCCCGAAAATCGGAAAAGGTGTTGCAACTGTTCGCGTTCCACAAACCGACGTTACTCCGTTGAACGTGACATATTCACAAGTAACAGCAACAATGACAGACTATATTGCTGCGGAATACTCAGACATATTCCATCAGTCACACGTAAACTTTGATGAGCGTCGTGAGCTGGTGCAAGTTGTGTCTAAGTCAATTGCGCGTCGTATGGATCAGATTTGTATTGATGCTCTTAATGCAGCTGCATCACCATCGACTGTTGCTACAGGAGTTGGCGGATCTGCATCGAACATGAATATCGATAAGCTACGTGCAGCGGCAAAAGCATTAAATGATAATAACGTACCAGCTGAAGGTCGTTATTTGTTGATGCACTCATCACAGCTTGACGCTTTGCTAGGTGAAACTGAGACAACAAGCTCAGACTTCGCAACGGTAAAAGCTCTTGTTCGCGGTGAAATCAACGCATTTATGGGCTTCAACATCATTACAATGGGTGATCGTGATGAAGGTGGTGTTCCAAAACCATCAACACGTTCGTGCTTTGCATGGCATCAAGATTCTGTTGGTTATGCTGAGTCAATGTCTCAAAAGTCGGAAGTTAATTACATCCCAGAGAAAACATCGTTCTTAGTAAGTTCAATGTTCTCAGCTGGTGCGATTGCGATCGACGATGAAGGCATTGTAAAAATCTCATGTACTGAATAAGGAGACTTAACAATGGCTTTCGATAAAACAGGTTTAGGAACTGGTGGCCCATCCAAAAAAGGTAATGCCCCTGTTATCTATACATATCAAACCGCTGATACTATTGCGACGGTAAACACAGAAGGTTATTTCAACGACTTGTCAGATACCCTGGCAGTTGGCGATTTGCTTTACGTTGTTTCGTCTACTGGTGGCACTCGTGTTAGTACCTTAACACAAGTTCTATCAAACACTGGTGGCGTTGTTGATGTGGCTGATGGAACAACATTAGCAGCAACAGACGGTGACTAATTGTCCCCAACTAGGGCCAGGCAACTGGCCCTAATTCTACACGGAGGATTATAATGGCCGTAGGCGATACAGACCTTTCAATTTGTTCAGATGCTTTGATCCTCTTGGGCGCTTCGCCCATTTCTTCATTTACAGAAGGCAGTGACGCGGCTCAGGCTTGTGATCGTTTATATCCCGATTTACGCGATACTATGCTCAGTACCTATGTGTGGTCCTGGACATTAAAGAAATCCCAAATTGCTAGACTATCAGCAGATCCTATTAATGAATGGGAATATGCTTATCAGCTTCCTGGCGATATGCTTTCTGGAGTTTTAGCAGTCTTTGAAACGAGCGGTACTAATGAAAGATCCAGGCGTTACGGATGGGAAGTGTACGGCGATCAATTATACACCAATATGGAAACGGCTTTTATTGATTACCAGGCTACGATTTCTGAAACCAAAATGCCTAATTATTTCGTTAGATTATTAAGAACTGCACTAGCTGGTGAATTAGCTATTGTAGTAACAGATCAAGCGGCAAAGGCTGATTATTTCAGAGCGCAAGCATTCGGAAGTCCTGGCGAAAATGGTCGTGGCGGATTAATGCGAGAGGCAATGAATATTGACGCTAGAGGGCAATCAACACAAATTGTTGAGGATTATTCTTTAATTGAAGTGAGAAACTAAATGCGCGTTACACAGTTTCAGACTAATTTCTCTGTTGGCGAACTTGATCCTTTATTACGCGCTAGAACGGATTTAGCTCAATATCAAAACGCATTAGAGCAAGCTCAGAATGTACTTGTGCAGCCACAAGGCGGCATAAAACGCCGGGACGGATTAAAGTTTATTCATAACTTTGGTGGTACTTTTACAGATTTCAAACTCATTCCATTTGAATTTAGTGTTACAGATAGCTATCTGTTAGCGTTTGTTGCCGGGCGTATTTATGTTTTTAAAGATGGTGTTTTGCAAACAAACATAAATGGATCTGGCAATGATTATCTAGCAGCCTCATCAATTACAGCGGCCATGCTTGATGAGCTTCAATACACACAAGCGGTTGATACCTTAATTCTATGTCATGAGGATTTACAAACGAAACGCCTGGTTAGAAACTCTGATACAAATTGGACGTTAGAAAACTTACCTCTGCTTAACTTACCTCAATATCCTTACGGATTTAGTACACACTCTCCGAATTTTACTATTACTCCGAGCGCAACTACAGGTAACATAACGGTTACGGCATCAGGCGTTACAACGGATACTGGTACGGCTCAGGCCGGCGGTGCTGATACTATTACACTAAAAGCAGCTAGTAGCTACACAAGCGACGATCAGCCCAATGGAATGTTTATTACTTTAACATCTGGAACTGGATCGGGACAAACCCGACACGTCGAGGATTATGTTGCGTCAACAAAGGTACTTACAGTGTACCCAGCGTGGGATACTCCGCCAAATAGTTCTACAGGTTATAAGGTAGAGGCATTTGCTCCATCTACGGTAAATGAATACTTACAAGTCTTATCAACATTTGGTCGAGCTAGATATGTTGAATATGTAAGCGCAACTGTAATGAAAGCATTTGTGGAAGTTCCATTTTTTGACACAGGCGCGATTGTAGCTGGTGAGTGGGAAAGTGAACATGGGTATGAGGACGTTTGGTCAAATAATCGAGGGTGGCCGAGATCAGCAACATTTCATGAGGGGCGCTTATATTTTGGTGGGTCAAAGTCTCGACCCAATACTATCTGGGGATCTAGGGTAATTGATTACTTTAACTTTGATCCTGGTACTGCTCTTGATGATGAAAGTGTAGAAGCCACAATCAACACTAATCAATTGAATGCAATTGTTGGGATTGTCGCTGGTGCAGATCTTAGGATCTTTTCAACTGGTGGTGAGTTTGTTGTTGTTCAATCAGAAGATTCGCCAATTACACCCGCTAACTTTTTAATCCGTCCACAAACAAGACTCGGTACTAAACCAGGTGTTCCGATTGAAGATCTTAATGGTGCATCAGTATTTGTGCAGCGCCAGGGTAAATCTCTCAATGCGTTTCAATATGGTGACACAACCAGATCATATCAGGTTCAACAGGTTTCAGTATTATCGTCACATTTGATAAAAACGCCAGTAGACCTCGCGGCACGTCGATCAACCTCAACAGATGAGGCCGACCGTTTATTTCTTGTAAATGGTGATGATGGATCAATGGCAGTTTATTCAATCCTGGTGGGACAACAGGTTATTGCTCCAAGCGAGTTTATAACGGATGGTGAATTTATTGCGGTAGCGGTTGAGTTGTCCGATGTGTATTGCATTGTAAAACGTACCGTAAATTCAGCAACTATTTATACATTAGAAAAATTTGATAGTTCTTTGACCTTAGATAGCGCTAAGACTGGCGGAGCGGCCTCCTCAGTAACGATGGATCACCTTCAAGGGGAAACGGTCCATATCGTGCGAGATGATGTTGTGGAGCCAACACAGACAGTACCAGCGTCACCTTTTACAATTACATTTGCAACGGCGGCTACTTCTAGTTACCAGGTTGGGTTGGATTATACAGTGTCGGCTAAAACAATGCCAACTGAGCCAACACTTTCAACCGGGTCTGTTCAAGGTGTTAAGAAAAGAATTGTTCAGATTGATGCGTTGCTACATGAAACGAAAAATCTTTCTTTAAATGGCAAACAAATTTCTTTTCGTAATTTTGGTGAGGATGTCTTAGATACAGCTGTTCAGCCATTTACTGGCTTAAAAACTGCACATGGTATTCTTGGATATAGTGCAACAGGACAAATTACTATAACTCAAACGGTTCCATTACCTATGACGGTATTAGGATTGGAATATAAACTTAGCGTGGGGACTTCCTAATGTCAGCAGCTCCATTATTTTTTGCCGGTGCTTCAATGTACTTATCAGCCAGGCAAGCTAAAGCGCAAAGAGAAGCGGCTAAAATGCAAGCCGAGGCATATGATGAGCAAGCGGCAGAAGCTTTACTGAAAGGGCGTTTTGAGGCTCTTGAGTACAGACAGCGCGGTGTCGATGCGTTGCGAAGGTTAAATGAGGTATTAGCGGCCAGTCTTGCTAGAGCGGCAGCTGGTGGTATTGATCCAACAAGTGGATCGGCGGCTGTAATTGATATGGCTAGTCAGGCAGAAGCAATCAGAGAAAAGAATATTTCTGAAAGTAATGCGCTCATGGCAGAAGGGGACGCGGCATTTCAAGCGGATCAATACAGACGAGCTGGGCAGATAGCTATTAAAACTGGAAACGTACAAGCCGCATCAACAGTAGCAGCCGGCCTTATTAGAGTTGGTCAATTAGTGTAGGGTTAAGATATGGGACGAGCGCCAAGATATGAAAGAATGGGTGTAAGGGTTCGACAGCCCAGAGGCACAAGGTTTGCAGCGCAAGCTGAGGCTGTTCAATATCAAGAGGCCGTTTCCCAAGCTCTAGGCACAATGAGCGATTTTCTCTTTGAAAAGGGCGCTGAGGTTGCAGAACAAAGAGGTTTAGAACGTGTTAAGCAAGAAGGTGCTATTCCTATTCTTGAGGAGTTACAGCAACAAGGTGGTCCTAGAACAATAGAAGAAAAAACAGCGTATGAAGCGGCTAATAAATTAGCAGTTGCTGAAATCCAAACTGAAGCTGAGTTAGATATCACAAAGGTTTTAGATGAGGGTCAGGCAAATAAAACCTCTTATAATGCAATACAATCAAAGCTATCTGATATCACTGATGGGTATTCTTCAGCTCTTTCATCTATTGATCCGATATCAGCCGGTCTCTTACGACAGCGCTTAATTGAGGCAACCGGCAAAGCAGATATGCGTTATGCAAAGTGGTGGTCGGGAGAGCAAGAAACAATACGGCGTGAAAAGCAAAATGTTGTAGCCGGAAACGCAGCTCAAACAATCCTTCAAAATGCTACAATGCCAGGCGCAACTACTTTGATGATTGACGCTGAGATTGCGGCTAGTGCTGATACTCTTAAAGATCTGGGTGTTGATGAGAAGGCACTTCAAGATTGGCAAGATGAAGTTAAGGCAAGCGCATATAAAAACAATTATCTTTTCTCTTTTAATCAGCTCAGTGTAGAGGAGCAGGGTGAGGCAATAGAGCGTATTCTGGGCGGTGAGGCAAAAGATCTTTTACCTGGTATGGATTACGAGGATAGTGTTCGTTTTGTAAATGGAATTTTGCGGCCCGAATATAACAGAAATGTATCTGTTTTAGGTTCTCAATCTAAATACGTTGTTAATAAAGTTTCGGATCAAAGTAAAATATTAGAAAGTGGTGGTCGCGTTAGCCAGGATGTTATCCAGGAAATGCGTAATCGAGCGATCGAAGTTGAGCAATATGATGGTGGTGCAGCGGTACAAGCTGTTAATGAATTAGAGGGAGATACAAATATATACAGCGGCTTTCGTGCAATGAGCCTGGCAGAAATGGAAGCAACGGTTCGATTATATGCGGAAGGTATCGAGGGCGTCGGTATTGAAGGGAGAGACACTCCGCTTGAGGTAAAACGTTATGAGCAAGCTTCTAAGTTTTTTGAAAAGATGCAAACTCAAATTGACCAGGACGCAATGGGATATGCCGAGCGTGTTGGGTTTATTGAGCGTAAACAGATTGTATCAATAGATGAGCAAGGCGCTTTGCAACTTGATGATGTAGCTTTATCAGAACGTGCATTACAAGCCCAGCAAGTCGCTGATTACTATGGTTTGCCACAACCTAAAATGTTGTTTGCTGATGAAACAAGACAATTAGCGCTTGTTTTAGAAAGAGCTGAGGGCGCTGCAAAATTAAATATATTAGGTACGTTATCGAGCTTTGACCAGGCATCCGGCCAGGTTCTAACAGATCTTGCTGATTATAATCCAGATCTTGCTTTGGTTGGTGCATTAATAAACAACGGATCAACTGAAACAGCGCTTTTAGCAATTGCCGGTCTTGAGAGAATGAAAGCTGGAGAAAAACCAGCTTATTTTTCAGATCAAAACATAAGACCTGTATATGAAGAAGTTTTTGAGAGAGCGGTTACAACCCCAAGAGCAGCGCAAGCAATTAAGGGTGTTGCTAAAGCAATATATTTAGAATTAACAAGTAGGCGTGGAGTAAGTGGAGCAGTCTATGGACAAGCAACTGAAGATTTAGATGCGGAGTTGTATAAAGAGGCGCTACAGCTTGCCGCTGGTTATCGTTTAATAAACGGTAAAGAATATGGTGGAATCCAAGAAGTTCGGGGCGTCAAGACATTTATCAATCCAAACTTAGATGCCGGAGCATATGAACGAATGCTAAATGAGCTAACGCCAGAGGCTCTTGCAAGTGTAACAGGATTAGATATTAGCCCGGCATTGGCATCATCAATAAACGAAACAGATGATTATAAACTTCGTAATATTGGCGGTGATAAATACGTTATAGAGTATGGCAAGAATGGCGATGTTGCTGCTGCGGATAAAGAAGGTCGGCCAATAATATTTAATTCTCAAGAATTGTTTGAGGCATTAATTCCACAGCCACAAGCTTCACAAGACAGGTTTGGTAGTCTTTCATCTATTTTCGGCACAAACGAATTACCAGAAAATATTACACAACCAGAGTTAGATTTTGAGGAAGCTATTGCTCCAGAAGTTCCGACAGAAAGCCCACCATTATTAACAGCCGGTCAGTTGCCAGATAGACGTTTAAATAAAAAACAAACTAAGTTTTTAAGAAAACAAGTTGAAGCTGCAAAAATACCAGCGTCTGAATATGAAACACGCATTAAGCCGTTTGCTGATAAAGTGCCAAATGAAGCGACAAATGATGAATTTGTTGATTATCTTGATGCGCTTTTTAAAGGTTTTAATAAATCGTTTGAAGATTGGAAAGCTACACAATGATCCAATTCGATCGATCAGATGTTTATGATTTGACAGGCGTTCCTACTATTTCGGAGCCTGTATCAGATTTTGCTGCGAATTTTTTTGCGGCGAGAGAAAGCATGAAGCTTAACGATCAATCTCAAAGTAGAGACAAAATACTTAAAGAACTATGGGGTCCAATTGTAGAGGAGTTAAATGAAACGTTCCCTAACCAGGGCTTTCTTGGCCGTGACTTTGAAAACCCTGGAGACTTCTTAAACATTGGTTTGGGCATATACAGCACACAAGGCGGTCCAGAGGATCGTTATAACTTCGCAGTAAACAATATTATGAAGTTTATGAATACGAACCAGGAGAGCCTTCCTGATAGTCTCAAGGGGATTACAATCGATAGCCTAGAGCAAATTGCAAAAGAACGAGCGCAAGCGGCAAGAAAACTAAATGAAGAAATAGCTTCAAGAAACTTAGATTTTAGTGGAACGCTAGGTCAGTTTACTGGCGGAGTTACTGGCATCATAGATGATCCAGTCAATGCTTTTGGGATTATGGGCGCTTCAGCTAAAACATTGTGGCGATTTGCACTTACTGAGGCTGTGATTGGCGCTGGCGTGGGCGCAATGGCTGAGACCGGCGTAAAAGAATGGTATGATGAATTAGGTTATGATTACACGTATCAAGATTTTATTCGCAATGTTGGTTTAAATGCGGTCGGTGGCGCTGTCTTTGGCACAGGCATAAAGATTGGAGCTGATGGAATACGGAAAGGTTGGGATGCTTTAAGTAAATCTGGTCGTGCAAATGATGATAGTAAAACCTTAGCGGATGCAGCTGAGGCAGCTGAGGAGTTTGAGGCAGATAATCCGTTTACTGAACCAGATCTTCCTCCGGCCCAGGCAGAACATAACAGCCGGGCAATCGCGGCAGAGGCAGCTGTTGAGAACAACAAAGCGCCGGTTATGCCTACAGAAACAACAATTCAGCCTAAAGAATATGAAGGCGATAATTTAGATGGTATGGTTTTTAAAATCCCAGCTAAAAATATTTTAGTCGATGCAAAAAGATTTCAGTTTAAATCTGGTGGTGATGAGTTTGGAGTGACTGAGCGTTTGCAAGGCGTCACTGAATGGAATCCCGACTATGCTGGTACTATTATGGTTTGGGAAGATATAGATGGTAAAGTATTTGTTGCAGATGGACATCAGCGTGTAGGTTTAGCAAAGCGCATAATGTCAAATGATCCGTCGCAGCAAATAAATCTTATTGCTCGTAAGTTTCGTGAAGTTGATGGTGTAACCGCAGAACAAGCAATGATAAGAGCCGCTGGTGCTAATATCGCAGCCGCAGATCCTAAAGTTCAAAAAAGTTTATTAGTTGATGCTGCTAAAGTTTTGCGAATTGATCCCAACAAAATTGATGAATTAAATTTACCGCCAAAATCTGTTTTAGTACAACAAGCGAGAGATCTTGTTGTTTTAAATGATAATGCTTTTGGTGCAATTATAAATGAAGTTATCCCGGCAAACTATGGGGCTATTGTTGGTAGGCTAATTGATGATCCTGATTTACAAGACGCTGCTATAAAAGTGTTATCAAAATCAGATCCACAAAATGTATTTCAAGCTGAAGCAATTGTTCGCCAGGTACGTGAAACCGATTTAATAAAAGAAACCCAGGTTTCTCTGTTTGGTGATGAGGATGTAGCCACAAGTTTATATAGTGAACGCGCCAAAGTCCTGGATCGCACTGTAAAATTATTAAGGGCAGATAAATCATCTTTTGAAAACCTCAGCAAAAATGCAGAACGTATTGAAGCAGAGGGAAATAAATTAGTTAAAGATCAAAACCAAAGGAGGGCCGACCAAGATGCCCAAGCGATCACGTTACTCCAAGCGCTTGCGAACCGAAAAGGAACGCTCAGTGATGAACTCTCAGCCGCAGCCAGAAGCGCAAAAGAACAGGGATATGCAGACGCAGCCCGAAACTTTGCCGAGGCTGTCAGACGAGGAGTTGAACGAGGAGATTTTGATAGGGCGGCAACTGGCGATGTTGGACGCGCTGTCGATGTTGCGCCGCAAAGCCGCAAGGATGCGATCGAGGACGAACCAACCCTAGAGGGATTTGACGAGCCTACAGGACCAGCTGCTGAAGCCCAGGCAAATCAAATGGCTCTAGATACATTTAGAACTCTCGAGGAGGTTACAGAAGCCAGGCCTGTTTTGCAGTCACTAAAAGATAGACAGCCTGTTGAGACTGTTGATGATATATATAAGATTGCCCAGGAATCCCAAGACTTCATTGTTAATATTGCTAAAAATATAGAAACAGATTTAGGCGTTAAAGTAGAAAATCCTGGTCTAAAAAAAATTGATGCAGCAAAATCTAAAATGCAACGTAAGGCATATCAATCTGCTAAAGAACTAACAGATATTTCTAGGGTTGGATTTATTACTAACAAAGCTGCTGATGCTGATGCAATTTCTAAACGCTTGGCTCAAAGTGCAGAAATATTAGATGAAGGATGGGGCGTTACACCAGCTGGTTATTTCGATCGTAAAATTTTAGTTCGTACACCCAATGGGATCGTTTCAGAAATTCAAATATGGTCTCCAAAGCTAATAGAAGCAAAGACTACAAAAGGTCACAAGTTATACAAACAACAAGATAAATCTAATGATCCTAAAGAAATTGAACGATTAGAAACAGAGCAAAGAAAGCTTTATTCAAAAGCGTTATCTGAAGAAGATGCTTCTTTTAAAAATTTAGTCGGTATGGAAAAAGGTCCGAAAGTACTTTCAAATGTAGACATAAAAGCGCTTTCATCCGCAATCACACGGCCAGAGTTACGAACATCCAGGCCGTCAACAGCTGTCCAGGAACCGCCTGGTGTAAGTATTGCCAGGGCTTCCGAAGGTGAAAAAGATATAGCTGGACGTCCGTCCCAGGAAACTAGAAAAGTATCAGACATAGATATTACTCCTGAGCAAAGAGTAACTGATATCGCTGAAGAAATCAAGCCCGAGGATTTTGATTTAGAAATCCCACTTGCATCGACGCTTGATGATGAAGGAAACCCAGTCGCAATAACCAGGACATTGCGTGACATCAAGTCCGATATTGATGCAGAGGACGCGCTAATTAATCGTTTGGGAGTTTGTGGGCTATGAGTACATTTAAGAAATGTGTAGAAGATGGAGTGGCCGCCAAAGAGATTACCCAGGAACAAGCGGATGAATATAGCAATTTGTTTGATGATCTTGTTGAGCAATACAATAAACAGTTAGGCCCAGGACCGGCAGAAACAAAAGCTGGAATTGATGCGGCTCAAGCGGTGCGTAAAAAAGCTATTGAACGCAAACGTCAAACAATGCTCCAGGCAAAAACTTGGAAGCAAATAATGCTTGATATGGAAAACTATAGATCAATTACTGGTCAACAAAATATGAACCGGGCAGCCCTGGCGTTTTTTGAACAGGATTCAACATCTAGATTTGCAAGTATAACACAGCTTCAGCAAACGATCGAGCGTAGTGCAACGCGAAAAATGGATAAGTTTTTAGCAACATTTCGCCGGGATCTTATTGGACGTACTCGTAATAAAGCTCAACTAAAGAATATGATTAAAGAAGTGTTTGGCGAAAATACAGGGGATGCTTCAGCTAAGGAATTATCATTAGCCTGGAAAGAGGCAGCTGAGTATTTACGAAAACGTTTCAATGCAGCTGGTGGCGCTATACCGATAAGATCAGACTGGGGTTTGCCACAGCAACACAGCACATTAAAAGTACGTGAAGCGAGTTTTGAGGAATGGCGTGAGTTTATCTTTGCACGTCTTGACCTGGAAAAAATGAAAGATATGGAAACCGGGTTACGTTTTTCATCGGAAAAACTTGAGACTGTTTTATTTGATGTTTATGAAACAATCCGAACTGAAGGGTATAGTAAAGTTAAGCCAGGCGGTAGGCCAGTTGGCGGAAAGTCTTTAGCAAACCGTAATGCAGATCATCGTTTTCTAGTATTTAAAAATGCCGATGCCTGGATGGAATATCAACAGAAGTTTGGTAATGATAATCCTTTTGACACTATGATGGGCCATATTAGCAATATGTCCAGGGACATTGCATTTATGGAACGCCTGGGGCCGAACCCTATGGCAACAAAAAACTTTATCAAACAAACGTTATCTAAATCAGCGGCCGGTGATGCAAAAGCAGAAAGCGCAGCTAGGTCCGCAGTTAGAAAAATAGATCAGCTTTACAATATTTTACAAGGAACTCATAATACGCCAGTCAATCGTTTCTGGGCAACAACGTTTGCTGGAACCAGGCAATTGTTACAATCAGCTATGCTTGGATCAACTGCAATAACAGCAATTACAGATGTAAACTTTAGCCGTATCGCTCGACGTATGAACGGATTGCCGCAAACAAAAACTCTTAATCAGTATTTAAAATTATTGCAGCCATTAGGCGCTGAGGAAAAGGGTAAGTTAGCTATTCGTTTAGGGCTTACAGCTGAAACATGGTCAACTTTAGCGGCTGCACAAATGCGTTATGTGGGTGATATATCAGGCCCAGAGGTTACACGTCGAATTGCTGATTTTGTAATGAGAGCGTCATTTTTATCTCCAATGACACAAGCCGGACGGTGGGCGTTTGGTATGGAGTTCCTGGGAACACTAGCTGATAATGTGGGTAAGTCGTTTGATGAGCTTGATCCAATGTTCCGTAAAGCTATGGAGCGTTACAATATTAACGGCGATCGATGGGATATTATTCGTCAAACAGAACTTTATGACTACAAAGGTTCTAAGTTTTTAAGAGCTGAGGATATTGAGTTTCGTACTGATATTGATCCCCGGCTTGCCAGGGAAATGGCTACAGACATTATGCGTATGGTCGAGACAGAAACAAATTATGCAATTCCATCTACATCAGTACGTGGTCGAGCGGCATTAACTGGCGATATTCCTCCAGGTACTATTATGGGTGAACTGGCTCGCTCATTTGCTATGTATAAAAACTTTGGAGTTACCCTGGTAAATACTCATATTATGCGTGGGGCTGGTGAAAAAGGAGTAAAAGGTAAAGGTCGTTATTATGCAGATTTATTGATAAGTACCACCATTATGGGGGCGTTAGCCTTACAGCTTAAAGAAATGGCTAAAGGTAGAGATCCGCGCCCAATGGATGATCCAGAATTTTGGGGAGCAGCATTTTTGCAAGGCGGTGGCCTAGGTATTTATGGAGATTTTCTATTCGCAGATCTTAATCGTTTCGATCGAGGGCTTCCCACAACGATAGCTGGCCCAGTTGTTGGCTTTGCCGATGATGTAAAGAATTTAACATTAGGTAATATAATCGAAGCAGCTCAGGGAGAGGACACAAAAGTAGCTAGTGAAATGATTGGTTTTACCCAACGTTACGCGCCAGGTGGAACAATATGGTATGTTCGTTTAGCTCTTGAAAGAATGCTATTTGACCAGGCAAAACTATGGGCTGATCCTGATGCTGGAAAGAAAATAAGAAGGACAAAACGTAAATATGCGCGTGAATATGGGCAAGATTTTTGGTGGGAGCCTGGTAAAATGACACCGAAACGAACGCCAAATATAGAAAACATCTTTAGGTAATAAACAATATCTGGTATATAAGGGCAAAGATTGGAGTTAAAATAGCATGGCTGATATCCCAATTAATGAAGTAACTCGCCGAGTTCAATTTACTGGCAACACGACTACAGGTCCATTTGCCTTTACATTTAATATATTAAGCGATGATGATATAATCGTTTATAAGAACTTTGTTCTTCAAACAATCACAACGCATTATACAGTTTCAACGAATGCAAACGGAACCGGATCAATAACTTTAACGTCACCGTTAGTAGCGTCGGATGTTTTGACTATTATCGGTGGCCGTGCTCTTGAACGTACAACTGATTTTGTAACCGCTGGAGATCTTTTAGCGTCAAGCTTGAATGAGCAACTTGATAGCCAGGTTATTATGACTCAACAGTTAGACGAGAAGCTTGATCGATCTTTGAAGGTAGACATAGGAGATCAATTTACAGATCTATCTTTACCATCTAAAGCTAATCGCCTGGGTACTGTTTTGGCGTTCAACGCGACATCAGGAGATCCAGAGGCTGGTCCACAGATTGCAGACGTTTCTACACTTGCAGCAATAACGGCTGATATTGCTACACTTGCTGATATTGAGGATGGTACTGATGCAACAGACGCTATTCAAACGGTTGCCGGGATATCAAGTAATGTTTCAACAGTAGCCGGGATAAGTGGGAATGTTTCAACAGTAGCTGGTATATCAGGCAATGTGACTACAGTTGCTGGTATATCTGCGAATACTACAACAGTGGCCGGTATATCAAGTGATGTCACAACGGTTGCTGGTATATCTTCAAACGTTTCAACGGTTGCTGGTATCTCTAGTAATGTAACAACAGTCGCTGGAGATAGTGCAGACATCCAAGCATTAGCCGCAAAAACTACAGAACTAGGATTGCTTGGTACAGCTGATGCAATCGCTGATATGAATACGTTAGCTACGTCTGCAATTGTTACTGATCTCGATGCTCTTGCTAATTTAACAACAGAGATTGATGCTCTTGGTGATATCACATCTGCTATTTCAACTGTTTCTGGAATAAGTGCAAACGTTACTACAGTTGCAGGTATTTCTGCTAATGTTACTTCTGTTGCAGGTAATTCTACGAATATAAATGCTGTTGCAGGGAACTCAACAAATATTAACGCTGTTGCTGCTGATGCAACAGATATAGGAACTGTTGCTACTAATATTTCTAATGTAAACACAGTTGCAGGTAATAATACCAACATAAATACTGTTGCAGGTATTAGTTCTAATGTAACCACAGTTGCAGGTATTAGCGCGAATGTAACAACTGTTGCAGGTGACACTACAAACATTGGAACGATTGCCACAAACTTAAACGGTACTGATACTATTGGAACAGTGGCTGGATCAATCAGTAATGTTAATACTGTTGGTGGCTCTATTACAAATGTTAATACTGTTGCAAGTAGCATTAGTGATGTTAATAGCTTTGCAGAGCGTTATCGTATTGGTGATACTGATCCAACAACTAGCCTTAATGCTGGTGATTTATTTTTCAACACAGCAGATAATGGTTTTAAATTTTACCATGCGGGTGATACTGAATGGAAAACGGTAAATGTTTCTGGTATTGGAAATGTTGTTGAGGATACAACTCCACAGCTTGGAGGTGTATTACAGTCAAATGGAAATAATATAGAGTTTCCTGATAGTAGTGGCGCTGAAAACAATAGACTAAAGTTTGGCGCTAGTGATGATTTGGAGATTTATTTTGATGGGACTGACAGCAATATAGTTGCTGCTG
>Ga0160423_10000574_pt1 | contig 30254 bp, 29 predicted proteins | sample CRUFie14St8metaG_FD_108191 | JGI IMG/M metagenome (GOLD analysis project Ga0160423, IMG submission 108191) | Marine microbial communities from the Costa Rica Dome - CRUD Field 142mm St8 metaG | ecosystem: Environmental > Aquatic > Marine > Oceanic > Photic zone | place: Costa Rica: the Eastern...
CGCATCGAACGCACGGTGCCGCTCGTTTACTCAATGAGCGGAGAAACGTTCGATGTAGGTATTGATACCGGATCAGCGGTCGGCCCGTACCCTCACGACTACCGCTGCACCGCAACGATTCATGGCGACACCCTTCAACGACGTTCAGAACCTGATCCTGCGATCAAACAACTGGTCGAAGAAGGAATGTGGCGAGCTGGAATGAGCACCCAATGAGCGGCGCTCTCCGGTTACGACAAGGTGGCGAATCCTTCACGGAGATCATCAAGAATGTCTTCGATGTTTTCAAGACCAACTGAGAGACGCACGAGCCCCGGCGTCACCGAGCTCGCAGCCTGCTCTTCTGGGGTGAGCTGTGAGTGTGTCGTGCTCGCCGGGTGAATGACAAGGCTTCGAACATCACCGATGTTGGCAACGTGGCTGTGAAGTTCGAGGCCTTCGACAAACTTCTTACCAGCCTCGAGACCGCCAGAAATCTCGAACGCAAGAACAGACCCGTAGCCGCGACCGCCACCGAGGCGAGTTGCACGCTCATGCCATTCGCTCGACGCGAGGCCGGCATAGTTCACCGACTCAACCCTCGGATGAGCATCGAGGAACTCAGCCACCGCCTGCGCATTTGAGAAATGACGCTCCATGCGAAGGCTCAACGTCTCCATACCCTGAAGGATCATGAATGCGTTGAATGGTGAGATTGCCATCCCGAGATCTCGAAGCATCTGGACGCGGGCCTTGAGAATCATTGCACCATGTCCGAGCGCCGGGAAATATGCAAGACCGTGGTAGCTCGGGTCGGGCTCGGTGAAGTTCGCAAATCTTCCTGAGGCTGCGTAGTCGAAGGTTCCAGCATCGACGATGCCGCCGGCCACCGACGTTCCGTGACCGCCTATGAACTTGGTGAGTGAATGTACGACAATGTCGGCTCCCCACTCGAGAGGCCTCACGAGGTACGGCGTCGCAACGGTGTTGTCGACCATGAGCGGGATGCCCTCGGAGTGAGCGACCTCTGAGACGCCTTCGATATCGAACACGTCGTTCTTCGGGTTTGGCAACACCTCTCCATAGAACAAGCGAGTGTTGTCTTGCACGGCCGCCCGCCACTGATCAAGGTCATGCGGGTCGTCGACGAAGGTGACTTCAATGCCCATTTTCGGGAGCGTGTAGTGCAACAGGTTATAAGATCCGCCGTAGAGCGATGGCGAAGCCACAATATGGTGACCAGATTCGACGACGGTGAGGATGGCAAGCGTCGCTGCAGCCTGGCCTGATGAGGTGGCAAGCGCCCCAGGAAGGCCGATTGCGGTCGTGCATCCACCCTCGAGGTCGTTCAGACGTGCCTCTAGGGCTGCCTGAGTTGGGTTCATGATGCGGGTGTAAATATTCCCGACTTCTGCCAAGGCAAACAGATTGGCGGCATGTTCAGTATCGCGAAATTCGTACGAGGTCGTCTGGTAGATCGGCAGGGCACGAGATCCGGTTGCCGGGTCTGGGTCTCCCCCTACGTGAATCTGGCGGGTTTCAAAACCAAGTTTCTTTGCGTTATCAGCCATGCTTCGAGAGGCTATCTCCTCAAAACCCGACCCGCAAGGTCATATTTAGAAACATCTGGCGTGAAGGTGAAGCGGCCGGGCGTGAGGGCCCATCCGATTACCCCGTGTCTATCGCAGGTGGTGTGTGCGAGAGCAACCGCACAAACCACCGAATGTCAGCTATCGCCGCCAGATGCTTCAGCAACTTTCTGCTTACCAGCCGAGATCCACGGCATCATTTCGCGAAGGTTGGATCCAACGACCTCGATCGGGTGCATCTTGCCCTCTTCTTGCATGCGGTGATAGTTCTCACGACCCGACTCGCTCTCATTCACCCATTCTTCGGCGAACTGGCCCGACTGGATCTCCGACAGCACCTTCTTCATCTCAGCCTTCGTTCCATCGGTCACGATGCGAGGCCCGCGAGTCAAATCGCCGTACTCTGCTGTGTCAGAAATCGAGTAGCGCATACCGGCGATGCCCTCTTCATACATCAAGTCGACGATGAGCTTCACCTCGTGCAGGCACTCGAAGTATGCCATTTCCGGCGCGTAACCAGCCTCGACCAACGTCTCGAATCCGGCCTGCACCAGACGGGTGAGACCACCACACAGCACGACCTGCTCGCCGAACAAGTCGGTCTCAGTTTCTTCAGTGAAGGTTGTCTCGATCACACCCGCACGAGCTCCACCGATGGCGTCAGCGTATGACAGGGCAATTTCTTTCGCCTGCCCGGTTGCGTCCTGCTCAACCGCAATGAGCGCAGGTACACCGCCACCCTCGGTGTACGTGCGACGCACCAAGTGACCGGGACCCTTTGGTGCAATCATGATGCAATCGACACCCTCTGGAGCTGCGATGCGGTCAAAGCGGACGTTAAAACCGTGAGCAAATGCAATTGCATCACCGACGTTCAGGTGTGCTGCAATGTGCTCGTCAAAGATCTTCTTTTGCTCAGTATCTGGAGCGAGGATCATAATGACATCTGCCCACGCCGCTGCGTCTGCAACGGATCGCACGGTCAATCCGGCCTGCTCTGCCTTCTGAGTTGAACTCGAACCCTCTCGCAGACCAATACACACATCGACGCCAGACTCCTTCAAGTTGAGCGCATGAGCGTGGCCCTGTGAGCCATAACCGATGACGGCAACCTTTCGGTTGCGAATGAGGGAGCCGTCGCAATCGGCCTCGTAGTACACGTTGGCGGCCATGTCAGCTCACCTTTCCTTTCTGATTGGGGTTGACGGCACGAAGTCGTGCCGCCCGATCAAGTTTGGGAAGAGCCACTCGACCCGTCCGCTGCATCTCAACAATGGCATAAGAATCGAGCAGTTCCTCAAAATCATCCAATTTGTCTGGATGACCCTCGAGACTCACCGTCACTGCATCTGATCCGACGGCAAGTATTTTCGCCTCAAAAATTTTTACTAGCTCGACAATTTCAGACCGTTGTCCTGTATCGGCCCGGACGGTTGCGAGCAACAATTCACGTTCGATCGAACGCCGAGGGTCAAGCTCAGAAATCTTCACAACGTCGACCAACTTAAAGAGTTGCTTCACCATCTGCTCGAGTGGGGCCGATTCAAGATCGACGACGATCGTGATACGGCTTTGGGTTTCATCTTCAGCTGGTGCTACCGCCAGAGAGAAAATGTTGTAGCCACGTCGAGCGAACAAACTTGCAACGCGGGCAAGCACGCCGGGGCGGTTCTGCACCAGTACCGAAAGAATGCCGTGATTGAGCGAGGTTCCGTGCGGATTAAACGCAGTCATGTCGTGTTCTCCAGTTCTCTTCAATCACTTCAGCCGAGCTGCGCTCGGAACTGCTCTTGCGATGGGTGCACGAGCACCTCGTCGTTGCTCACGCCAGCCGGCACCATCGGAAACACCTTCTCTTCGGAGTCGGTACGGAACTCGACAACAACCGACCGATCGTTAATCGAGTTCGCTTGATCGATTGCCGGACCAACCTCTTCAGGGCTTTCCACTCGGATCCCAACACAACCCATCGACTCTGCCCACTTCACGTAGTCGGGGGTTTCCGTTGACAAGTAGACCTCTGAGTAGCGCTCGTCATAGAACATTTCCTGCCACTGGCGAACCATCCCGAGATATGAGTTATTCAAGAGGGCAACCTTCACAGGAATTCGCTCGACCGTTGCAGTCACGAGTTCTTGCGCCGTCATTTGGAAGCACCCGTCGCCATCAACAGCCCACACCGTTGCGTCCGGGCGGCCAGCCTTTGCTCCGATCGCAGCAGGAATCGAGAAGCCCATCGTTCCTAAACCACCAGAGTTCACCCACGAATACGGCTGATTGAACTTCCAGTGCAACGACGCCCACATTTGATGTTGACCCACGCCGGAAACAAGAATTGTGTCGTCAGTCGACGCTGCACGGAGTTCTTCCAGGCAATACTGCGGTTTCAATCCGGCACCCGGTGAAGCTTCGTCGTAGGCCAACGGGAAGATTTCTTGCCAACCCGACACTCGAGACTTCCATGCAGTGATATCGGCCTGCTCAGTACCTGACGCTGTGAGGTCACGGATTGCCTGCACAATTTCTTCGGTAACCAGACGACAGTCTCCCACGATCGGAACATCGGGGCGGCGAACTTTGCCCTGCTCGGCTGGGTCGATGTCGACGTGAATGATCTTTGCGTCAGGTGCGAACGCGTCGAGACGACCAGTGATTCGGTCATCGAAGCGGGCGCCGAGGGCGATGAGTAAGTCAGCCCGCTGCATTGCCGTTGTTGCGGCGATCGTTCCGTGCATTCCCGGCATTCCGAGGCACAATTCATGGTCATCGGGGAACACGCCACGCGCCATCAACGTCGTGACGACATTGATGCCCGTCATCTCCGCGAGTTCACGTAAGATCTCGGCCGCCCGTGCTTTCAACATTCCACCGCCGACGTACAGCACAGGACGTTCGGCGGCAAGAATCATTTGTGCGGCTTCTTTGATCATTCGAGGGTGACCCTTCATCGTCGGGCGATACCCCGGCAGCGCGCTAGACACCTCATCATCGGTCGGCCAATGCCATGTCATCTCGTTCTGAAGAACGTCTTTCGGGAGGTCGAGCAACACTGGCCCCGGGCGGCCGGTCGTCGCAAGGTGGAACGCCTGGCGAACGGCGAGCGGAATGTCATCTGGCGTCATGACAAGTTCGTTGTGCTTCGTACATGAACGGGTAATGCCGACTGTGTCACATTCTTGGAACGCGTCAGATCCAATCGCTGAGGTACCCACCTGGCCGGTGATACCAACCATCGGAATCGAGTCCATATACGCATCCATCAGGGGTGTCACAAGGTTTGTCGCTGCAGGACCCGATGTCACCATCGCAACCCCGGGTCGACCGGTAACGTGGGCATAACCCTCCGCCATATGGCCAGCACCTTGCTCATGCCGCACGAGCACATGGCGAATAGACGACTCGAGAAGAGGGTCGTACGCTGGCAGGATGCAGCCGCCGGGCAATCCGAAAATCGTGTCAACCTGCTCCTTCTCGAGCGCTTTGATCAGAGCTTGGGCCCCGGTCATGCGAGTAGATGCTGTGCTCATTGGTTCTCCTGGTTGGTGGTCGTGGTCATGAAGTACTTGCGGTGAAAAACGGAACGACCCCCCGGTGTCGGGAGGTCGGTGCGCACGCGGTGTGAGGTCCGGTGCGCTACCGGATGCCTACTACAAGATCAAGAAACACGCGTGGTGCTGTTTTCATCGCCTTATAGTGTGCCAGCACGCGGCGCAGAACGCAAATGTGGGACCCAAAACCCTGCACAACTCACACCGCCCGTACTCAGAATTTCTAGATGAGAATGCACGTCACGCAGAAATGACACAGTGCACCGAGATGTCATGAGATTCCTGAGGCACAACAGAAACGACCTGTTCTGCGAAACACACTCCAATCATCACCGTCTCGTCACCAACTTCAGCGAGAAACCGGTCATACCAGCCACCGCCTTGGCCGAGCCGGCGCCCATCGATGGTGAATGCAACTCCTGGAACAACTACAACATCGATGTTGCGCGGGTCGGGATCATCTTCTGGAACAGCAGTCTCGATGTCACGCTCCCTTAGCCATTCGAGAAACATTTCGAGACGAGGTTCACCGTGCACCGAGTCAAACACCATCACACTCGACGGCATCGACGATTTCACTGCTGCGATGAGCGCTTCGCAGATCTCTGCGGACCGATGGTCAATCTCAGCGCTCGTCAGACCACGGCGCCAATTCCTGAGTTCAGCACGCATCTGCAACTTTTCTTCGATGCTGGTGGACACACCAGAACCGTACCCGGTTCGCCTCCCCCAGACTTCTGGTGACCGCATAGAGTCGAAGAGGTGAACACGATCGATCCGAAAGAATTTCGAAATGTCCTTGGGCACTTTCCCACCGGCGTCACCGTCGTCACTGGGATGGACGGCAATGAGCCCGTCGGCCTGACAATTGGCTCGTTTACCTCAGTTTCGCTCAACCCACCGATGGTTGGGTTCCTCCCCGGAAAAGGATCATCGACTTGGGAGGCAATCCAGAAGAGTGGCAGTTTCTGTGTCAACGTGCTTGGCAACCACCAAGCAGATGAATGCTGGACGTTTGCAAAACCTGCCGAAGGGTCCCGTTTTGATGGGCTTGCGTGGCACTCTGAGTCGACCGGATCACCTGTAATCGACGGCTCGCTCGCCTCAATCGACTGCACGATTAACAAGGTCTACGAGATGGGCGACCATCTCTTCGTGCTCGGAAATGTTGTCTCGCTCGCTGGCAGCGACGGCAACCCTCTGCTGTTTTTCAAAGGTGGATTGGGAACTTTTGCAGCTTCCTGATTCTGCATCACGACGGCAACTCATTGCGGCTGATACAGCTGTCGTTGCGATCTTTGTCCTCATTGGCAGAAACGAGCACAACAGCGGATCACAGATCACTGGCTACCTCGCAACGGTTGCGCCATTTCTGATGGCGATTGCAGTGGCGTGGAGCATTCCAATCGTTCGCCGGGCGCCGATCACGCCAACATCAGGATTGATAGTCTGGTTGTCCGTCGTCGTTCTTAGCATGACCTTTCGAAGTGTCATCTTTGACGGCGGGACTGCGACACCGTTCGTCGTTGTTGCAACAATCTTTAATGGCGTGTTTCTGCTGGGCTGGCGACTATTCGCCCAATCACGAGCGCGCCGGCCCGATCGCGGTATGCCACTCGGCTGAGAGGCTCACACTGGGTTCGTGATCGCACCCTTCTCCGCGCCTTGGGCAAGCCGGGCGTATTTCCCAAGAATGCCCGTGGTGTAACGAGGCTCAATGGGTGACCACCCCTCGCGACGGCGAGCAAGTTCGTCATCGTCAACAAGAAGATCAAGTCCAAGCGTAGGCACGTCGATCCGAATGCGGTCGCCATCGTGAACGAAGGCAATCGGTCCACCGTCGACCGCCTCAGGTGCAACGTGACCAATGCAGAATCCCCAAGTGCCTCCGGAGAAGCGCCCGTCAGTAATCAACGCACAGTCAGAACCACGACCGACGCCCTTCAGGGCACCAGTAATCGCCAGCATCTCGCGCATCCCTGGGCCACCCTTTGGCCCCTCATACCGGATCACGATGACAGTGCCGGGCTCAATTTCGCCACCCATGACTGCAGCCATTGCGCCATCTTCGCCATCGAAGACACGCGCAGGGCCCTCAAACACGCGCTGATCTTCGGTAAGGCCAGCCACCTTTACTACCGAGCCGGAAGGTGCAAGTGAACCGGTAAGCACGTTGAGTCCACCTTCAGCATTAATCGGCTGCGAAATCGGATACACGACGGTTCCGTCAGGTGCAGGTGGATCAATTTCAGCAAGGTTTTCCGCCATCGTCTTACCAGTTACTGTCATCTCGTCGCCGTGTAGCAATCCTTCCTCAAGGAGGTGCCTCAACACCACCGGGACACCACCAACCCGATCGAGATCGGTCATATGGAACTTGCCACCGGGTTTCATGTCGGCGAAGTGAGGGACACGGATTGCAATACGGTTGAAGTCGGCAAGTTCGATATCGACACGTGCTTCATTTGCGATCGCCAACAGGTGAAGCACCGCATTCGTTGAACCTCCGAGGGCATTCGCCAACGTGATCGCATTCTCAAATGCGCCTCTGGTGAGGATGTCATGGGGCCGCAAGCCCGTCTTCAACATGTTGATGACGGCCTCTCCAGCACGGCGAGCATCATCTTCTCGGCGACGATCAACCGCCGGCGGCGACGCGGAGCCCGGCAGGCTCAGCCCAAGTGCTTCTCCGATAGATGACATCGTGTTGGCGGTGAACATTCCGCCACATGCACCTTCTCCAGGGCAGGCATTCGACTCGATTGCGTGCAGTTCATCTTCTGAAATCGTTCCTGCTGCACAGGCGCCGATCGCCTCGAACACGCTGGTGACATCGAGTGCTTTGCCGTTGTGGTACCCGGGCAACGTCGACCCGTTGTAGACAAAGACTCCAGGCAGATCGAGCCGCGCAATCGACATCATCATTCCTGGCATCGACTTATCGCATCCCCCAAGAACGACGACGCCGTCAAGTCGCTCTGCGTGGATCACTGCTTCGACCGAGTCACAGATAATTTCTCGACTCACCAGCGAGGCACGCATGCCCTCGTGACCCATCGAAATGCCGTCGGAAACGGTGATCGTCCCGAATTCAAGTCCAATACCACCTGATCGTTGGACACCATCTTTGGCGGCTTCAGCAAGCCGACGAAGGCTGAGGTTGCAGGGAGTGATCTCATTCCACGACGATGCGATACCGACTTGAGGCTTATCCCAATCGTCATCGGTCAGCCCCACAGCCCGAAGCATCGCTCGAGCCGCTGCCTTTTGAATACCGTCGGTGACGTCGCGTGAACGCGGCTTGATATCTACTGAAGTCTCAGGTGAACGATCGCTCATGCCCCCACGCTAATGCTGGACGATGGCTACCACCATCGTCCAGGGCTCTCAGCCTTTGCGGGCATTGAGAATTGCCGTCACTGCCTTGCCATCAGCTTGCCCTCGAGATGCCTTCATGACATGGCCTACAAGGGCACCCATCGCTTTGCCGTCACCGGCGCAGAACTTTGCCCACGCATCAGGATCAGCCGCAATTGCATCGTTGACAAATCCGTCGAGTTCAGACGTATCCATCGCCTCAAACCCACGAGCCGCCGCCATCGACTTGGGGTCACCACCACCTTGTTCGACAAGATCGCCGAGCAATGTTTTCGTTTGCGTTGAAGTGAGTTCTCCGTCAACTTCCATTGCGACCAATGCTGCAAGGTCAGTGGCTGGCACAGATGGTTCACTGCCCTGCTCGGAGAAGGCTTCTTTCACGTGGACAAGCACGCGTTCTGCTCCGCCACCGATTTCCACCACCGCTACGACATAGTCGTCTTGGCGGCGCTCGACCACCGTTGCGATCGCTTCACTGTCGACTGCCTGACCGGTCACTTCCGCAAGACGAATGCGTCGGGCAGCTGGCAACATCGGAAGTTGCGAACGAACAGTGTTGATCCATTCAGCGCCCGGGTCGAGTGGCACGAGGTCAGGGTCTGGAAAATAGCGGTAGTCGTCGGCATCTTCTTTGGTTCGAAGAGTGTGCGTGCGTCCGTCGCTTTCATCCCAATGGCGGGTTTCTTGCTGAATCACTTCGCCATCGGAGATCAACGCAACTTGCCGACGCGCCTCGTAATCGATTGCTCTCCCAAGCGACCGAACGGAGTTCACATTCTTGATTTCACAGCGGGTCCCGAACTCTTCGCCCGGACGGCGAACACTCACGTTTGCGTCGACCCGCATCGAGCCTTCCTCCATGCGTGCATCGGAGGCACCAATTTCAACGAGAATTGCTCGGAGTTCGTTGACGTACTGTCGAGCCTGCTCGGGAGTTCTGAGATCGGGTCGGCTCACGATCTCAACGAGCGGCACGCCGGCACGATTGAAATCGATCAGCGAGCCCTCGCTTCCATGAATTCGCCCCGAACCGCCAATGTGGGTGCTCTTGCCGGTGTCTTCTTCGAGGTGGGCTCGCTCGACGCCGATCACGATGCCGTCTGCAATTTCAAGGTGACCGTCTATATTGAGCGGACGGTCATACTGGGAAATCTGGTAAGCCTTCGGCATATCGGGATAAAAGTAATTTTTTCTCGCAAAGGTGCACGCCTGAACGGTGCAATTGAGTGCGAGGCCGATTCTCATCGCTAACTCGACAGCCTGACGGTTGAGCACCGGCAAGGCCCCAGGCAGACCGAGCGAAACCGGGTCAATATTGGTGTTCGGGTCATCTCCAAAACGATTGGGAGAGCCTGAGAACAATTTTGTTTCGGTGGCGAGCTCGACATGCACCTCGAGGCCAACGACCATCTCGAACCCTTCGTGGGTCCACGTCGCTGAATCAGACATGTTTGCCCCCTTCCGAGCGTTCGAGTTCCGCAGCGACGGCAAACATTGTTGGTTCACCCATTGCCGGAGCGAGCACCTGAACCCCAATCGGAAGACCGTTCTCGCCTGCACCGAATGGCACGCTCATCGCCGGGTGACCAGTGAGGTTCGATGGAATCGTGTAGGTATCGCAGAGGTACATCGCAAGAGGATCAGAGGTCTTCGAACCGAAAGGGAACGCCACGCTTGGCGACGCCGGAGTGACCAACGCATCGACCGACTCGTACGCCGTGGCGAAGTCTTGAGCCATCAGCCGGCGAACCTTCAACGCTTTGCCGTAATAGGCGTCGTAGTAACCGGCCGACAGTGCGTAGGTGCCGAGCATGATCCGACGTTTCACCTCTGGTCCGAACCCCTCGCCACGGGTCGCCATATACATCGAGTTGGTGTCGGCAGCCTCAACCCGAGAACCGAATCGAACGCCGTCATAACGGGCTAAATTCGAGGACGCTTCGGCCGGGGCGATGAGGTAGTACGCCGTCAGGCCGTAGGTAAAGGCAGGAATTGTGACGTCAATGATGTCCGCTCCTGCATCTGCGAGCACCTCAAATGCACGATCGACCGATGCAACAACATCAGCATCGGCGCCACTTGGCAGATCGACAATGCGCCCAATACGAAGACCGGCGACGCCACGGTCAAGTGACTCAGACAGCGACGGGAACGGTTGTGGGATCGACGTTGAATCACCGGGGTCGTGCCCGGCCATGCATTCGAGAAGCAGCGCTGCGTCTGCCACATCATGAGTGAACGGCCCAATCTGGTCGAGGCTGGACGCGAATGCGATCAGCCCGAGTCGACTCACAGCCCCGTAGGTGGGCTTGACGCCAACAACCCCGCAAAGGGCCGCAGGTTGACGGATCGAGCCACCGGTGTCTGAACCGAGCGACATCGCAGAGAAACCAGCAGCAACAGCGGCAGCCGATCCACCAGATGAGCCTCCGGGAACACGGCTCGTGTCGAGAGGGTTTCGCGTCGGGCCAAATGCCGAGTTTTCGGTGCTTGAGCCCATCGCAAATTCGTCAAGGTTGGTTTTGCCAACAAACACTGCGCCTGCGTCGGCCAGTCGTGACACAACGGTTGCGTCATATGGAGGGCGCCACCCGTTGAGAATGTTCGACGAGCATGTTGTTGGAATTCCTCGGGTGCAAAGGTTGTCTTTCAGCGCAATTGGCACTCCAGCAAGTTGCCCCACCTGCTCTCCCGCTGCGATTCGTTCATCGATGCGTTCGGCTGATTGGAGCGCCTCATCGCGGAGCACCAGGTTGAACGCATGGACCTCTTCTTCGCGTTCTTCGATGCGCGCAAGGTGCTGTGACACGACGTCAACCGACGATGATTCTCCCGTTGACACCGAAGCCGCAATTGAACGTGCGCTTTGGAACCTGCTCACAGTTCGAGCCCTAAGATTGGCGGCACGCCAAATCTGCCGTCGGTGGTATCTGGTGCGGCAGCGAGCACTTCGTCGTGATCGAGAGTCTCGAGCGGAACGTCATCGCGTAACACATTGACCAATTCGTATGGCTGGGTCATCGGCTCAACATCGTTGAGTTCAAGCGCATCAATATCTGCAAAATGTGCCATCATTCCCGCAAGTCGGGTCGTTGCCTCATCGAGTTCGTCGTCACTCAATTCGAGCCGCGCCAACTTTGCGACCCGCTCAACGGCACCTCGATCTATCTTTTCCCACACCCTCTTGAGGCTACCGGTCACCGTTAATGGAGGCCTGCTGCATATCGACTTCTTCAGCAGAGCTGCCAGACGACGATGACACCGCAAGATAGATCAGCCCACCCACAATCGCAGCGAGGGCGACCCATTGATTCCATCGAAGACCGCCGATAACTGAGGCGTCATCAATGCGGAGACCTTCAATCCACAGCCTTCCGAGTCCGTATCCGCTGACATACATCGCAAACAGCCGTGAACCCGCTAAACGAGGTGACCCACTCAACCGAACCAACCAAAGACTGAGGCCGAGGGTCCACATGCTCTCATACAGAAATGTCGGGTGGAAGGTGGTACCTGACTCGTATGCCGCTGGCAGATGATCATCATCGATACGCAGCGCCCACGGCAGGGTCGTGGGGCGGCCAAACAATTCTTGGTTGAACCAGTTGCCCCATCGCCCAACAGCTTGAGCGAGTGGAATTGCCGGCGCCGCAGCATGCAAGGTTTCAGCTGTCGAAATTCCAAACGATCGTGCCCGCAAGACGCCAACGATCGTTCCAAGGAGAACCCCACCAGGAACTCCAAGACCTCCGTGCCAGACCTTCGGGATCTCGCTGAGATTTCCCGAGAAACGGTCCCATTCAGTAACGACGTGGTAAAGGCGGGCGCCGATGAGGCCCGCTCCAACACCCCACACACCGATGGATGCCGCTGCTTCCGATCCACCCGTCCTGAGTAACTCGAGTCCAATACCAAGTCGTCGTACTGCGAGAACCACGCCGACAGCAATGAGGAGCCCGTAGACCCGCAACTCGATAGGCCCTATCGGCAGACTTGACCACGACGGTGAGGGAATCGATGCGAGCATGTCGGTGCCTCAACGATCAGTGTGCGAGATCCGAAATGAACGCTAGGGACTTCTCAACGATCAGCGCTTTGTCGTAGTCCTGTGTTGCAACGTGATACGAATTTTTCAACCACACGTGGTCAACACTTCCGCCATATGTCGCCGCAAGATGTGAACTGTCAGCGGGGTCAACAACATGGTCTTGTTCTGAAGTGAAAAGGAGTAACGGCGCATCAAGATCTCCCCACTGTTCCCATCGAGGCTGAACGCCTTCAAAGAACATTGATCGAAGAGGCACGAGTGGGGTGCCTTCATATGCAGTTTCAAAAGATTCTGGGTCAGCGATGTCTGAGCCAACTCCGGGAAGAATCTCCATGCCGTCTGCGATGAGCTCTTCGACCATCTCCACCTCTTCAGGTGATCTCATTCGTGCGACCGGGTTTACGCAGATGAGACCAGCAACCGAGCGTGCTCCGCCCACAGAGAGCGTGAGGAGACCGCCCATTGAGAGTCCGGCGACAACCACTCGCTTACATCGCTCGGCGAGGGCGTCAAACGCCTGAAGCGCTGTGCCAAACCAGTCATCCCACCGTGTCATCATCATGTCGTCAACCGTTGTGCCATGCCCCGGTAAACGAGGCATTTCAACGTCGTAGCCCTCCGCAATTGCAGCTTCCGCAAGTATTCGTACCGAGGACGGATTGCCAGTGAAGCCGTGCAATACGAGCACGCCGGTCGTCGAACCAACAATATAAGACAGTGGTTCTGCACCCGGAATAATCGACGGAGTCGACAAAGTGTGGTCTGCCATCTCCCCATTCTGCCTGAGAGTTGGTGTATCGAAACCGCACTGTCTACTCCGTAACCTTTCACATGTGGAGTCAACACCGCCTCGATCCCGTCGCTGCGCCGCCAACTTTTCTTCACTCGCAGCTCTCACCCCGCTAATGGTGCTGTTGCCGTTTTCACTTATTTCACTGCGACTCATCTGGATCCCCCTCAACGCAGTGCTCAATTCGCTTGGTTTTTCGGTCACGTTTTGGGTGCTGCCGATCGCCTGGACGGCGGGTGCCAGCGTCCTCTTTCTTCGATTCGCCCAAACACTTCTCCTCACTCCTGCTCTCGGTGCTCGGGCGTTGACCATTGAGGAAAGTGCGGTCGCTCAACCCGTCTGGCAAGAGGTTGCAGCGGCAACAGGAATCGATCCGAACAAATTTGTGCTGCGGGTCATCGATGCTGACGAACTCAATGCATTTGCCTGTGGAGGGCATCTTGTGGTGACAACCTCGTTCTCTCTGCAGCACCTCGGGCCTCGTGAACTCGCCGGTGTGTTCGCTCATGAGCTCTCGCACCACCTCGGCTTACACACAGTCTCGCTCACCTTGATCCACTGGTTTTCGTTGCCGATCATCGCTCTCGCTCGCGTGGGGTTTGCCGTCAAGAACGTGGCGCGAGCCGCAACTGACACCTTTGTTGCCCACTCCTCTGCACTGACCGCTCTCGGCAGGGTCGTCTCGGCAGTCCTCACCGCAGTGTCATGGGTCTTCCTAGTCGTCCTCTACACCAGCGATGCTGTCGGCAATCTTGTCGGACATCGATCAGAATTCGATGCTGATCAGCGAAGCGTTCGACTCGGCTATGGCCGCGAACTCGCAAGTGCGCTCAACACCGTCGTCGCTTACGGTGGAGGCCAGCGCAGCGTCGGGTGGCGTCAACGACTCAATGCCTCCCACCCACCGGCCCGCACCCGCGTGGCGCGGATTGAGGCCACCCTCCGTCATCCGTCGGACATCTGATCGCGTCTGCTGCTAATCGCTAGTAATGCCGGCGAATATGGCATCGGAGAGGAATGCGAGATCGTTGGGGTCGACTGCGACCTCGAGGCCTCGCCGGCCACCGCTCACATAGATCTCGTCATACAACTGCGCGGTTTCATCAATGACGGTTCTCAGGCGGCGACGCTGGGCAATTGGCGAGATTCCGCCAACCAAGTACCCGGTCGACCGTTCAGCCCGATCAGGGGGGCACATTTCTGTGCGCTTTGCGCCTACTGCCTCCGCAAACAGTTTCAGCGAGAGCTGCCCACTGACCGGAACGACCGCGCACATTTCTTGTTCACCAGCAAGCACGATCAGGGTCTTAAAGACCTGATCTGGGTCAAGTCCGAGCAGGTCTGCAGCCTCAAGACCGAAATTGGAATTTGCCGGGTCGTGGTCATAGTCGCAAAGCCGAAATGCAATCGACCTACCTGTCATCAGCTTCACTGCCGGCGTCATAGTCCACGACTCCTCACACCAGCACGATACGGTCGGGGGTGATGAGAATGTCTATCGAACCACCTACCGACCGCTCGGTTTATGACTTCTCGCATCGCATCCGCGTTCGGTTTGCTGAAACCGATGCGATGGGCATCGTTCACCACAGCAGATATCTTCCCTATTTCGAGGAGGCCCGGGTGGAATATCTCCGTCATATCGGCCACCCCTATCACGAGATTCGGGCGGAGGGCGTTGACATGGCGGTGCTGGAAGCAGGAGTGCAATACCGCCAGCCCTTGAAATTTGATGATGTGTTTGACGTTCACGTTGCAATGGGGCCGAGCACTCGCGCCACCTTCCAAATGGTGTACTTGCTCACCGTCGACGAGGTCGTCCACTCGACGGGCATTACCGTTCACGGCGCAGTCACCCCTGAGGGACGCCCCACACGGCTACCCGCCTGGCTGCGCAGTTTCTCAAACGAGGCTCCCGGCGCGTAGCGTCTGGTTGTGCGTTCACCTAAAGACTTCTTCCGTCCGCTCGCTGTCGGCGCTCCTGAACCCGTTCGCGAGATTCCGTTTCGGCCTAGCCGAATGCTTCACTTCTTCCCGCCAAATAACGAGAAGATGCGCAGCAAAGTTCCGTCGCTCATCGGCAAGGTTGACGTGCTCGTCGCCAACCTAGAAGACGGCGTCCCAATGGCAGAAAAAGATGCAGCCCGCGACGGGCTCATCGATGTCGCTCAGAATGTTGACTTCGGTTCGACGCAACTATGGACTCGGGTGAACAGCCTGGATTCGCCATGGTGCCTCGCTGACATCCGTGCCGCCGTCATCGAGGCAGGGCATGCGATCGACGTCATCATTCTCCCCAAGGTCGAGGGCGCCGAAGACATCCACTACGCCGACCGACTAGTTGCGCAGTTAGAGGCCGAAGCTGGACTCACCCGACCAATCCTGCTGCACGCAATTTTGGAGACCGCTCGAGGCGTGGCAAATGTGGAAGAAATCTGTCTGGCCTCACCACGCATGCAAGGACTCTCACTCGGTCCAGCCGATCTCGCTGCGAACCGCCGCATGAAGACCACCCGAGTTGGTGGAGGACACCCCGATTACCTCGTGCGCTCTGACCCTGACCCCGATAACCCGGATGCTGACCGAGCAACATTCCAGCAGGACCTTTGGCACTACACGATCGCTCGTATGGTCGACGCATGCGTGATGGCCGGCATCTTGCCGTACTACGGGCCATTCGGCGATATTCGTGACACCACAGCGTGCGCGGATCAGTTCCGCAATGCCTATTTGCTGGGATGTGTCGGGGCGTGGAGTCTGCACCCTGACCAGATCGCCGTCGCAAAAGAAGTGTTCTCGCCATCGGCTCAACAGGTTGCACACGCCCAACGCGTGATCGACGCAATGGGTGACGGCACCGGAGCCATCATGCTCGACGGCAAGATGGAAGATGACGCATCGGTCAAGCAGTGCCAGGTCGTCGTTCGCCTTGCCCAGCAGCTCGCAGCAAGCGACCCCGAGTTAGCCGCCCTCTACGAAATCGGATCTTGACATGTCGTCACTACGACCACGCCGATCGGTTCTCTACATGCCTGCAGCAAACGAGCGAGCACTTGAGAAGGCAAAGACCATGCCGGCCGACGCCATCATCTTCGATCTCGAGGACGCCGTCGCCCCTGATGCGAAGGAAGCAGCCCGTATAAATGCCGTTGCTGCCGCCACCTCAGGTGACTACGGACACCGAGAACTGACGATTCGCTGCAACGGTCTTGACACGCCCTGGGGAGCAGCCGATATTGCAGCAGCCGCCGGGACATCGGCTGCTGCCATTGTCATTCCGAAGGTGACGTCCACCGATCACCTCAATGAAGTCGAAGCCCATCTTCGAGCAGCCGGCGCACCTGAAGACATGACGATCTGGGCGATGGTCGAAACCCCGACGGCGATTTTCGATATTCGATCGATTGCGACTCACCCTCGGGTCAATGTGCTCGTCATGGGAACAAACGACCTCATCAAAGAGCTGCGTGCCGAACAGCACGCCGACCGGGCCCCGTTGATCCCACACCTGGCAATGGCGCTTCTCGGAGCTCGAGAAACAGACAAGGTCATTCTCGACGGCGTCTACAACGACGTAAAAAATCCCGAAGGGTTCCTCGCTGAAGCACAGCAGGGTCGAGCATTTGGTTTCGACGGCAAAACCCTCATTCACCCAACGCAAGTTGAGCCGGCGAATGATGTGTGGGCCCCCTCTGAGGCCGACATCGACTACTCACATCGAGTGATCGAAGCGTTTGATGAAGCGGTGAGCGAGGGCCGTGGAGTGATCACTGTTGACGGTCGAATGATCGAAAATCTCCACGTCGACAATGCTCGACGGGTCCTCGCGACCGCCGCCGCAATCGCAGAGCTCAAGCGCTAGTTACGAATCGCTTTCCCCTGAGAGGCGGCGACCGATCTCAACGATGCGTTCGGTCGCATTGTTTGCGTCATCGCCCTGATCTGCGAGCAGCATTGATCGGTCTTTCTCGGCCTCACGTTCCGCTCGAGCAGTATCAGCACGAGCGATCGCCGCTTCGGTGCCATGTTCGTGAATAAATTCGGCCCATTCGACAAGCGCTCCAACCATTTCATCTTCAGGTACGACAGCCACGTTTCGACCTTTGATGAACAGGTGACCCCGTTTATTTCCTGCTGCGATACCAAGGTCGGCCTCTCGTGCTTCGCCTGGTCCGTTAACGACACACCCCATCACCGCCACCTGCAACGGGAGTTGCCGGTCACCGAAGGTCTCCATCGCTTTTTGGGCAACGTCGATGACGTCAACTTCTGCTCGCCCACATGATGGACATGAAATAAGATCTACGTTCTTTCGCTCGCGAAGCCCGAGTGCCTCAAGCAGTTGGCGGCCTGCACGAGCCTCCTCGATCGGATCAGCGGTCAGTGAATATCTGATGGTGTCGCCAATACCCTCCATTAGAAGTGTCGAAATCCCCGCTGTGGCTTTCACCAGCCCTGCGGGTGGCGGACCTGCTTCAGTTACTCCAAGGTGCAAGGGATGGTCGGTCACGTCTGCGAGTTGCCGATAGGCCTCTACCATTAACGGGACGCTCGATGCCTTGACCGAAATCTTCACGAGATCAAAATCAACCTCTGCGAAAAACTCGAGTTCTTTCAGCACAGACTCAACCATGGCCTCAGGCGTTGCTCCCCCGTACTTCTCGTAAAGGTCAGGATCGAGTGACCCTGCATTAACGCCGATGCGAATCGGCACACCCCGATCTCGACATTCACTCGCAACTGCCTTGATGTGCTGTGGTCGGCGAATGTTTCCCGGGTTCAAACGCAGCCCGTGCACTCCTGCATCTAACGCGGCGAGCGCCATCTTGTACTGGTGGTGGATGTCTGCAATCACTGGAATCGGTGAACGCGGAACGATCTGAGCGAGGCCGACCGCGGCCTCCGACTCGTTACAGGTACACCGAACGATGTCGCATCCGGCAGCGGCAAGTGCATAGATCTGTTGCAGCGTTCCTTCAACATCAGCGGTTTTCGTCACCGTCATCGACTGCACCGTGATTGGTGAATCACCGCCAACTGGGACACCGCCAACATTGATCATGCGAGATGAGCGACGTTCCCCTGACCATCCTTTGACTTCCATCAGGTTCTCCTCACCGAATCGGGTTGACGATGTCGAGATATAGACCGGACATAAACATGAATGCAAGCGTCGCCACCACCGCCATTGTCAAGGGAACGAGTCGGGCGACATCGGCGTGATATCTCATGCGCGTCCGACCCTCTCGAGCGCGCTCGTACGTTGCAATCGCAGCATGGCCGCCGTCGAGTGGCAAGAGTGGAAACAGGTTGAACACCCCGACAAAGACATTCAAAAATGCCAATAACTCAATAATGCCCGCAAAGCCTCCCGATTGGCCAACGTCATCACTCACGGCGGTGATGCCAACCAGTGTCGTCGGTCTCGTCATCGGATCAGCATTATCACCCGATAGGTGTGCAATGACGTTCGCAGGATTTAACACGGTGACGACACCCCTTACCGACATCCACATTTGATCGAACATGGCCGTGACCGAATGCCACGGTGCCGACCACCATGCTCGTTGCTCGAGCGCTACCGGAAGTACCGTCGATACACCCAAAAACGCTGACGTGCCGTCACCGCCAACGAGGGCGTTCGAGCCGAGTATGGTCGTCACCACCATTTCGACGCCCGCACGCTCAATCGCAATGTCAACCGCAGATCCTGGTTCGAATGACCTAACCACATCACCGAGGGCACCGTCGACGACCTCGAGACCGTCGACGCTCAGAATCACATCACCAGCCAAGACAACGCCTGTGGCTGGAACCTCTTCGCCAACTGACATCACCTCAGCGCCCGGTAACACCACCGCCTCACCCCGGGTCGTGAAGACCGCCGAGAGCAGCACCAATGCCAACAAAAAGTGCATAAGCGAGCCCGCAGTAATGACAAGCATTCGCCTTGGATACGACTTCGACCGGTACGTCTGTTCTTCGTCAGCATCGTCGACGTCATCCATCATGTTCATGCCAACGATCCGAACAAATGCCCCAAGAGGCAACGCCCGCACACCAAACTCGGTCGAACGGTGATGCATGCTCCATACGCGTGGGCCAAAGCCCACAAAGAACTGGGTCACTTTCATTCCGCTCCAACGCGCCGTCGAGTAGTGGCCGACCTCGTGAAGCACGATGGAGAGCAACAGCCCAACTGCGAACACAAACCACCAAATGTTCGCGACGGCAAGGGCGACAAAAATCCCTATGAGCACTAAAAGGCCGACGACGCCAGAGCCTTTTTCGTCTGGAGGTCGCTCACCAACCGCCCCACCAGCAACTACCTCTGACACGAATCGAGAGGGTGCAGCCGGTGCGGGCCACGCAGCAGGGGGCGATGGCTCTGGTTTTAAGTGCTCAGACATGATTGCTCTTACGCAAGCATGCCACTGATCACACGCCTTGCGTCCTCACGAGCGCGACGATCTGCATCGATAACTTCGTCCGCCGTTGATGGCTGTGAAAGCGTTGTCGCGCCGAGCACTGCCGCCGAGACATCGTGAATCTGAGCCCACGTAATCTCGCCATTGATAAACGCATCGACCGCAGTTTCATTGGCTGCTGAAATCACGGCAGGCGCCGTACCGCCTGCGCGCCCTGCGGCATAGGCAAGATCGAGACATTTGAAGGTACTCCGATCTGGTGGCTCGAAATCTAACTGGGAGAGCTGTGTCCAATCGATTGTTCCGAACGGTGTCCCAAGACGATGAGGCCACCCGAGTGCGTACCCGATTGGAAGTCGCATATCGGGCATCGACAGTTGAGCGATCGTCGAACCGTCAGTGAATTCAACCATCGAGTGCACCACCGACTGCGGGTGAACGACCACGTCAATCTCATCGAACGCAGTACCAAAAAGTTCGTGCGCCTCAATGACCTCAAGACCCTTATTCATCAACGTTGACGAATCGATCGTGATCTTCGGCCCCATCGACCACGTAGGATGACGTAGCGCCTCACCAACCGTCACATTCGCAAGCTCCGACGCCGAACGACCCCGAAACGGGCCACCGCTCGCAGTGAGTATCAACCGAGAGACCTCTCGGTGGGTGTCGATCGACGAACGAAGACACTGGTGCAGCGCGCAATGTTCAGAGTCGACCGGCACGAGTTCGGCCCCGTCAACCTCACGCAACGGCTGCACTAAAGGCCCAGCGGCAATCAGACTTTCTTTGTTAGCGAGTCCAAGTCGACGTCCGTTCGACAGTGTTGCCATGGTGACGGAAAGACCAGCAAAACCCACGATCCCGTTAATGACGACATCAGCAATGCCGCACATCTCCGTCGCATCTGCCACAACCTCGATCTCGCTCAGCCCCTTTAGAGCCTCGCTCACTTCGTTTCGCGCTGTGGGGTCAGCTACCGCGACTATCGCCGGCCTAAAGCTTTTGGCCTGCTCGATAACGACCGCAGCTGAGCGCCCTGCCGAAAGACCAACGACGTCAAATGCATCGGGGTTAGCCGAGATGATCTCAAGAGTTTGGCCGCCAATCGAACCGGTAGAACCGGCAATTGCGACCCGAATAGGAGCCATCTTGGTGATTGGCTATCAGCCAGCCCAGGGCTCAAGAATCAGCGTCAAGTAATAGACGACCGGTAGCGTCAACAAGAAGCCATCGAAACGGTCAAGCACTCCTCCGTGGCCCTTCACCAATGATCCGAAATCCTTCACGCCGAGGTTCCGCTTAAACATCGACTCGACGAGATCTCCCATCGGGGCAAAAATCGAGACCACAATCGCAAGCAGCAATAGATCACCTGTGCTGTCCCACGTGGTGTTCCAGCCGCCAATACCGACCACGATGAGTGCCACGATCGTTAACAACGCCCCACCGATGAAACCTTCGACGGTCTTCCCAGGGGAAATCCACGAGCGAAGAGGGGTACGGCCTGCCGCCGCGCCAACGAAGAGCGCACCAACATCGTTTGCGACAACCGCAAGGGCAAGCATGAAGATGGTGTCAGTACCATTGTCAGCCCGCAGCACCTGCCCCGTCGTAGAGAAACGAAGAATCAATCCGGCATAGGCGCCGGCAAGTCCAATCCACACGATCGGCAACGTCGTGATCGATACATTCGGAAGCGGACCGATATCGATCGATCGCGCTCCAATATAAGTGCCCGCAGTCGCAATGAATGCAAAGACAATGACGAGTGGAAGCGCACCATCGCCTTGCCAATATGCTGCAATAGGAGCAATCACACATGCGACAATCCCGGGAACAACCGCTGGCCGATAGCCCTTCTCAGTCACCTTGTCATAAAACTCGACGGCAGCAAGTCCCAGCACGACGGCAACGAGCACGAGAACTGCCCAGGGGCGATACACCAACGTCCCGAGGAAAATCGCAACCAGCAAAATGCCAACCGCCGTTGCGACTGGCATATCGCGACCACTGGAGGCAGGGGCCCCTGGTCGAGGGGCGGTGGCTTTGGACTTTCCTCCGGCACGTTGGCGAGAACCGCCCGAATCCTCCCGGACCGCATCCCGAGAGTCTGACATTGGTCGATCCATCCCTGACGGGTCAGTTCCGATCACGATCCGACTCTGCTGACCCGTGGAAGAGCTAGTCGCATCTTCAGGTTCATCGAATGCGCTAACAGCTGGCGATTCGCGCGTCGGCTCAGGGTTGTCGCCCGGCTGCCAAACGGGCTGCTCAGCGGTAAATGTCGCCCACAGATCGTCTTCTGACCGTCCGGTAGGTACATCATCGTCAAGAATTCCAAGATCGTCGTCGTCAAATGAGCGAACAGGCGCACGCTCTGCCGGATGTCCGGCTGACTCATCAGCACGAGAGATTCCTCCCGATGGCGCATCCGTCCAATGTGGCAATGGCCCCGATTCATCATCAAACGAAAACGTTGGCGCAGCCGGTTGATCATCTGATGTCGACTTATCCTCCGACGCCCGACGATTAGGGCCGTCTGGCAATGAGCCTGAATCACCCCACATGTCGTCACTCATCGTTCATCACCTCTCTACACCTCGAGGAGCTCAGCTTCTTTACGGCCGAGTCCTTGGTCGATTCGCTCCACATGATCGTGGGTGTACCTATCAAGTTCTTTCTCTGCTCGATCAAGGTCATCAGCAGATATATCGCCATCTTTTTCGGCGGCCTCGAGCGACTTCCGTGCATCTCGTCGAATATTTCGAACGGCAATTCGGCCGTCTTCGGCCATGTTTTTCGCCACTTTCACATAGTCTCGACGGCGTTCTTCGGTTAGCGCCGGAAAATTGAGGCGAATGACAACACCGTCGTTGTTCGGCGCAACCCCTAGATCGCTCTCCCTAATCGACTTTTCAACCGCAGTGAGTGAAGCCCGGTCATGAGGCTTGATGAGTAGCTGGCGTGCCTCGGGCACCTGAATCGACGCCAGTTGCTGCAATGGGACCTGCGCTCCGTAGTACTCGACTTGCAACTGCTCAACAAGCGCAGGAGCCGCTCGGCCGGTGCGGACGGTGGCGAACTGCGATTGCACATGAAGCACAGCTTTTTCCATCTTGTCAATGGCTTCGAGAATGGTCTCGTCGGTCACGCTTCTAGCGTACCCACCCGCTGCAATCCCGTTGGGGACAGCACGAAAAAGTTAGTTTGGCGCTCCGCTTAGACGTCATGCACCATGGTGCCGACGGAATCGCCACAAAGAATCGACCGGAGGGCGCCAGGCGCTGTCATATCAAACACGACAATCGGAATCGAGTTGTCACGACAGAACGCAATCGCGGTGGCATCCATGACCTTGAGGTTCTTTGTCATGACCTCCATGTAGCCAACTTCGTCATACTTCACCGCTGACTTGTTGATACGCGGATCAGCGTCGTACACACCGTCGACACCTGAATGGGTTCCCTTCAATAGGGCATCAGCTTCGATTTCTGCTGCTCGCAATGCTGCTGCGGTGTCGGTGGTGAAAAACGGGTTACCAGTGCCAGCTGCAAAAATGACCACGCGACCCTTTTCAAGGTGGCGAACTGCCCGCCGGCGGATGTATGCCTCAGCGATTCTCGGCATCTCGATCGCAGACTGCACCCGGGTTGGCTGCCCTTGGCGCTCAAGCGCGTCTTGAAGAGCTAGCGCGTTCATGACTGTGCCCAACATACCTATGTGATCGCTTTGCGTGGCGTCCATGCCCTCCATTGCGCCGGTGCGGCCGCGCCAAAAATTTCCTCCACCTACGACTACGGCGACGTCAACGCCTAGGTCTTGCCGAAGGTCGATAATCTCTCGAGCGGTCACATCGAGAGTCGGACCGTCAAGTCCTCGACCCGATGGTCCGGCGAGAGCCTCACCTGAAGGCTTAAAGACAATCCGTCGCCATCGTGGGGTGGTCGTCGAATCGTCTGTCATATGAGAATTATCTCAGCCGATCTCTACCTGAGCGAACCGGACGACCCCGGCGGAGCCAATCACCTGCTGAATCGACTGCTTGTCGTCTTTCGCAAAAGGTTGCTCGAGGAGACACACATCCTTGAAGAACCCGCCGATGCGGCCTTCAACAATCTTTTCGATAGCTTGCTCTGGCTTGCCTTCGTTCCTCGTGATTGTTTCGAGTGTTGAGCGCTCGGTCGCAACCACATCAGAGGGAACATCTTCCCGGTTGAGATACCGCGGGCGTGCAAACGCGATATGAACGGCAATGTCATGTGCAAGTTCATCACTAGCACCTGTCATCTCAACTAGTACACCATTGACCCCTCGGCCACCCTGAGTGTGCTCGTAGTGCCCAATAGTGTTGCCAGTAGCGGCCACCATGTGCACAATCTCGCCTAGCTCAATCTTTTCTTTGAGGAGAATTCGGAGCTCCTCAAGTTGAGTTTCACGACTTGTGACCGCATCGGCGCCCCCTTCCATGACTGCCTTCAGAAGTTCAGCGGCCTCGTTGAGGAAGTGCTCGCTGCCTGCGACAAAGTCAGTCTCACACTTCAACTGCACCATTGCAGCGGTCGAGCCGTCGATTCCGAGTGCCACCAGACCCTGGTTGTTTTCACGGTCATCGCGCTTTGCGCTCGCCGCCAACCCCTTCTCTCGAAGATATTGCTTGGCAGCCTCGATATCACCCGATGATTCTTCGAGTGCTTTCTTGCAGTCCATCATGCCGGCACCGGTTGATTCGCGTAGTGCCTTCACATCTTGTGCGGTAAATGACATCTGTCAGCCTCTCTTCAGATCTCTTCAGGATTCAGCCGAAGCATCATCTTCTGCGATTTCTTCACCAGTTGGTTCATCAGAACGTGCCTCTACTCCATCTGCGGACGCATCGTCAGCGGCCTTCTTCGCAGCCATCCGTGCCTCGCGCTCGGCCTGAGCCCGAGCAGCGGCGGCGCGAGCCTCAGCCTGAGCCTGAGCAAATGCTGCCTCCTCCTCGGGGGTGCGCTCCTTGGGCTCTGAGGTTTCGGGAGCAGCCTGCGGCCGACGGGACGCAATATATTGACCCTCGAGAACGGCTTCTGCGATCACATTCGCGAACAATGCATTGGCACGAATCGCATCGTCATTTCCCGGAATAGGGAACTGAATGGAGTCAGGGTCAACATTGGTGTCGACAACCGCAACAACAGGAATTCCAAGTTTGTTTGCCTCGGTAACAGCAATGTGTTCTTTCATCGTGTCGAGAACGAAAATCGCTTCCGGAGCTTTCTTCATTGAACGGAGACCACCAAGATTGCGTTGCAACTTGGTGAGTTCGCGGTCGAGAAGCAGTGCCTCTTTTTTAATCATGAGGTCGAACTCGCCGATTTCTTTTTGGCGCTCAAGTTCGAGCATCTTGTTCACGCGCAGCGAAATGGTGCCGAAGTTCGTAAGCATTCCACCGAGCCAGCGTTCGTTGACATACGGCATTCCGCAGCGATCTGCGGCCTCGCGAACAGGGTCTTGAGCTTGCTTCTTAGTTCCGACGAAAAGGACGTTGCCGCCGTCGGCAACGAGGCCCCTAAGAAAGTTGTAGGCAGTTTCGACACGATTGAGCGTTTGGTCGAGATCAATGATGTAAATACCGTTGCGCTCGCCAAAAATAAAGCGGCGCATTTTCGGGTTCCAGCGACGGGTCTGGTGGCCAAAGTGTGCTCCTGCCTCGATCATCTGGCGCATGCTGATGAGAGCCATGAAAGTCTCCTATGTGGGTTGCGGTTGAAGTTCCCGTCAGGGCGCCGAAACGACCGCAAATGGCGGGAACATGACGTATCTTGAGTGACCCAAAAAATCGGGTGCTGACCGGTTGGTAAGCCGTCCGTAACGCTATCGGCGAGTGACCAAAATTTCACTCGGCGCCTCTACGGTGAACACAACACCCATGTCCTCATTGCGCATCCCGATGATCGATCTTGCGGATCACCTGAACCGGAGCAATGCTGCATACCAACAGCGAGATGACCACAGCGACACGAACAGTCATCGTTGACGCTGTTTACGCGCTACAGGTGCCCTGCTGCACGCATTCGGGAGCGAAGTCGCAACACTGACTGGGCGTGCAACTGCGATACACGAGACTCGGTGACGTTGAGAATGTCTGCGATATCAGCGAGCGTCAAATTCTCATCGTAATACAGCGAAAGAACGAGGCGTTCCCGCTCAGGAAGCTCGCGCGTCACCTGGCGAATAATGGAGCGGAGCTCTTCGGCTTCGACTGCGACTACCGGAGCATGTGACCCATCTAGCTCGTCTGCCTCGGGTTCGGAGCCCATCGAAATTGCTCTGTCGAGCGTTCCGACGGTGGTTGCGGCGACTTCGGATAACCACGTTGCAAGCTCGTCGATCGAAATTTCGAGATGTGAAGCGAGTTCCTCTTCACTCGGAGAACGACCCAGTACTCGCTCGAGCTCTGTCAAGGCCTCCTCGATACGGCGACCTCTGTTGCGAACCGTTCTTGGAACCCAGTCGAGTTCCCGAAGACCATCGTAAATTGCTCCTCGAATTCGAGGGGCTGCGTATGTCTCGAATTTGACCCCATGGGAAGGGTCGAACTTTTCGATCGCATCGATCAATCCGAAAACCCCATAGCCAACCAAATCGGCCGGATCGACCGAGCGAGGAAGACCTGAACCAACACGACCAGCGACAAATTTCACCAGCGGCGAGTAGTGCACGATGAGATGGTCGCGTGCCAGCGACGCCCGCCTGCGATTCCAGCGATTCCATTGCTCAGCAAGCTCGGTGGCCGCATCGACAAGACCTGAGCGCTGTCCGGCCGGAGGTGGAGGCGGAGGTGTCATGCTCGTGGATGCGATTGGCGATATGCCGCCGTAAGCCGCTCTTTGCTGACATGGGTGTAACGCTGAGTGGTGGCAACATCAGCATGCCCGAGAAGCTCTTGCACGGCACGAAGGTCGGCACCACCATCGAGAAGGTGGGTAGCAAAGGTGTGACGTAGTGCGTGCGGATGAGTTGGCGTTGCACTTCGGCGATCAAGAATGCGCCGAACATCACGCGATGTCAATCGCCGACCTCGTTCGTTGGTGAACAGAGCATCACCGGCATCCGACGCAGCAGATTCGCATCGGATTTCACACCACGCTGCGATGGCATCGCAGGCGGGCTCACCAATCGGAACTCGCCGCTCTTTCGAACCTTTTCCCCACACACGCAACGCATGGTGGTCAAGGTCGAGTGATGACCGATCAAGTGAACAAAGCTCAGCAACTCGCAAGCCGGATCCGTAGAGCAGTTCGAGCACCGCATCATCTCGGCGACGACGCCAAAGTGGTTCATCCGGGTCATCGGTGGGTTCGAGCAGATGCTCAAGATCACGCCTATCGAGTACTCTCGGTAGGCGACCGGTTCCTCCGCTGACATGCACCCCAACGGTCGGGTCGGTATGGGCAAGATCGTGACGAATCGCCCACCGAAAATAACGACGAATCGATGCAATCTTTCTTGCAATGCTCCGTTGCGCATACTGTCGTGTAGAGAGGTGAGCAACATAGCGGCGGACGTTCGTTCGATTCACTAGAGAGGGATCGCTGATGTTCATTCGTGAGATAAATTCGGCAAACATTCGAAGATCAGTTCGATATGCCTCGAGGGTTCGATCTGACAACGAGGTCAATGACGCGACAAACCGGTCGATCTGCCATAGATCAACCTGATTCATCTCACTCGTTGGATCGACCACCACTTAAACGAGAGTATTCGCTCATCAGTACTCTTCGTCGGACACCGACAACGAAAAACCTGGTGAGGCACAACTCACGTGGAACCCGACTCGAAAAGAGTTGCCACGCGCACCAAAGATGGTCAACGAACAGCCAACTGCAATCATGGAAGAATCCCTCACAAATGTGTCGAGGGGTGCGTCACCTAAAGGGTGGCGACAATCTATTGAGCCGTTGTGTCACACTCGTTTTCGTGCAGACGAAACGTCTTGGTTTGATTGCAGCCATTGTTGGCTTCGCGTTAGCAACTCTCTCTGCCTGTGGTGAGGCCGCACCTGTTCCCAATGCTGCTGCCTTTTGCGAGGAACTTCAAATCAACCGGTCAGCGATCGTCGCTGTAACAATCGACAGCGATCTAGAACTCACCGCAACACTCGATCTCTACCGGCGTTTGCATACAGTTGCGCCGTTGGCTATTGCCCAAGAGTGGTCGACCTTGCTCGAAGCAATCGAGACGGCAAATACTGTTGTTCCTAGCAACCCAGACAGCGTTCAACGCGTCATCGCTGCCGCATACCAGAGCGAGTCCTCTGCACTCGCAATTCGCAACTGGGCAATAGCATCATGCGAAGTGGACCTCGGGCCTGTCACAACCTTGGTTCCGCACAATACCCCTGAGCCTGCAGCGCCGGTTGGCGCAGCGGATTAAACGTCAGACGATTTCTCCCCGACGAAGAATCACGTTGTCGCAGAGGCCGTATTCTTTGGCCTGCTCAGCAGTGAACCAGCGGTCACGTTCGGAGTCTTCCTGAATCTGCTCAATAGGTTGCCCGGAGTGCTCCGCGATAAGCTGAGCCATACGAAGCTTTGTATAGGCCAGTTGCTCAGCCTGAATTGCGATATCGGCAGCCTGGCCACGCAGACCCGCCAAAGGCTGATGCATCATGATGCGCGCATTTGGAAGGCTGTATCGCTTGCCAGCAGCTCCTGCGGTGAGCAAGAACTGGCCCATCGAGGCTGCAAGGCCGAGACACACCGTCGCCACATCACATGAAACGAACTGCATCGTGTCGTAAATCGCCATGCCGGCAGTCACCGACCCACCGGGCGAATTGATGTACAACCAGATATCGCTGTTTGGATCTTCACCCTCTAGATACAACAATTGAGCGCAGATCTGATTTGCGATCTCGTCGTTCACATCAGAACCGAGCAGAACAACACGGTTTTTCAGCAGTCGATTAAAAACATCACTCCGCGGGTCGATACCGCCCTCTAGTGCGGATGGGCTTGAATGAACGTTGTCGCCGGCCATGAGCCCAAGGCTACCCCCACTTGCGCTCAGGCTCAGCGTGCAGCTCCGGAAAGCAACACAACAATTGGCCGATCATCAAGCGTGCCGGCAGCGCTCTCAACGAGGGCACCAGCTACGCCGGCAGTTCCCGTCGCCGAAGTCGGAGGCCCCGATGTGTTGACCAGCTTGTGGGCGTGAACGATCTCCGATTCAGAAGCAATGACAGATCGGCCTGCAGATCGCTTAATGGCTCGCGCGATGCTGATCCAGTCATACGTCTCATCGTCGAGAATTCCGTCGGCCAGCGAGTGAGGTGACTCCCATGGCTCCATGAGTTCGGCCCAATGGAGCTCTGGCGCATCAACTGCAGATGCCGCCTGCAATGTGCGGTGAAGAGGTGCACAGCCCTCTGCCTGCACAACGACAAGTGGGACTTCATCGCCGAGACCAAGTGCGAGAGATGTTGCTAAGGCACCTCCTCCAACCTGAACGAACACCGCCTGCGGAGCCACCCCGACATCGTTCAATTGATCGTGAAGCTCCCAGCCAATCGTTCGACCACCGTCAAGACACCACGCATTTGCGGGGCCTTGAACGCTGAAAGGGATTGCCCCCTGCGAAACCGTCTCCCTGAACGCGCTCATGGCAGGGTCGCCCACAGCGCTGGCGGTTCGTTCACAACGATTGACTTCAGCACCTAGGGCATCAAGACCAGAGCCGAATGTGTCGTCCATCCAAGTGGGAACGAAAACTCGCAACGGCCACCCCTGCGAGCTTGCGACCGTCGCAGCAGCGAGTGCAGCATTCCCGCAGGACGAGATCGCAAGTGGCGGACGATCGGTCAACATGCCGAGTTGTTCAGCAGCGATGAGGTGCAACATAATGCCGACGAGATGACGAGATTTATGAGATCCACTCACTCCGACGGTTTCATTTTTTGCCCACACCGAACGATCAATGACATCGCTCAACCCATCGTGCGGTTGAAGAGGGGTAACGCTGAACTGCCCGGCGACCGACCGGGCGAGGTCGACGGTGTCATCATCGGACATGCCGTTCGCCCGGGCAAATGCCCACCACCCCATTCGTTCGCGGTAGCGAACAAACGGATTGCTCTCCCCATGATCGATCTCAATCGTTGGCGGTGCCCCATCATCGACGAACTCGAGCACGTGGAACGGATCGGTCTCTGTCGCTCGAGGGCATGTCCAGGAAAATGGACGTGAAATCTCGATCTCTTCCCCGCAAACCACGCATCGAAGACCGACCACCATGATCGCTAACTACACAGATACGACGCGTTCGTTGAAGTCGGAGATCATCGAGTCCCACACGCCGACGTATCGACGAAGGTTTCGCCAGAACGACTGGTGACGCCGTTCTTCGAAGAGTTCAAACGGTGTTCCTTGTTGCTCAACCCAGGTGTAGTAGCCCAAGTTGAAGACTCGACGACGATCGGCCTCGGTCATCTCAATCATGTGTTCAGTTGAAACA
>Ga0160423_10000575_pt1 | contig 30241 bp, 39 predicted proteins | sample CRUFie14St8metaG_FD_108191 | JGI IMG/M metagenome (GOLD analysis project Ga0160423, IMG submission 108191) | Marine microbial communities from the Costa Rica Dome - CRUD Field 142mm St8 metaG | ecosystem: Environmental > Aquatic > Marine > Oceanic > Photic zone | place: Costa Rica: the Eastern...
ACCATAAAGCCCTTTGTCATTCTTTCTACTCTTAGCAATAATCTGCTGACCCACAAGGTCTTGAGGCACATCATCTCTACTAGAGAATACAATTCTAATGCTTGATCCATCCTGCGTGAGTGTAGCATTTTGGAATTTATATTTCTTATCTCCCTCTCCTCCCGATACAGGATTAGCTTGAAGATTGGTTAATACTCCAGTAATCGCCTCTGGGACTGCTCCCTCCGACATTTGAAGTAGATCTGATGGTGTTGATATAATCATATTTCGTTTTGTTTTATAGTTAATAAATTAATTATGCGGCTTCTTTTTTTATAAACCACTTGGGTGGAAGCCTGTCTTGTCTATCCCATTTAGCAAAATGAGCTTTCTCTCCATTGTAATAATCTCTATAGGCTTTTACAGCACAATCATTCTTATACTCATCTGGCATAGCCTGAGCGAACTGGGTTAAACCAATACTGGGCAGATTGAGAATACCATGATTCTCTTCACACCACTTGATAGCACTTGATGACTTATGGAATTTTATATATCTATCGCTATACTCATCGAGCAATCCATTAGCATGATCTAGAAGCCAATGATAATTCTGGAGTGATTCTCTAGACCATTTAGTACATGGATGATTGTAAAACGCTCTCTTGTATGGGGCATCTCCATTAGGAAAAGCAGAACATAACATCTGAGCAGACTCTAGGATCATCTTAACAACGTGCTTGTCACACATCTGATAAGCAGCTTGATAGGGGTCTTTATGTAATACAAATATATTCATTTCGTTTCGTTTCTTATTTATTAGTATGTGCTTACTGGCATTTGTCTAGCTTCTGAATAAGAAGACCAATATTTATGATCTTTATCTTCCCACCACATATCGCTACTATTTAGGAAATACATCCAAGCAGGGATAAGCGAACCATTCTCTACTTCCACATTTCTGATTCTTCTCTCATAGAATGAGGGATGACTTTCTAGGGAATCCAATGGTCCTATGTCAGTGATTTCATAAAGTTCTCCATGAACTCTTTCACCCTCACCTTTCTTATCTATCAAATACGGCAACCCTTCCACAATTAAGGGATAGCAATCTTCTGTTACGGCTTTACTTAGAAGAACTCCACCTGCATTTTCCATCCATCTATGATTTCCGAAATCTTTCTGGAGAGTTCCATATACAAATACTTTATTCATAATGGGATTATACACCCCATCCTATTAATGTCAATACTTTAATTCACAATCCTAATCTATTTACCTCTTTTATAATCAGATTCTCTATGATTCTAGATGCAGGCTCTCCTCTCTTGCTCTTCAAGGCATTCAAAGCATCTATAACTTTGGGGTGCAATCTAGTAGAATACATTCTCCTTTTGTTACCGATTGGTAGCTTCTTTCTTCCTACCTTGGATTTATTGAGGGTTTTTTCGTTTTTTGTAGCCATCTTGCGTCAATACATAAACTAATTCTTTCTATTTGGCAAATCTAATAATTTTGCTAGTTTAAGGTATGAAAAAGATTATTACTCTTCTGGGAGCCATCTCAGTCTTAGCATGCGGGGTATCCTGCAATACACTTGATACAGGGGCCAGTCTCCCAATTCCATTCACTGACCCTGCTTCTAGTGTGAGCTTGGATATCAAAGCCACCCCTATCCCACCTAAGTTCTGCATCGGTCTTGATATATCTGGTGCTGAATAAATATAACTGAATCATATAGTCTGTTGCGTCATCACTCATAAGTGTGGCGTACAGCCTATTGGTTCTTTGTCTATCACAATGGAACCAGAAAAATCTATCTTAAAAGAATTTCTTAATGGCGGTTGGTTAGTGCTTCTTATTGGTGCCTCTGGAATGTTTGCCAGATTACTATCAGGTAACAATGAATTGAGTATTAAACAGCAATTCAAAAGAATACTAACTGCTATCTTAGCATCAGGCATTGCGTGGTTCATACTAGAACAAACCGATGTTTCTTCTTTAACCAAGGCGATCACCTATGGAATAATTGGAGTTGTCAGTCCTGAGGTCATAGGAGGCTTAGTCAGACTTGGGCAAAGATTTGAAAAGAACCCTGAAAAATTTATAAAGAAATGAAACCAAAATTAATAGTCTACTGTCTAGCTGCTATAGTTTTTGCATTTGGTATTAAAGGCTTCCTTTTGCACAAAGACATTCAAATAACCCTAAAAGATAATGCCCGACAACAAGAAGCCGCCACAATGGAGATTGGTATGTGCTTCGATTGGTATGGGGTAATTATAGTTGATTCAGTCGTCAAGGTAGCCACTGGCCTAATTACTCCTGAGATGATGATTGAAACTCTACAAGAAGAAAAGGCCAATAAGGATGAATATTTAAGACTCTATGAACCAACAATAACAGAAGCAGAGAAAGAGGATGCTCAGTTTGTATTTAGGCAAGATAAGAAAATAGACTACTTAGTCGATACACTTATCCAACTCGCAAAAAACAATAACTTGGAAGGCATTTCTGAGCTAATCCCTCCAATGTATGATCTGACTGACCCCACTATCGAGGCTATAAATAATCTTATAGATGCTAAGATGTATTACAATGAAGCCCAGAGCGAGATTCTTAATAAGAAACTAGAGTCGTTTTCAGAATTCTTAACTCTTTTGCTTATCCTATCAGGAGTTCTTTGTGTTTGCGTGACTTTCTCTAGAGCTTGCAGATAATATTAACTAAAATCTCTATGGATCGTCACATCCTGTTGAGCAATTGTTTTAATAAATGATCCTTCATTTATTTTTAGAACTAGCTTGGCTGTGAAACTGTTTGCTGTACCTAGTGCAGTACTTATTGCTGCTGCTTGGGCAGCTGTGTCGAATGTTGCCTCATAATAACAAATGCTATCTGCTCCATACTGTTGAACAGAAATTCCTATATTTGATGCATCGCTTGTTGTTGGAATATGATCAACTCTTCCAGCTTTTGTAGACTTTATTATAGCATGGCTATTTGTAGTAGTTTCTAGCTCAAATCCATCCATATCTCCTATGAGATTTCCCATTTTAGCGGATGGATAATCTGCGGCATTCGTAGGAGCGACAGTTGTATTTATATCTACACGTGAGGCATTATAAGCAATACTTGGTGCAGTAGTTGTTTTAGTGCCTCCTGTATCATTAAACCAAAAAGCATCAATACGCTCATCATCTCTAGAATAACTATTGTATAACTGATAAGTGGAAGTAGATGCTGAGTTTGCTGCAATCGCTGAACCTCCTTTTGTAGCCGATACTTCAAAGGTGGTGCTAGGTCCCGTGATTCCTACCACATAATAAAAATCTGCTTGAGTAGCAAAAGGAGTAATTCCATTTCCGCTACCATTAGAATTGTAGGTAAATTTAATGACATCATCATTCGATACAGGCACAGTATTTGTTTGTGTCATTAAAGTGCTTCCAACAGTAGTCGTAACACTCTGAGGCGATAGACTGGTATCTATTTCAAAATCACCTGCAGTTCTTCTACCAAGAGTAAAATATTTCCCTGCTAGATTATTAATATCTTTTGAAAATGATATAAAGTAGCTTTGCTTTTTTTCGGCACTCTCTACAGTTTTAGTGAAGGTCTGCTCGGCAACTAAATCTGCACTATCACTTGATGTTCTTATTTCTCCTTTAAGATCATCGGCATTGGGAAGGCTTATTCCATGAGTAATAACCCCAGTTTCATAATTATATTCCGTCAGATAAAATCTCAACTTTATCTTATCACCTTGTACTATCGGTATAGTAGCTTGTGCAGTTGATCCTTGGGAATTACTTATAGATGTATTTGGATCATCAGAATTAATCTGAGCATAGTAAACACTAGTACTTTTCGCTTTTACTATTGATGAATATGACATTATTTACCCTCCAATCTTCTTAATCTACTTTCATGGTCATCAAGAATTTCATCCTGACGATCATTAACTCTGTTTGTTTCTACCATCACCGCAAGCACCTTCTCAATATCACTAACCTTGACCTTGAGATCATCAACCTCGCTTTTAGTGGCGAATTGACTCCCCATCCATGCTACAAGCACCAACCCTAAAGGGGTGCCTATCTTGAACATTATGTCAAAGAAAGCGTGAACTCTCGTTATTGGCTTTATGCCATCTGACTTATCATCACTCATATCCTTCATCTTCTAGGCTACCTGCATACCATCCTGCTGGTAATTTTACTTTGCCCTCAGTGCGAACCCAGCCTTTTTCTTTATAAATATAAACGTGACCTGTCACGTCATCTGCTAATCTTACCATGCCGTTGCTTTGAGGAACGAAAATCACTTTACTTTTTTTTGATGGTGTCACGCACCCTTTGCTTAAAACGCTCACGCAAATCACTAGGAATAGGTTCAGCATCTTTTGCAGTTTGTTCGTCTCGTTTGGCATTATTTGCGAATATAGTCAGTATTTTTACTAAAGCTTCCAATACTAGCTTAAATATCTTCACTATTTTTTGTTCTTAGCTTTTCCAAAGTTCGCACCTACTAGGTTAATTATTTTCGATAAAGCATCTACAATCTTATTATCTGTGTCATTTGGTGTCATGGTTGCAACCAATGCTGCGATACCTATAACTTGTAATGCTATTGCTCCGATGTTATCCCAATTTTCTACTATATATTCCATTTTTCTTAAATTTTGATTGTTAATATTATTGCAGTTTTACGTACTACTGCCTGCTATACAATCAGTGACTTTGACCTTTTCGTCAATATATAGTTACTGCGCACATCCTGCATTCCTGTTATTTTCTTGGAAGCTTACACTTGACTGACTTCTTCCTTTTGGAACTCCAGTCATTTGAATATGTAAACTTTTTATATTCACATAAGCATCATCACCTCCGATCGCACTAGGAAAATCTATAAGTTGAGTGCTTGCAGTACCATCGTCAGGGAAAAGCCTAGGGTGAGGATCTTCACCAGCATGCGTTACCGTCACTTGTCCATTCTCTGCCACGGTCACCCCTGCTCCAAGGTACTGAACACAACTATCAGCTGTAAAACGCATAATATGCGCTCCTCCATGAAAAGTGTTTCCATTGTTTGTATCTGGATCTTCCATTGTGAATAATACACATACAACATATTCACATTTTATATGAAGATTATCACATCTTAATGCATACTTGCCAAAATGAGTTTCAGTTTGTTCATCACCTTGTTGACCTAAGCTATAAAATCCGCTTGCTCCACTTTGTCCAAACATTGAATCTGTTGCGGCATTACTTTCATTGAAATCTGGGTGGCTATCTGGACTACCATTTGCTTTAAAATTAGACTGTCCATCCGCCTCATGGTAAACATTAATCAAACTACCCCCTCTATTATATTCCCATATAAAAACCTGTGGACAGCCACATGGATGAATATATTCATATTTATCTACACATGTTGATAATATTGGAAAGTTTTCACCTGAACTATCTGCGCCTTCAATTCCATCAGTTATATCCATGTAAGGAATCCTATCACAGCAATGGATTATACTCTCAAAATCCCTACTCTTATCAGGATCAACAGGGTCAGAGAAATCTTTGAAGAGATTATCAGCATAACCAACTTCATTTACAATCTTATCTGGTATATCCTCTGAGCTTTTTTCTAGACTCACACCAGTGCCTTGCACTGTCGCATTGACCTTTTTAATGTTATTGATTGCCATTTACACTCCCCAGAAGAAATGAGACACCCCACATGACCTATGCATTAAGCTATGTGTCACCGATTGATGTATTTTACTAATGACTGCAGTCTGATTTATTTTCACCACTGTGACTCTTCCGATCTCTACATGACCTAATGTATTTGTATCCTCTGGCACTTGATCCTCGTTATCACCTCGACTGTTATCTCCAACTGTTGTTTTTGGCTGAGTAGTTATTTTAATCTCAGGAGCAGTTGTAACTACTTCACTTTCTGTGGTACATGGATCATTTGGAGTAAAGGCTAAGTATATTACATACTCCCCTTCTTCTTCCTCTGCCTCTACATATGGCAGCCCTATATTTGGATTGGAATCATCATTGATCGCTATTGGTGTCCCACCAACTTTTATAACTGGCACATTGCCGTCTATAGTGCCATAGAAAACTCTTATCTTTAATTGATCTTGTGTTCCCCTATGAGGGAATAGCTTAAAAGGGTAGAACCTTTCTGGAGGTGAAGGGTTAGCACCCATTCTGATAGTTGTTGTATAATCGTCATCATCGATTAACAGCCCCTTACCAACTCTTATTTGCTTCTTTGGAGGTACTTTTTCTACCTCTGCTGCTAATCTATTAAGAAACCCAGCTAATGCAGGGGAAGTTAAAGATTGTATTCTTCCAAGACTTCTATACGTCTGTTCTGTTTTTTCTCCTTCGGGCATTTTACAAAGTAGCGTTTTTATATATTAACTCATCCCATCCTCTTCTTCCTGACAATCTCCACATTTTTGTAACCTTGCCTCCCTTTCCTATAGCTTCATATCCAGCAGACACCAAAAGCCAATTCCTTGGGGTGCCATTATCTGCTAAAGGTGTTGGAGGCTTGGGGATTCCTTCTCCCGTGAACCAACTATTATCTATCATTCCTAAATTTACACAATGTTCCTGCAATTTTGCCTTACTTTCGGATGCAAATATCTTACTTTGCTCAAAAGTTATAGTAGGTTCTAAATATGATTCTATTCCTGCTTTTGGATTGGCTATGTTAACATCTTCATTTTCTTGCGGATCAAAAACTTTCAGCTTTGGAGGAAACTTATCAAAACTACCATCCTCATTAAACTGAGGATCAAAAAGAGCAGCCCACCCCTCCTCTCCTACATTAGGAATTCCACTCCCAAATCTTGGATGTGTATCTATAGGCTCAGTAGAAGTAGCAGCTCTAATATTTGTTGTCACTTGTCCATCCAAACTTGGATCTATACCAGCAAACTCCAGATTTATTTCTGCTAAAATACCTGCTTGTGCAGTGACTCTTCCGCTTGTTCTTAACATCCAAGGGTATTCTGGATGAGCTTTTAAAGACAAAGCCTTTGCTACTGCAAAGTCCTTACCTATGCTTGCTGTCAATGAAGCTGATGCAATTCCCTGCTCATCCCAATTTATTGTAGATGATTTTATTGTGAATTCTATATTATCTTGAATTGCCATTATTGGTTTATTCCATTTCTTAAAACATCACCCTTGAGTTGATTATCCCCTTCTTCCCTTTGCTCCGCAAAGTCACCCCGAATATTAACAGGAGCATCTTCTCCTCCTTCTGGCGCTGACTCTCCATATATATCTTTATCCCAACCTCTTCTTCCTGATAGCGTCCACTCCATTGATATATCTCCTTTAATAGTTCGGTTCTTATCTGCTTTTGCTGGACTCGTGAAACTTGCAGTAAATCCTGTATATAGCCAATTTCTACCTTCTATAACTGGGCAATAACCGTCTGGAGTGCTTATTTTACCTAATCCTTCAAGTGTCGGAGTTCTATTTGATTTAAATCTTTTTGTCCAAACACCAGAAGATTCTAGATATGATGAAACACCAGAGAACCAATTTTGGTCACCCTCGGCAGCAGCTTGTCCTTTTGCATTACGCACTGGAAACCCGCCATCTATATCTAATGCTTCTAACTCATCTTTACTAAGTTTATGCGCAAACTTTCTAAATGCGCCATTAGGCTCGAACTGTGCTCCATGAAGCGGATTATCCCCATCACCTGCAAACTTTTGAAAATCTGGATGTGTATCGATAGGCTCTGATGAAGTATTGTACTTCATGGTATATACGACTTCATCACTAGTTGTTTTATAATTTACACTTCCGCTAGCCACTCCATCTTGTTTAGTAGATGAAGCACTCGAAAAATCACCGAAGACAGTGCCAGACCTAAAATAATCTTTACCTATATCTAAGCTTGCTCTTGTATCATGATAATTGACAGTAGCACCTACAGGTTTTTTGGTTTTATAGTCACCTATTTCTACAGAACTTCCTACTGTTTCAAATATTGATCTCTCTCCTACTATTGTTGTTGGCATTTTTTTTAGGCTACGTTTACTACAAATGGGTCACCACTGGTTAAGTATTGTTTAAGTACAGCTGTAGTCCTGTCTTGAGCGGCAACTATCTCATTTTGCTTTGCTAAAGCTTGGTTTCTTTGCACTTCTGCTGTCTTCATTATTTTATTAGCTAACTCAGCTGCATTTAACAAAGGATCTCCTCCTCCTCCGACTCCACCACCGCCACCTATTTTAGCTAATGATGAGACTCCAAACCCTGCTTTTTCTGATGACTTCTTTGCTAACTCTTGTGCTATGACATTTGCAGCAACTCCCTTTTCTTCTTTTAATCTCCTCTGAATCTCTTCCTGTGTGAGATCGCCAGGTCTTGGGTCTGCTCCTTCTCTATCTGCTTCTTGCATAGCAGCTTTCTTTCTTAGGGCTGACTCATAATTTACCATATGATCGGCTACCTGCTCTCTTCCTTCAATCTCTGCAATCTGCGCACCTGCCGTTTTACCACCTATCAACTTCAGCTTTCTCTTTTGCATTTCAATAGATCTATTATCAGCAGTTAAGACCTTATTGATAGCATTTAATTCCTTCTGTCTTGCAATATTTATCAGGTTCATTTGATGCAACTCATCAGACTTTTGACCTGCAAGTTTTGCATTTGCATCTATTAACATATCGTTGAGAGACTTGTTGTTATTTTTAAGATCCTGAACAAATTTATTTGCATTTTTTAGATCAATTACCTTTTTACCATCCTCCATTTTAGTCAACATAGGCAACTGTCCATCGACCCTAAATTTACTATCCTTTCGTATGCCAGCATGCATGCGATTTACAAAATCCTGTGCCGTTTTGTCTCCTACAGTCTTAAATTTTTCCCTAAAGTCTTTTGCGGTATTCAAAATAGAATTGAACAAATCCATTTCTGATACTTTAGTTTTTGTAGCATCCCCTTCATTTGCAAAAATGAAAGCAGATGACATTGGCCTTGAAAGGAACGCGCCTCCTTCCCTTTGTCCAATAACTGCTTTTGCTTTTTGTGTCTTTTCCAAATCACTGAAAAGTTTATCGTAAAGATCTCCAGCAATTGCTGCTTCTTTTTCTCCCAGATTAAAATCCCCTCCTTCTGCAAACCTTTTTATTTCCACTAGCATTTTTTCAGCCTCTCCATAAAGGTCAAATGCATTTCTACCCACCAAAGGCTTCGCTTCTACTAACCCTTGAATTTCTTGATGTTTAACCTTGAATTTTTCTAACTGATTTAGTAAATCCAATGGAGTATTATCACCTTCGGCGAACTCAAGCCCTGTGCCAGTGAACGCCATTTCATTTACAAATTCGTTTTTCTTTCTTTCTTCTATTGCTCTTATCTCTTTTTGAGTGTCCGCTATTTGTTTTCTCAATTCTAAAGCTTTCTGTAAGGCCTGAGATCCCGCCCTTTCTGCAAAAAGCATACCTCTTTCATGTGCAAGTTGAGTCTCCATGACTTCACTTTGCTCCTTTAATGTTTTAAGCCTTTTTTCCTCTTCCGAATTTATACTATCTTTACCTTCAAGGTCTTTTATTTCTGAGTCAGTTCTACTTTTTCTTGCTTCTATAAGAGCTACATTACCCGCTCTATTTTCATCAGCACTAACCGCCCTATTATTTAGTTCATTTATTTCTTTAAGGAAACCCAACTGCCTTTGTACTAATTCGTTGTGTTTTTTCTGAGCAACATTCTGTCTAACCTTTTCTTCTGTTGTTTGCCTAGATAAGAATCTTTGAAGCTCTTGCGCTCTTTTAGCTTCATCAAACACAATTCTTTGAGCTTTGGAAAAGTTGTCGAAACCTTCTTCTCCAACCGCTGAACCTGTAACTCCCGCAGCATCCATTACCTTTCTGACATCGCTCGCACTAGCACCTCCTCCTGATTCTAAATCTTTGGCAATTTTTAAGGCTAGCTTATTTGCATCTTCGAACTCTTTCCTCAACTCCTTTGCTTGCGCTAACTGATTTCCGAGATCTGCTACTGATTCTATATCTTGTGCTCTCTTTAGATCTCCAGTGTCTCTTCTACCAGTAATATTTCCACCACCTTCAGCATCTTCCTTTTTATCGAAATCGAAACTCGTTTGTTCTTTTATATCTTTGATTCTGACTTCTGCTAATCTCTCTAAAGCAGCTGTCGTAGCATCCGCTTGATCTTCGGCTGACAGCAAAGCACTAGTCAGAAACCCAACTGCTACTACAATAGCACCTATGCCTGTAGAGACGATCGCAGCTGAAAGAACTTTCAATGATACGGTCATTCCAGTTATAGCTGCACCTGCAGCACCCAAGACTACTACGAATTTTCCAATCGCAGTTACTATCCCCAAAAGCTTTACTGGAGCCCATACGATGAACAATATTTTTCCTATCTCTATAAGTCTTTTTACCTGTATAACTATAGCTTGTGCTCTGTCATGAAACTCAGATAATGGATCACCTGTCCCCGCAAAAATCCTTACCACCTCTGTTACTGTTTTGATAAGGTTTTGTAAATTTCCAGTAAGCCCCTTATCTCCAACTTCTAATACCGCTTCTTGAACAGCAGATTTAAATAATCTAAAAGTACCCAAAAGGTTATTTTCCATAGTTTCAGCAGTTTTTTTAGCTACTCCTGCATTTTGTTCCATTATATCTTTTAACTCATGATATTTAGGTAACCCTTTTGCCAAATTCAAAGCCGCTACTGCACCCCTAGCACCAAATATAGTGATTGCTTCTGATCCAGTCATCCCCGCATCTCTGAGTCTAGTTATCGCTGTCGTAAGACCAACCATTTGCGGATTGACTTGATCTAAGCTCAAGCCCATGCCTCTAAGCGAATCTTCTGCTGCTCCTGTAACATTAGTAAGCCTAATAAATACTTGCCTCAATCCAGTACCTGCCATGGCTCCTTGCATACCTGCATTAGACAAAACACCGATTGCAGAGGCTACAGTTGGTATATCAATACCCGCTGCCGCTGCCGCTGCACCAACATACTTCATAGCATCACCCAATTGCTGGACATTTGTATTTGCATTATTGACTGTCGAAATCATGTCATCCACTACTCCAGTGGTTTTTTCAGCTTCTATTCCAAATGCAGACATGATATTGGATGATATATCAGCTGCTCTAGCCAAATCTATTGTTCCAGCTTGTGCCAAATGAAGCGTTGCAGGCAAAGCTTTCATTGCTTGTTCAGCACTAAATCCTGCCATTGAAAGGAACTTCATGCCTTGTGCAGCTTCCGTTGCTGTAAACATAGTTGTAGCACCCATCTCTCTAGCAAGGGCGGTCATACGTTCAAGAGTCTGTCCAGTAGCGCCACTAATCGCTTCTACTTTTGACATCTCGAATCCGAAATTAGCGATCGTACCTATTGTTCCAGATACCGCACGTATAGCTGCTGCAATCCCTAAAAAGCCCGCAGAAAGCGCAGAGGCTTTTCCCATAATTCCTGTAAAGGAATTACCGAGTCCTACCATTTTCGTTTTCGTGCCAGTAGCTCTTGTTCCCATATTGGTGAGATGAGCATTCACCTGACTTAGCTTTTTGGAAATATCAGCAGTATTACCTTTTATGTTGATCGCTATTTCTGTAGTAGCCATAGATAGAATTTAGTTGAATAGCTCAAATATTCAAGAGGCTAGAATTTCATCTAATATTTCTTTATTAGACTTAGTTCCTTGCCACTTACACTTAATGCCTTGTTTGACAAACCACACATGCTCGAAAGCATATACGCAAACTAATGGTAATCTTCTATATATATAAATAGCATCGAGTCCTGATTCCTCCCTGACACGTGACAATAGACTCGCTGTAGGTGCAGGTATTACACCTTCATCTACGTTTTTTTTTGCGTGCTATCCTCATCTGGTAAAGGCTCAACTTTTGTACCAGTAGCTTCAGTCAGAATGTTGACAATCTGTTCAACTAAAGCAGGAATTTGCTTAGGAGTGATCTCGTGACCCATTGACAATGCTCGCATCTTCAATGCTTTTTTATGATCCTCCGAATCCGCTATTATCTCTGATATTTTTTCTATATCTTCAGTGTGTATATAAACAAACAACAATACCTCTAGCATGATATTGCTCATTTCATTTACCTCTTTGCCAGAAATAAGCTCACATCCCGCTTCTTGCATCATAGCAAGGGTAGCTAAAGTTACTGGTTTTAGCTTAACGCCTAGTAAATCATTGACGAACTTATCCCCGCCTAGGAATTTTCTAAGAGCAGAATCAGATTCTAATGTCTTTTGAATATCCTCATCCGTTTCAATGCTCTCATTCGTTTCTTCTTGTTTTTCTTCACTCATATTCTTTTAGCTTTTGGTATTTGGGACAACTTTTTATCTTTATCAGATCCTTTAGGCACCCACATTTTATTACTTCCTAACTCATAACCTACAAGCGGAATACCTTCCTTTACACCTTTATTGAATATTTTAAGGTTTTTGACTGCTGCTACAGCTGTCCCGATAGGACACATTGGATTATCTTCGCAATACTTTTCAGCATTTTTCCATGCTTTGAGCACTTCCATTGCCTCGACGTCATGCACTGACTCTTCAAAAACCCATGTAGCTTTTACCTTACCATTAACTTCCCTCAGGTCACAAGCCTTCTCTTCATCCCAGAATTTAAAATCTAGCGCTACTAATACAGCTGCAAGTCCCGTGTTTTCAGTTTGAAACCACCTATCTCCTTGTTTTATTTCTCTTGGCATTCGTTTTGTTCTGCACTATTAGCAGGGTTATGTAGCAAGAATTTTACGCCACTTGCTTTGGCGTGTTTTTATTTATTTAATTATTATGGTTGAGCAAAGTACCTAGTTGCTTTTACATTAGTAGTACGATGTCCTTCTGCGGAAATATCAGTAGTAACTTCATCTACTAAAATCTCATCATTAGAATCAAACGAATTTCCTTCAGCTGGTACTTGGCTATCATAATCTCCACCTTGGAGGTCAGAAGCTATAGCTACAGATAGGCTAGGAGCACCAATAAATTCAATCGTTATATCTTGCTTTTTCTTATAAAAAGCAGCACCAATAACCTGACCATCACTACCTCTTAATTCTTTAACTTCCTGTGTCTCATTCCTAGTAAAACTAGTTATAGTCGAATCTTTAGGATTTTGGTTGCTAGGTTCCCCTACAGAAGTGACGCCAAAGCCTATACCTGCACTATTTGCTAATCCTACTTTTGTAATTGCCATTTTTTTATTTAGTTTTTAGGGAGATTGAAAATATCCAGTACACTTAACATTAGTAGTGCGATGTCCTTCTGATGAGATATCTGTTGTAACTTCGTCTACAAGGATTTCTTCACAAGCTGACCCATCATAAGTAGTTCCATGTTGATTGGAACCTATGGCAACCGACAAAGCTGGTGCACCTACAAACTCTATAGTTATATCTTGTTTCTTTTTATGAAAAACAGCGCCAACAACCTGTCCAGTCTTTCCTCTCAACTCCTTAACCTCTTGAGTTTCATTCTGAGTATAACTCGTAATTGTTGAGTCTGAACCTGAATCACTGACAGAATCCACCCCAAACTTTATATCAAAGTTTCCTGTGCCTGTTCCTGCTTTACCTACTCTTGTAACTGCCATGTTCTTTTACTTTAAATTAATAACCTGCCCACCACTGGCCTTTTAATGTGAACTTTTGGAATTCTTCTGCTGATTCTTCTACTTGTATTTCACTAATATATATAGCAGCATTTTGTCCTTCTGGTGCGCCCCCACTTGTGGCACTACCATTTGCACCTGTAAGTCCAGGCTTCATATCAGAAGTTGCATCTGAACCTGAATTGGTTAATTGCCCTCCTAGGCTTACATTTGGCGCAGACCCTCCGAATCCAGTAGCAGTAAAGTCGCCATGAAAATTGTAATAACAAACTGAGAATATATTTCCATCTGACCCAACTTGTTCCATTTTGTCAGCCCTATTAGTAATACTTACGGATTCTGTAGCATTAAAGTTTGCTACTTCCGCATCCATTCCAAAGGGTATTGCATTTTGTATAGCCATAATATTTTGTTTCGATGATCTTTATTTATATCAATTTCGCTCGTTTACACCACAGCGTCAACAAAAAGAATATATTTATCATTATGCAGACGTACCTATATCTCTTAACTGCAAAGTATCTGTCCTAGTTCCTCTAACGACTAAATGTGGCTTATATGCAACTTCTATTGCAAATGTGTGATGAGCGGCACCTCCATCTAGCCTAGCTTCAGTTGCAACAAACTCCAATCCTGTCCTACAAGTATCTTCGAGCGTGCGATCTATTGAGCCATCATAATCTGTTTCTATCACATCTTTTATTCTGCTTATGTAATACAGAGCAGAATTTCTAGAAGAAGAATCATTATAATCTACAATTAAATTTCTCTGATGGATGTGAAATCCAAACGTAATTGTTCCATTTACCTCCATCAAATTTCCAATACCACCCTCAAAGGCATCTTCTGTTTCTTCCCATTCTAATATATTAATACAAGGCAGATCCTTTTTTTGATATTCAGACTTCTCATCAGTAGCAGGAAATATTTTAACTCCTTCTAATCTTCTACCGCTTGCAGTAGCCCAGTCCAGCCTACTTAACATCAAATTTTTCTGCGCTTCTCCTTGTGGTACATCTCTCATTATATTCTTTTAGCCTCTCTTATACTTTTCTTCCAAGCAGCTTTTAGAGCGCTCTTCGTAATACCTAACTGTTTTTTTACAATATTATGAGGCTTTATTCCTCTTACCCTATCGGTTAAAACAAAATCTCTGCCCCATTTAAGTCCTTTCCTATAACCCTTCCTCGCTGCCGCTGTTCTTGGGACATATAACCTAGGTGCAGTTACTGGCCCATGATCTTTGGTTCCGTCCTCTAACCATATCATTGTAGGCTCATTATTAAATATCTTATAACCAAAGGTATACCTACCACCTGTTCCTCTTGCTCTCTGCTGCTTCCATGCAGCCCTTGTTTTACCAGTCAAAGATGGAGTATTTGACTTAAGGTCTTCTAAAGTATCATCCGCAACCTTTTTTTGCCTTTCTCTAAAACGTCTCTCCAAAAAGGCTTCTTTCTTTTTTATTTTAGCCTTTGCTTTTTTGATATTAAAACTGACCCGTATTGAGGCCATTAGATAGCAGCCCTCCTATACTCTTTAAGGAGCTTATATGCCTCATCTGGGATATCTTTGATAGGAATTGGATTGCCTTGTCCAAATATAGCTGCCTCTTCATTTTCGTCCGTGAATGCGGACGCAATTATAATTGTTGCTCTTCTTACAGAAGCAGGGAAATCAGCGTCAGTCGGAGGAGCAGTTTCCCCACTGATTGCATATCCAAAAGTACCTTTGATCTTAATGTCTAATTCGGCATTAAATTGGTACTTATTCCGTCTGATGGACTGCCAATAAGATGAACTATTCTTACGCAATCGGATTCTGCCATCACTCATTCCCGTGTAGGCATCAGTTTCTAGAACGCTTTCCTCTTGCATGACCTCAGTAAGATTTATAATCGGCCAAGGCAAAAAGATCATTTCGGGAGTAATATCCCTATAATCTACAGTAAATTGACTAGAGGTATAATCTTGAAACCAAAAGCTTCTGCGGCAGTGTTGCTCTACAAACCTACTTGCATTATTGATTGCATCTTCACAAGTAGAAGTAGAGATACTACTATCCCCTGTATAACTTTGCACGTCTGCAACCGTGCAGTACGGTTTAGAGAGTGCCATAATAAATCCTTACTTCTTAGAAGATTTTTTACCAGCAGTCTTAGGCGCCTCTTTAGGGGCTTCTGCTTTAGGCTCTTCCTCTTTCGGTGGTAAAAAGGTTATACGATAAGACTCAACCTTATAATCGGTACCACTAATTCTATCAACCCTGAGGGTATCAGTATTATCGGTCTTCGCTTTTTCAACTAGGAACTTTTTTATATCCTCAATATTTGCACTCATTTTACTGCTACTTCTTTAGCTTTTTTATTCATGTAGAATTTACTTCCACATTTCTCTCTTAATTGGGTTAAATACTTAATCATGGAATCCCCATCCATTTCCTTGATCATGTCTCTTGCCTCTTCCTTCTCTTTATCAGAGATAGGCATTTGCTGAATCCATCTTTTACCTGTTGCTAGATTTATCACTAATCTTTTTTCTTAGGAGTTTTTTTCTTAGGCACAACCTTCTTAGATGCAGATTTTGCCTCCTTCCATTCGTCTTGGTTTTTGCTTTCCCATGTTCCGATGGGCACAACATAACTCTTCCCTTTAACTGGGATCGATCCACCAAGCATACCATTAGGTCTTGGGTCATTACCATTATAGGTAACTTTAATTGATTTAGGTCTTTCTTCGTCTGCCATAATAATCAAACATAAAGCATTGAAGCCTTGCGTCAAGGCACAAAAAAGAGGAGGAGCATTTCTGCTCCCCCTCCCGTGAAAATCTAAATTTTATTTAGAATTAAGTAACGTTCTGACCCCAAGCGATTGGAGTATTAGATGCACTTATTGTCTCAAGAGGCTGGAAGTCTCTGCGGAAGCTAGCGACTACCTTGTTGCTCTGACTCTGGATATCACGGTCAGTTTCAACTGTGAAGTCCCTACGTACACCAACTGCAAAAGCAGGCTTGTATACCATTAAGAACTGTCCCTTGATGTTGTTACCACCAGTGGAGCTAATCTTACCATCAGTGTGAACTGCATCACTAAGAGCAGCAGATGGAATGACATTCATTCCAAAGATCTGCGGTACTACACCACTAAGAATTGAAGCGCTTCCGCCAATCTTCTCAAGTGTATTCACCTGCTCAAGAGCAACAATATCATTATATGCCTTATAGCTAGTAATAAGAACTGTGTCAGATGGGCGTGTTCCCCACTTACCCATAAGCTTTCTTGCACCTACAAGGTCAGCGATTTCAACAGCACCATTTACATTGTACTGAAGTCCTGCGACTGGCTCACACATTGCACGGAAACCATCACAAATGAAATCAGAAGCAGTGAGACCATTATCGATCGCTCCTGATACCTGACCATTGATTAGGTTGTCCTCAAATGCTTCAGCGGCTGCACCAGCAAGCTGATTTGTGATCATTGGAAGAACTGCGACAATAGAATCTTCATCCAACTCATATGAGTACTGAACGTAAGAAACCATTTTCTCAGCATCCAAAGTTACGTTAGCAGTAGCCTGCTGTGTATCTGCAGTAGCAGTTACAATGTCAGTTGTATGACGTGTAAATGCTGGTCTTGCAGTAGCGACTGGCAACTTGAATGGGTTACTTGGCATGTTTATCTCTTGTGAGGCAAACTCTGCAGCAACTGCTGACTCAACATACAATCTTTCCTGCAGAACACTGGAAAGGTCTGTTGGTGTAAGGTGAGTTCCAGGCTCAGTACCATCTGTAGTCAAGTCCTTACGACCTGAACGGATGGCATCGATTCTGCGATCACCCATGTTTTTCGCATCATGAAGTAAGCTCTCAGGAATTTCTTCATCCTGAGCTTTACCTGTCATAATATTAAGCAACTGCTTCTGATGAACAGGGAGGTTGCCCTTCCTGTCCCCTAACGGAATTGATACTTTAGCGGTATCAGCGGCATCATGTTTCATTTTACTTTCTCCCTTTATGTCCGAGATCTGGTTATTTATTAGTTGTTTGACGCTTTCTTCGTCAAGTTCTTGTGATTTCTCTTTGAGAGCCTTTGTTACAATGGCCTCAACCTTTTCGAGAGTTAAAGCTTTAGCATTCTCTTCTGAGATCTTTTCAGAAACGCTGTCAGCTATTTGGTCAACTGTAAGTGCTTTTTCAGCAACCTCAGTGATAGCTTCTTTAATTTCCTCATTAGCCTCTTTGACTGATTCAGTCACAAGTGCTTTAGCTTCTTCTTCCGAAAGGGCTTCTTCTTCTTTAGCTTCCTCTTCTACAATCTCAGGAGCTTCTTCCTCAGGCTCTACACCTTTAGCATCAGTCTCCAACGCTTGTAACTCAGCAAGCTCTGTGGATTCTACATCAGTAAGATCAGACTTACCGAGTAACTCCTCTAAACGCTTTTCTTGTTCTTCGTTCATAACGAAATAATCTATGTTAATTGTTGGATGTTATTAAATCGAACTACTACCAATGGTTTTGTCCTTGTCTTAAGGTAAATACGTCTAAACACAATTAATTGTAAAGAAATATTTAGTAAAAAGCACTGCTTAGACTCCCATTGGTCTGAACCTAGCATCGGGATTCATAGGAATTGCAACCAATGACACTTCCATCAAATCTACCTTGCTTATTGCCTTGCCATCATCTTCATAATAAAACATACCCCCAATACTTAACGTTTGAAGATGTCCTTCTGCTACAAGCATACGCACATTAGCTAAGTGTGGAGCATCTGATATCTTGCCTTCTAGGTAAAGACCATTCTTATCCTCTTCAACTCTTGTATAACTTCCTGCTATATTATGCACGGAGTTTTCATGATCTATTAACATCACGGGGTTCTTTCTAAACTCCTTGATTGTTTCTTTAAAAGCTCCTCTTCTGAGATAATCTCCAATTCTATCACCTTGAGTGATTGTTTCATTAGTAGACCCATATCCTTTGAAGATAACGTTTTTATAATCAACAATCCTATCCCCTTTATAAATAGGTTCTAATAACTCCTTTTCTATAGGCAAAGAAGCCTTGAATATTTTTGTATGCTCACATTCATCATCATCCATGATTGAGCAATTTTTGATAAAAGACCTTCTATATAATTCAATCTTTTCATCTTCATCTTCATCTTCTTCATCATGATGGTAAGGCTTTTCATCCTCATGATATTTTATGTAAGTCAAATACGCGTGAGGCTGGTCAGTATGTCTAGCACCCACCATAGGTCCACCTTCTGGATGAATATGATAATATCCAACGTATTCCTCACCTGTTCTTGTTAAGACTAATTCTCCACCTTCAGTATAGAGATTCTCTATCAATCCATCTTGCATATCTTCGCTATCATCACCCTCACCATCATGATAAGGCTTGATACCTTTAATTACCTGAGTAATTGCAGAATCTACTGTAGATGTCTCTGAGTTATCAATCTCAATCACTTGAGCGCTCATACTTGCACTTTTACTTGATTGTGGATGTCCCTTTGGCAATAGATCGGTGTCATGCTTACCACTTCTAAATTTTCCATTCCTTAATGCATACAAGAATGAATTAACTCTAGCATAAGCCCACTGCTCCGCTGAAGTGACAGTTGGTCTTACTGACTGAGGATTTGTCTCATAAGCACCTATACCCCTTTCAAACACTGCAATAAGTGTTCTGAGAGTAGTTCTTTTGGTTTTAGCATTCCCAACCTTTTCATTATGCTCTTCAGCTTTCCTTCGCAATCCTGTCTCTACAGCATTAGAAACCTGCTTTTCATCATCATTTGATTGACGTTCAGCCCATTTCATTGCTCTGAGCCTATTACTTTTGCCCAAGTCACCACCCCAAAGAAGCCATGCAACTTGTCCTGCTGTCGGTCTATCTCTATCTCCTCTTAGATAAGCATCAGCATTTGGTGAATCCAAATCACTGATATGTCTTGCAAACCAAGCCGCCATTCTTACTGCTTTATTATCGCTAACTTGACCATTAGCCATAGATCGGGCTTCTCTTTTTGTTTTATCAGTCAACCCATCACCTGCGAATTCTAAAAGATCTAATCCTCTCCTAGCATTGCTTTGAATATATGACGGCACAGAATCCACCTTCATGCCATCTTTCTTTTTTACCTTTAAGAATTTTCTTTTGCCGATCATACTAAACAATGCTTGCACTATTTATATTTGTCAATCATACAGCGAATCTAGATGGAAACCACGCTCCTGTGTGATTTACATGAAACTCTACACTATCTACATCTGTAATTGGCACATTTTGGATATTGCAAGTCGGCATACCTTGGTATGTAGGAATATTTGGCTCTACCGCTCGACAGCCAACCACACTCATATGTGTTATAGAATCTGATATCTTAACCGCTTCTTTTAAGCCTTCGTCTACTGCAATAAAGGACTCAGTCCTGCCAAAAGTATTTAATCTTGATGGCGAAACTATTCTTTCCGACACAGATGCAGTGACTGCTGCTACTCCATTTGCCCAACTACTTTCTATAAAACTAGGAGAATCTATAACTTTTCTAATTCTAAAATCAGCCATCCTTTTTGTTGATGACTGAACATCTCTTAGTTTCCTCAATATTTTTTCATTTCTATTTGCCAACATCGGATTCACTAACCCATCAGCTTCACCTATTAAATACCTTGAGCGAGCATAAGATCGATCTATAAGGCTCTGATATACTGGTCTAGCCATTCTACTAAGAGCAAGATCACTACCAAATGCAGCAGTGCTTGCTGCTCCAAGTAATAATGCCCCAAGGGAAATTTCTTCTGCTGTCCAGTGTTCAGATTTTAATCCTTTGCGATTCAATCCTGTTCTTACCCCTAAAGTAAGTGCTGTGTCTCTAAAAACTCGCAACTGATCTTCTAGAACTTTTTTAAATGCACTAGGTAGTATGCCCATAGCTTCTGCTTTCAAAGCAGCTTGCAACCTGACAACATCTCTCTGAAGAGCAACTTTTTCGCTTTTACTAGTTGTTTTAGTCCAACGTGATGGCGGAATACGTCTTGTGATTAACTTTAAAAAATCTTGCTTTGATGCTCTTCTGACTGGAGTGATTAACCCTGACTGTTCCATTGTCTTCTACCATTAGGTTTTCTAAGACTGAGCAATCTTTCCTCCAATTCACCCGTAGCTTCATCAGCTGCATCTTCTGCGACCTCACTTGCAAGGCGGTTAGGATCACCTCCAGCACTTTCAAGCTGGTTCTCAATAAGTTCATTAGGTGTGTCACCGAATGAATTAGCAAACCCAACCATCTCTAGAGGTATAATCTGAGTATTGATATAATAGCTATCAAGCAATGGATTATCAACTTTAGGTAATCCTGCTAGATCTCTTAGCTGATTTGGGGTAATAACTCCTCTATCCAAAAATGGTAAATACTCTCTAACGACAGCTTCTCCATCTACTAATCCATTGACTACAAAATCTACCTTGTAATTCTCATCAAAGTGCTTAACTAACTCTCTATTGAGCTTTCTGAAGAAACTTAATGCCAATGGATAACATGTGAATCTCTTAAAATTAATATAATCTTGTCTCGCTGTAGCATAATTAGCTGCTTTCTCCATTCCTGCTATACTCAATGGCACTCCATGGTTTAGGAATATTTGACTTACATTTTGCTTATCCTTTTCGATAGCCTGCATCTGCTCAGCAGTCATTCCCAACTTGATGAAATTCCATTTACCTGTAAGCCATGCGATCTTACCAAGATTCTTTTTACCAGTGTATTGATTACCCCAAATAGCTTTCACTCTTTCCCATTCAGCTTCGTCACCCTCAAATTCTTCATTCACAAGCACTCCAGAAGGCAATCCACCATTCTTCATGAAATTATTATTTAGTAGATCACGATTGATGAAATCATTATACAATCCAGTACCTGCTTGAATATCTCCTAAACCCCAATACGGGTTATTAGCATTCGGACGCTTGAAATGGATAACATCATCCGCTGAAAGAGGTATCTCATCCTGTCCAACTCTATAGGTATATCCAACAACTCTTTCTCTCCCTGATTCAGAGGGCACAATAGTAACCCTGCTAGGAACTAGAGGCCATAGAGAAGCAGGCACCTTTGTGATTGGATTGATCTCATCCTTTAATAGAAAGAAATTACCTGTAAGCTTTATATGATGTGCATATAAATACATTAAATCCTCAAATGTATCTACTGAGTTTGGCATTTCCATCAAATCAGCAAGCCCCGTCCTATCATTTTCGACCTCATTTCCATCTGACTCCCTAATCAAATTGAATCCAGTCTGCATAACAGCATTTCCAACAATGTCACATGCTCTAAATGTCGACCAAACACTTCCAGTTCCTGCATCTAAAAATGAATTATAATCACGGAATTTGTCTTCTATAACAGGTGTCCAACCTCCTCCTACGTGCATAAAGCCGTGCTTTCTATTTGGTTTTACTCCAAAAACACGTTTGATACTATTTAATATTTTGCCCATTATGCTATCAATAAAGGTTTATTTTTATATGTCATTTCCCATGCTAAACTTACTGCATCGACTTGGTCGTCATGCCTACCATCGGGGAATAGACTCAATTCGTCAATAAAGTCTGCATTCCATAATCCTTTTGCTAAAAACACCTTCTCTGTATCAATACGAGAAATCCACCCATTAGCACGAATCATTTTGTTTTCCCTAGGCACTGAATACTTCACTTGTGTCTTGCCTAATAAGGCTCTTTTAATCTCCTCATATGCCGTTTTAAATCCACTTACAGCCTCCACTCCTATCCTATTCCCTTCTCTTTCAGCATATTCTATAATTGTGCTTTTAACGCCGAACCAGTTTGCTTTTTTCTTTGCTATATGAGCTATATAGAAATTTCCAGTCTTCTTATCATATCCTGCCAAACATCCCGCCGTGAAGTCAGATTTCTCTTTATCAGTGATTGCTAAGTCCCAAGCCCTTACAAGCTCGACTGATTTGGGTATGTCATTGATATCAATAAACTTTAACCCATCAACATTTGCTATGTTTCCTCCCCTGATTCTCGGAGTACATCTATACAAAGAAGTATAATCATACGCTCCTATATTAGCCTCAATCCCTTTTATTGCATTCTCATCCCATCTTTCTGGCCATAATGCATCTCCCTCTGTTCTGCCTATTTCATCAATCTCCTTTTCACAAATAGCTGGCAACTCAACAAGATCCCACTTTTCTCCCTCTTGTCCCATTTCGGTCAACTGAGCATTATAATCTTCAGACAACAATCTGCCGACTAGATCATCAACGTGCCATCTAGTCATAATAAGAACAACAGCACCATCTCTAGATAAACGTGTAAACGCTGTAGATGTAAACCAATCCCATATTCTATCTCTAACTAATTTACTTTCTGCTTCCTGCCTATTTTTGTGCGGATCGTCTATAATTAATAAGTCAGCACCAAGTCCTGTTATTCCTCCACCTACAGTGGTAGCTGAATAGCTCCCTCCTTGCTTAAAGCCCCAAGTATTCTTGCTTTGCATTTTGGGATTAGGCACAGCATCGGGAAATGTTCTAGCAAATGGGACATCTTTGCATCTGTCTCTAGCCTCTCTACTATGTTTTAGAGAAAGACTATCTCCATATGAAGACATTATAACGCTCTTATCAGGGTTTCTACCTAGATACCATGACGGAAACTCAATTCCTGCCATACGACTTTTCCCATGTCTTGGAGGCATGGTTATTATAAGTCTTTTACACTTTCCAGACTCTACATCTTCAAGCTTACTAGCTAAATGCCTATGAACCTTAGAAGGTTCATACTTGGCATCAGTATAACATAGAAAGGCTAGAAAGTTTCTACTCGCTAACTGGGGGAGAGCTGCTCTCTTTATCCCCATTTCCATTTCCGCTATTTTCATTTCCTGTTATTTTGTTAAGCATTGCATCGACATCTTCCTCGGTTAACCTCTTTTCTTCTTCATCAACCACAGCTATTTCTTGCTGATCTTTTTGTCCCAAGATTTGCTTGCCTAACCAAATCAACATGGCAGCTGAACCTTTTTGAGCTGATTTAAACTGCATCGTTCTTAATAACCTCCTACCTTCAGCCCTTCCTGCATCCAACTCCTCCTTCGCTTCTCGGTAAATAGTAGCCCTACCACAACCTACTATGTCAGCAATTTCATCTACTGTACAATGAAGGGATGCAAGTTTTTTTACCAGTGCTTTATCTATTTCAACTTTGGGTCTTCCTGCATTCATTTTCGTTTATACATTAAGCTCACACTCGCTCGGAAGCAAGTTGATCAATTAAAAGCCTTACTACAGATATATCTTCACCTTCTATGCCATCAGATGCAGCGGACACAATAGCTCGTTTCTTTTCAATCAAACCATATATATCACCATCAATGGTATCCTTACCAAGCATATAATAAGCTGTAACTGCATTTTTTTGTCCGATCCTATGTGTTCTATCTTCTGCTTGGTCATGAATTGCGGGTGTCCACCCCTGCTCTATAAATAAAACATTACTCGATGCTGTCATAGTAAACCCAACTCCTGCGGCACCAAGAGAACAAACTATAGCTTGTATTTTCTTCTCTTTTTGGAATCTATCAACACTCTTCTGTCTTGTCTCAGTGTCCATATGGGACATTATTGCAGTACTTTTCTTTGCTAATTTATTGTAGATTGCTTCTTGAGCTTCTATATGGTCACAAAAGATTACCAACTTTTCTCCAGACTCTAGAAAATGTTCAATCCACTCGACAGCAGCCTTTAGCTTGCCCTGCATTGATCTTATTTTCAGCTTATTTAGCAAAAGAATACCTTCACTATTTTCAATAAATGACTCTCTTCTAAGCAACCTAGCATGGAGCAATCTCTTTAATTTAGATGAAGTTTCAGCACTAGGCACTTTTTCTTCTGTAAACAACTCCCTCCATTTTTCTTGTACCTGTTCTAACTTATAGTTCGCAACTTCCTTTAATACATCTTGGGTGAACTCTTTACTTTTATTTTTTAATTCAGCTAACTCCTCTCTTACTTCCTTTCTCGTGGACTCATATTCTTTTCTATTAGATATGGGCACCTCTATTACACTTCTCTGCTTATCTGGAAGTTCTTTTAGCACATCCTTTTTAAACCTTCGGATATAACAAGAAGCTCTGAGTCTGCTGTTTAGCTCGGTCAGATTACTTGCTCCATTGATATTCAGCCCAAACCTCTCCTGTTTAGCATCACAATACCTATCGGTGAAATGCTTCCACCCTCCCATCTCATTCAATCGATCTAAGATCTGCAACTGAGTGATGAATTCTGCTGGTCTATTAACGATTGGAGTTCCAGACAATAGATAAATATTCGGTATACCTTTTGCGATTGATTTAACCACCTTGGTTCTTTGAGCCTTAGAATTCTTTACATAATGACTCTCATCACATATCAAAGCCTGCCAATGAGTGCCTTTTTTAAGTATGTTTTCGTGCTTAACGACCTGAGAATATGGGATGACTGTAAAATCCGCAGACTCTTCTACTTCCATTGTAACTCTTTTATCAACAGCCCACTTTTCTATCTCTCTTAGCCAATTCAACTGCAACGATACTGGACATATAACTAAGCATGGAAATGCTTTTGCATGGCATACCGCTGCAATCCCCTGCACTGTTTTACCTAGCCCCATCTCATCTCCCAAAAGAACTCTTTTCCTCTCGGTCATATAGCTAACCCCTGCTCTTTGAAATGGTCTTAATTCACCTCCCAAACCCTGTACCTCTAAAGAACTATCCCCCGCTATGGAATCCTCTATGCTTTTTTCATCTGAATATTTCTGTGTCTTGATTTTTTCATCCAATTCAGTCAGATAATTTCTAACAGCGACATGGATCTTAAAATCATTATCTTTTAAAAACTGCTCAAACTCCTTGAGGGCAAGCTCATTGACTTTTCCATACCTAGACAACATAACAACCCAAGACTGCTTATCTCTATCATACTTTCTATTGGGTTGTGGAAGCTGTTTAATGCGATCGATTAGATCTGCATCATATGGGAATGAAACTATTAACTGATGATTATCTAAATAGCATAAATTACTCATCCTTTTCTCTTCGCCACGCCTTCTGAAGATCTAATAATTTTTTTTGATAGATCGTATATTCCTCATCTTTTCTTCGGTTCTCTTTTGCAACAGCAAAAAACCTCAACACAAGAGCTATTAAAAAAAACCAAACTACTATACCTGCTATTATCATCATAATTTCACTATTCGTTTGGGTATAATCTATCAAATATATTCAACTGAGCATTTTCTTTTTCCCTCTTCTTTCTATCCTCATCATCTTCCCATGTGAAAGATATCAGATTGAAAACCTGCCCCTTCACAATCTTGCTCTTTATTCCTCTAGCGGTAACAAACCCCTTATCTAGCTCTTTATAAGGAACAGTCATAGTGCCTTCTATTTCCCCATCTGGGTTTACATACACAAACTTAAGTCCATGTTCTCTTTCTTTTACAGCATCAAAAACATAGCTCCGAACTTCTGCGAGACCATTGTGACGCTTTTTTATTCTTATCGTTTTATACATATCTTTTAAAAGCGGAGAGGATAGGAATGCTTAGAACCTACCCTCCCCTTATACCTGTACCCTCATTTTTAATCCCCCAATATAAACGGCACAGGAAATTTCATTAATCAGCCCAAACTCTTTGGTTTAACTCCATTACTTGACCACCGATTTCCTCTAATTCAACTGCTCTATCGTAAGATTCTTCATCATGAGCCATTCTAGTGACACTATTTGCAATTCCCCACTGACTATAATCTCCACCTTCGCATAAGTGTTGAAGCATTGTATTTCCCTCTTCTCCTGACAACCCAAATAAGTTTGATGTAACATCAACTGCACGTGCAGGGCTAGCTACTTCAATGTCTGCTTTCTCAGCATAAGAGTTCACAATGCTCTCGAATTTAGCAATATCTATTGTGCTAGTAACAACATCTTTAACTTGCGACCAAAACGCTTTATCAGTTTTAATTTTAGTTTCATCTGACATCAACTCATATGCTAGATCACCATTTGAAAGATTTTTTCCCACATGGTACTTCCTGACTCCAGAATCAGCGACAATCATACCATTCATGCATTTGAGTCTTTCTATCCAAGGCTGAACCTTCAACGAAGATAAGCCTACTTCTGAATTACTTAGAACTACTCCACTCCTAACTATATCACCTTCTTTTATTTCTCTTTCAATCTCAGGAAAAGATGCATGGAGATACAAATGACGTTCAGTCAATTGGCATGACTTAACATCTGCTCCTTTTTCATTTATAAGAGGAACTAATTCATTTATAAGATCGACATTATCCAATGGTCTATATCTCTCAGAAAGAAAAGCTCTAGCCTTTGGGGACTCATCCTGCAAACTAAGAGTCCGAATCATCTGTTGTCTTTTCTCAGTATGCAGCCACCAATTAACATTCTGAGCTAACAATGATGGCGAGTTCTCTCTCAATTTATCATAATATTTAGCTGGTATTCCTAATGTACCACCAATTTGTCTATGGCATATATCGGAGATTTGAAACTCTATATCATCAACTTTCCCCCCATTGATGTTTAGCGTTTGACCATCCGCTTTCATTCTAACGCATTCAGTGTCAGCCACGAAATCTCGTTTTCCTTTAGCATTTTTAGCAACTCTTTGTGCAAGAGCACCTATTGTGATTCCCTTTTTCATATTCGTTTTGTGTTATTTATTATCAAGATGAAACACCCACTCACCGCAATGATATGGAATGCTTCTCGGAAAAAACTAATACCCTAGGGGTCTATAAAGGTCAATACAATAAACCTTAAATATTTCTAAACACCAGAAATAGGAATTTTTATGATAGGATTTATATCATAGCTTGTTTTCTTTTTGCGATTTACCTGAGAAGCACCAGAATCAGTTTTTACTATCTTTGACCCCCATTTCTTCCTTAGAAGCTCATTTTGAGCCATTTCTCTGCCTATACTGCGATAATCTGCACATCCTCCCTTGATAGTAGCTTGCTCACAAATGTAATGATACATATTGAGTCTTAGATTTTTTCTATATTTATTAAGAACTTGCAAGGTCATGTCATAGTCTTCTTTGAGGTAGATTGCTTCATCATATCTCAAATCATTATTCCTATGTGCTTGGAAGGGTCCACCTATATACTGCCTTGTGCCGAAAGGTGTATACTCTCTATATGATCCCTTATCAGCAATACAGTTCAATCCCCAATACCTAACATCCATATCTTCAGCTAACTGCATGCCCTCTTGCATCATGTTATAAGCACCTTCTTCACATAACTTGATCTGCTCGGCTCCATTCCATCTTCCAAAATATTTAATGTCGTCATCGATAGTAATTATATTACCATTCCCTTCCGCATTATCTAAAATGTAATTCCACACTCTTGCTAAATTACCTTGAACCTCATCAGGTATAGCCCACACCTTATCGTGTATTTTCCTATATTCATCTGCCTCGCTTTCCATGACAACATAAGTTGTAAATGGAATATATTTATGAGTTCTAGCGATATCTGCTCTTTTATAACTAGCACTATAAACTTGAAACATATCTCGATAATTTAAGTATTCTTACCTCTCTGTGAAGGTCTATGACATCTTCTAATTTATAATTAGAAAACACTCTTATTATTTCATCATCAATGAAATCCCTAAAATGATGAGGATTATAGTGTGTTGTCTTCTTACTTGGATAACTCACAAATATATCTTTCACCTTACATCTTTCAGCCAAGTCATTTAGGATATATGGATTCTCTAAATGCTCTATTGTTTCTATGCTAACTAGAGAATCTGCATCTTGTGTAAAGTCTTCAATTTTGGTTTTAATAAAATTACACTTATCTGTTTTAAAATTTTCTTTAGCCCATTCTATTGCATCCTCACTAATATCAATACCCACTATGTTTTCGACATCTGGGTTTTTAGAAACTAAATAAGTGCCATATCCGCAGCCACAACTCACATCCAAAACCTTGCCCCATAACCATTGTCTGACCATGGCATATCTTTCAATATGTCTCCTATTTAAAATATCTATCTCGAATTCCTCAAGCTTTGATCTATCTAGATAGATTCTCTCCCTAACTCTGCTTTTTTTCATCATTTTTGACTTTATCTAGATATTCAGCACCATTTACCACTCTTCCTATGCCTTTACTCCATGGCTTCCCATTTGCTCTTTGAGAACTGACACTCTTCAGATTGAAGTGTGTTTGTGCCTGAAGCCAATCGATATCATTATCAAAATAAAGAACCACATAATTATTAGATTCATTTAAATATTCAGAAAACTCGACTTCTCCTTTTGCACTTTCCTCTAATCCAGTTCCTTCCAATATTTCATCAAAACCTGTTACACCAAAATCAAAACCTAATGAGTCTAATTCTTTGAGTTCTGACTGTAATAAATCATCATCCCAACCAGAATTGAGAGCTATTTTATTATCGGCGATCACATATGCTTTCTTTTGAGCTTCACTCAGATGTGAAAGTCTTACACATGGTATAAGATCCATCTCTAATTCTTTAGCAGCCATCAATCTTCCATGTCCCGCTATAAGAACATTATCTTCATCAATAAGTATAGGGTTAGTAAAACCAAATTCCTTAATACTCGCAACGACTTGGGCTATCTGCTTTTTACTATGAGTTCGACTATTCTTCTCATAGTTTTTTAACTCTCCTATTGGGACTTTTGTTATTTCCATATTATTCGTTTCTTAGATCTTTTAAGCCATCGCCTCATTTTAAGTAAGAGTCAAACTCTTGATTATACTGTCATAAGTCTTTATTAGTCATGACAAGTAACCTTACAGATTTGTAATGTTTCTTGACTCTCATGATCTATGTAGGAAGTTTCTAGTGATTTTGAGTCATTGGGCAATGACATAATATTATGGACGCACCTCTTTGGAGTATAAAAAAAACCGCTAAGAATGCCTTTGTTATTACTATGGATTTTCCATATGGAGCTATAGGCAAGGATAGCACTTTTAAATGTCTACTATCCTTTGATAGACATCATGATAATCCTAAATCTGATCAAAATCTGGCTAAAAAACACCTAGATAAAGCAAAGAGTCTTAAAACATTTTGTTTAGACGGTGGAGATTTATTTTGTGCTATGCAGGGCAAATATGACAGAAGATCAAGCAAATCTGACGTCAGGCCAGAACATCAAAATGGAGAATATTTAGATTCTCTTGTTGAAACTGCAGCAGATTTTTTCGAACCATACGCTGATATAATGCCAGTTTTTGGTTTAGGGAATCACGAAACTGCAATACTTAAAGCGCATGAAACAAATCTTACTGACAGGCTTACACATTCATTAAGGGAAAGAACTGGAGCTGAATGTTTTACTGGTGGTTATTCAACTTGGGTGAAATTTCAATTCAGATTTAGAAATAAAGAAGGAGTCAAAGTTATTAGAGACTCTAAAACACTATGGATGTTTCATGGGTCAGGTGGAGATGCTCC
>Ga0160423_10000576_pt1 | contig 30237 bp, 21 predicted proteins | sample CRUFie14St8metaG_FD_108191 | JGI IMG/M metagenome (GOLD analysis project Ga0160423, IMG submission 108191) | Marine microbial communities from the Costa Rica Dome - CRUD Field 142mm St8 metaG | ecosystem: Environmental > Aquatic > Marine > Oceanic > Photic zone | place: Costa Rica: the Eastern...
ACAAGAACGATTTTATCTTGAGATGTATCAAAGTCAGTAATTGTGATTATAAAATTACCTTCAGATGAAGTAGCGCTTGTACCGCTGTCGGCAAACTCATAACGGAACTCATCAGCGCCTTCAGTGCCAGTTATATTAGTGTCTTCAGTAGCTGAAGCAATATCAATAACATTATATGTGACAGTAGCACTATCAGATGATGATGTATCTGATGATGTATCTGATGATGTATCAGATGAGGTATCTGATGAGGTATCCGATGATGTATCGGATGATGTATCAGATGTGGATGTAGATTCAGATGAAGCACCAGTATCTGTTGAGGTTGCAGTTCCTGAAGAAGTTTCTCCCTCTAGACTTGATGTAAACACAATATTCGTATTTGATAAATCACTATCAACAATACCGTCTAGTGTTAATGAAGTTGAATTTCCATTTGCATCGGGAGCAAAGTAAATAACAGTATTATTATCAATAGTTGAAGCCTGTATATCAACTCCAGCAGCTGATTTAAAGTCATCAAGATCATAACCAACAGGCATAGCAGATGCTAGAATTACAATTTTATCATTTGTTTGATCGAAACCAGAAATTGTTACAGGGCCATCATCACCAGAAATTGTGTCAGAAGCATAACTTGCATCGAATACAAAATTCTCTGCATCACTCTGAGCGGTTAAATCAGTTGTTCCAAGTTCAATATTAGATCCTGATCCAAGATCAGAAGATGAGGATACTGAACCAGATAAAATATTAATATTAAGTGAAGATAGATCGGCATCAACAATACCATTTATTTTAATTGATCCGGAAGCTCCAGATGAATCAGGAGCAAAAGATATCAAAGTATAGTTGTCAATTGTATTTGTTGTTACATCAACACCTTCAGCAGATGCCAGGCTTGATTTTGTAAAACCTGATGGAACTGATGCAGCTTGAAGAGTAAGAGTATCAGACGATGCATCAAAACCATCTATTACAACTTCCCCGTCAATAGCAACAGGTGAACCATTGATGAATTTTATTTCATAGACAAAAGCATCAGCCGAATCTGTTGCCGATACAGTACCGCTTGATAAATCTGTTCCCCCAGATGTAGATGCAGATGAGTCATTCGCGGAACCTTCTTCAGCTGAGACTGATATAGATGATAGATCCCCATCAAGAATACCTGCCAAAGTTATTGAAGAACTGGCATTAGAGCTATTTGGTGAAAAATAAATAATAGTATTATTATTAATAGTGGATTGAGAAACCTCAACACCAGTTGAACCTGTTAATGCCGTTGCATCAAAGGAAGAAGGTGCGCCTGTTCCTCTTAAAAGTATTGTATCATTTTCAGGATCAAATCCTGTAATTATTGAGTCATTATCTAATGAAACAATACTTGTTCCATCAAAACTAACATCAACAATGAATGTATCGGCTCCAGCTGTTGCGGCATAGGATCCTCCATCAAGCTCTATACCTTCTGTAGCACTTGAGCCTGAGCCCGAATCTGAACCTGAACCTGAATCAGGAGTTGGACTTACAGCGCCTCCGCCTCCGCCTCCGCCACCACAAGCAGCAAGAATAAGTGACAATGTAACAGCGGAAAATATTCCGGTATCTTTTTTCTTAACTGTAAAAATAGGAGGAAGTTTTTTTCCGTTGAAATCATTAGTTTCAAAACTATTTTGTTCAGGTAGTAGTTTCATATTTTCAGCTCCGATTAGTTATTCCCAAATTCAATACATAATTTATAATTAAAAATCATTGTAATGAATCTCTAATTCTCTTTTACAGCGTAATGATGTAAAAGTGCAAGTGTATTTATTTAGTTTTGTTATTAAATAGTCAACCCTTAAATATCTTAATTGCAACATAATATTACAAAGAATAAATAATTAACTAAATATTTTATATACATATATATATTACTTTAATGGAATTTTGTTAAGAATGAAACTAAATAATTCATCAACAGACTGATCCACACTTAAATTTTCAGTATCAATTTCTAATGATGGTGATTTAGGAACTTCATAAGGCGAGTCAATACCGGTAAATTCTTTGATTTCTCCAGCCCTTGCCTTTTTATATAGACCTTTTATATCTCTATCTTCGCATACATTAATATTTGCTGATAAATATACCTCATGAAAATTCTCAGGATGAGCTTCAAGAGCCTTTTTCCTATCTGAGTTAAAAGGAGATATAAAAGCTGATAAAACAATAAAACCTGCCTTCGCAAATAATGCTGCTACCTCACCAACCCTTCTAATATTTTCATTTCTATCTTCATCAGAAAATCCTAAATTTGAGTTTAATCCATCTCTGATATTATCAGCATCAAGCATGTATACATTATAACCTTTATCAAAGAGCTTTCTCTCTAGTGCTCGAGCAAGAGTTGATTTTCCTGACCCAGATAAGCCTGTAAACCATATAATACCACCTTCGTGGCCAAATCTTTTTGAGCGCTCGTTGACTTCAACACTATGACTTACAGGCGTAAGATTCATAGACTTTCTAACTTCGGTTGCTGAAATTTTTTCTATGTCTTTACCAAGTGAAATTTTTTCAACTTTATATCCAACATCTCTCCCATAAATTACATTTGTAATATTTGGTAGTTCAATGACATCATATTTTCCAGAATACTTTTCTGATAAATCTTTATCAATAAATTCTTTTACTTCACTAAAAGTGAATGGATTTTTTCCATCAGTTGCATATGTATGCCTTACACCGATGGCAACTCTTTCGGCCCTTTCTAATGCGGCCTCAAATAAACTTCTATGACCTTCATGCCAAGGCTGCCAACGTCCAATAATTAAAGATGTTTTACTTTTAGTATACTTCGTCATTTTAATTATTTATCTCTCTGGTAAGTTAAAAAAATTCAATTTATAAATGAATACTATTTTATAATGCACTCTATATATATGTATTAACTGTAAGAGCAAGGTTTAATTTAATGATAAATAATCATCCAAAAGCGCTAAAAGTGTTATTCTTCACTGAAATGTGGGAGAGAATGTCTTATTATGGAATGCGAGGAATACTTGTACTTTTTATGACTGCCTCAATACAAGATGGTGGTTTAGATTTTAGCAATTCATCCGCAAGTGCAATTTATGGAATTTATGCTGCTGCAGTTTATCTTGCAACTCTTCCTGGAGGTTGGATAGCTGATAATATTTATGGTCAACAAAATACAGTTTTATACGGCGGAATTATTATAATGCTTGGTCACCTAATTTTGGCTATTCCAGATATGTCTCTATTTTACTGTGGATTAACATTAGTTGTTATTGGAACTGGACTACTGAAGCCTAATATTTCTGCATTAGTTGGAGGTTTATATGAAAATAAAACCGAGATGAGAGAATCTGGTTTTACAATATTTTATATGTCAATTAATTTGGGTAGTATTTTAGGTTTTTTTATTTGTGGTTACCTTGGTGAAAATATTGGTTGGCACTATGGTTTTGGAGCCGCAGGTATTGGTATGCTTCTTGGGGTTATGCAATATAAGCTTAATATGCAGGCTCTTGGTACAACCGGATCAACACCAAGTAACTCAGTTAATTTAAATACAAAGATAAAATATAAGAAACTTATTCTAGTTTTTATTTTAATTACATTATTAATTTTAATTTCTGGTTTTACAGGGTTTTGGAGTATTGACCCTGTACCACTAGCCAATTTTGTAACTATTTTTATTGCAACTGTAAGTTTAGCATTTTTTTTCTATATTTATTTTCTCGGTAACTTGAATAAAGATGAAAAAAAGAAAGTCGTAATGATTTTTATTTTATTTATTGGTGCGGCATTATTTTGGTCTGGATTTGATCAAGGAGGAAGTTCTTTCAATATATTTGCCAAAGAATACACTGATAGAATTATTTTTGGTTGGGAATATCCAGCAAGTTGGCTACAAATTTTAAATCCTCTTTTTGTTGTAGTTTTAGCGCCTTTTATTTCTTATTTATGGATATACCTGGGAAAAAAAATGCTTGATCCATCATTACCATTTAAATTTGGAATGGGATTAATTTTTATGGCCATAGGTTTTATTATAATAGCAATGGGTGCTCAAATTGCTCTTAGTGAGGGATTAGCTGGTGCTCACTGGCTATTACTAACATACTTATTTCATACCATCGGTGAATTAATCTTAAGTCCTATTGGACTTGCTGCTATTTCTTCATTATCACCAAAGAGATTTATAGGTCAAATGATGGGTGTTTGGTTTTTAGCTTCCTCTTTAGGGGCAATATTAGCTGGTCTAATTTCAGGCCAAGCTACAGGTGAAGGTTTATCTTCAATGCCTGAATTATTTAATCAAATTGCAATATTATCAACTATTGTAGGTATTGTTTTAATATTAATTGCAAAACCTCTTCAAAATTGGGTTTTCAAAAAGAGTTAATTATGAGCTGGAAAAATGAAATAGATGAATTAAAAAAAAGAGAGAAACTTGCGGAAGAAATGGGTGGTGCTGAAAAGCTAAAAAAACAAAAAGAAAATAATCGTCTTAATATTAGGCAGAGAATTGAAAAACTTTTAGATAATAATAGTTTTCATGAGATTGGAAAAATTGCTGGTAATGCTCAATACAATAAAGAAGGTGATTTAGAAAATTTTACACCAGCAAATTTTATTGTTGGAAGAGGAAAAATTAATAAAAAAAATGTTGTAATTGGCGGTGATGATTTTACTGTCCGCGGAGGTGCTGCTGATGCATCTATAAGAGAAAAGCAAATTATGGCAGAGCAAATGGCCAATGAACTTCAGCTGCCATTGGTTAGGCTTATTGAGGGAACAGGTGGAGGAGGATCTGTTAAATCTATTGATACTGACTCAAGAACTTATATACCTGCCAATCCTGGTTGGGAATGGGTAATTGATAACCTTTCAACGGTTCCAGTTATTGCTTTAGGACTAGGCCCTGTTGCTGGATTAGGGGCAGCAAGGTTAGTTACAAGTCATTTTTCTATTATGGTTGAAAATATATCACAATTATTTGTTGCAGGCCCTCCAGTAGTCAAGAGATTAGGTCAAGACCTTACAAAAGAAGAATTAGGTGGATCAGAAATTCATTCAAAAAATGGTGCGGTTGATATTTTTGTAAAAAGTGAAGACGAGGCATTTGAAATAACAAAGAAAATTTTATCTTATCTACCTCAATCAGTTTATGAACTGCCTCAAAGATCAGAAAGAACTGACGACCCAGAAAGAAAAGATGAGTGGCTTTTAGAGGCAATACCTAAAGATAGAAGAAAAATTTATAAGATGAGGAAGATTATAAATACCCTTGTAGACAAAAAAAGTTTTATTGAAGTTGGAAAAAATTATGGCCAATCAGTAATTACCGGACTTGCAAGAGTTGATGGATGGCCGGTAGCATTACTAGCTGGAGATCCTTATTATTATGGCGGAGGTTGGACAGCTGACTCTTCTAACAAAGTAACTCGCTTTATAGATATAGCAGAAACTTTTCATCTACCTGTTATTAATTTAGTTGATAATCCTGGTTTTTTAATTGGTCTTCAATCTGAAAAGCAGGCAACAATTCGTCATGGGGCAAGAGCCCTAGCAGCCGTATATCAAGCAACTGTTCCTTGGTGCTCTGTAATAATTAGAAAAGTTTTTGGAGTTGCTGGCGCTGCTCATATGAATGCATCTAGATATCATTATAGGTTTGCTTGGCCATCAGGTGATTGGGGTTCACTTCCAATAGAAGGAGGTATTGAAGCTGCTTACAAAGCTGATCTAGAAAAATCAGATAATCCAGAATTATTATTAAAGGAAATAGAAGAAAAAATGGAAAAAGTCAGATCACCCTTTCGTACAGCTGAGGCATTTATTGCAGAGGAAATAATCGACCCTCGAGATACTAGAAAATACTTATCAGAGTTTGTGAATCTAACATCTAAACTTCGAAAAAAAGGCAAAACCAAATTTGGACTCAGGCCATAAAGAAATCCCTAAGAAATAATTTGATCTAATTAATTCAATAAGTTATGTTGAGAATGATTATCAATTGTTGTATTTATACAACACTAGCTTGCAATCTTTGATTCTTTTCTGTATATACGTACATCTTAGAAATTTAGTTTCTTTATCAAAATAATAATAATTAACATTTTTATTTTATAAGAGCAGTCAATAGCGGATGATTTTATGTCTAAAAAAACAAAATTTAAAATAGCTGGATTACCAAAAGCCCAAGGACTATATAATCCAGTGAATGAGCACGATGCTTGTGGTGTAGGTCTTGTTCTGGATATAAAAAATAGACCCTCATTTGACATTGTTGAAAAAGGTCTGGCTATGCTTTGTAATCTTGAACATAGAGGTGCGGTTGGTGCAGATCCAAAAGCTGGTGACGGATCGGGGTTATTAATTCAAATTCCTCATAAGTTCTTAAAAAAGAAAGTTTCAGATAGTTTTTCAATTCCAAAACAAGGTGAATATGGAGTTGGTGTAATATTCATTCCTAATAATGAAAATGATGAAAAGAAAATTAAATTATTAATAGAAGAAGTTTGTTTAAAAGAACAAATAAATATTTTGGGTTGGAGATTATGCCCAACTTATACTAAAGAACTTGGTTGGTCTGTCTTGCCTTCAACCCCAATTGTTTATCAGTTATTTTTAGAAAGACCAGATAATGAAAAATCTCAAGATGATTTTGAGAAGAAATTATATATCTTAAGGCGATGTATAGAAAAAGAAGTTTTAGAAATTTCAAACCAAATTCAAGAAGGTTTTTATATTCCATCACTCTCATCAAGAACAATTTTATATAAAGGAATGGTATTGGCAGATCAAGTTGGTGGTCTTGGCGAAAAACTTGGTTTTTACGAAGACTTAACTGATAGTGATATTGAATCTTCTTTTGCTTTAATTCATCAAAGATTTTCAACCAATACGTTTCCAACATGGAGTTTGGCTCAGCCATTCAGAATGCTCTGTCATAATGGTGAAATAAATACTGTCAGAGGTAACATAAATTGGATGAATGCTCGTCATAAAAATTTGGCATCGCCCTCTTTTTCAGAAAATGATCTTAATAAAATTTGGCCAATAATTGAGGAAGGTCAATCTGATAGTGCATCATTTGACAATGCACTAGAGCTTCTTGTTCGTGGAGGATACTCTATTTCTGAAGCAATGCTAATTATGATACCGGAGGCTTGGCAAAATAATGATATAATGGATAAAAATTTAAAAAGTTTTTATGAGTATCATGCACCTATTATGGAGCCATGGGATGGCCCAGCAAATATTGCCTTTACAGATGGCAAACAAATTGGTGCATTGCTTGATAGAAACGGTCTTAGGCCAGCAAGGTATTTAATAACTGAAGATGATAAAGTTATTTTTGCTTCTGAAATGGGTTTAATTCCCATAGATGAGTCTAAGGTTAAGTCTAAATGGAGATTAGAACCAGGAAAAATGCTTCTTATTGATCTCGAAAAAGGAGCTATGATTAATGACCAAGAAATTAAAAAAAATGTTGCTAATAAGAGGCCATGGGAAAAACTATTAAAATTAAATCAATTAAATATTGATGATATTCCAAGCTCAAATGAGGATTTTGAAAGTGATTATTCATTAAAAGAACTCCAAAAAGCTTTTGGATATACTCAGGAAGATGAAAAATTTCTTATTAATCCAATGATTGCAAGCGGTATGGAAGCAACTGGTTCTATGGGAACAGATACGCCTATTGCACCTCTCTCACTAAAGTCAAAACCAATGTTTACTTATTTCAAACAGAAATTTGCTCAAGTAACAAATCCCCCTATTGATCCTATTAGAGAAGAGATGGTTATGGCCTTAAATAATTACATCGGACCTAGGCCAAATGTATTAAGTTTAGATCAAAAAGAAGTCTCAAAGTTTATAAAAATTGATACACCAATTTTAGATGAAAATAACGCTAATAAAATTAAGAATTTATCAAATAATAATAACTCTTTTATCTCATCAGAGATTATTGATATTACTTTTAATGCAAAAGATGAAAATATAGAGAATGTTTTAACAGCTATTTGTGAAAAAGCTGAGAGGGCAATTAACAATGGAAAAACAATTATTGTTTTGTCTGATAAATTTGTAACTGAGAAAAAAGTACCTATTCCATCGCTTCTAGCTACATCTAAAGTTCACCAATACTTAATAAATAAAGGATTGAGAACTTCTGCTGGTCTAATAATAGAAACTGGTGAAGCCAGAGAGGTTCATCACTTTTGTTGCTTGGCAGGTTATGGTGCTGATGCAATTCATCCATGGTTAGCAATTAAGGTTGTTGAAAATCTTTCAGCAAATTCTGATCAAAAGAAAGCTATAGAAAACTTTGTTAAAGCTCTTGGAAAAGGGATTAAAAAAGTCATGTCTAAAATGGGAATATGTACATATCAATCTTATTGTGGTGCCCAAATATTCGATGCCATAGGCCTTTCAACTGAATTTATTGATGAATTTTTTACAGGTACCTCAAGCTTAGTTGAAGGGCTTGGTATAGAGGAAATTGAGAAAGAAACAATTTCAAGACATAATGATGCTTTCTCAAAGGTATCTGGACTTGAAAACTTACTTGATGTTGGTGGAGAGTATGCTGTTCGATTAAGAGGTGAAAAACATTCTTGGGAAAGCGATACTGTTAGAGATCTTCAACATGCTGTTCGTTTAAATAGTTCTGATACATATAAGAAATATGCAGACTCTTTAAATGTGCAGAATGAAAAATTAATGACATTAAGAGGGCTTTTTAAAATTAAAAAAGCTGAAGATTTTTCAAAAAAACCAATTGCAATTGAAGAGGTTGAAGAAGCAAAAGAAATTGTTAAACGTTTTGCAACAGGGGCTATGTCTTTTGGATCAATTAGTAGAGAAGCCCATACTAACCTTGCCATTGCAATGAACAGAATCGGAGGTCGATCTAATACTGGAGAAGGCGGCGAAGAAGCAGATCGTTTTCTTACTATGGAAAACGGTGACTCTATGCGTTCATCAATTAAGCAAGTTGCATCTGGTAGATTTGGAGTCACAGCTGAATATCTAGCAAACTCTGATATGATACAAATTAAAATGGCCCAAGGCGCTAAACCTGGAGAAGGTGGACAACTTCCTGGACATAAAGTTGATCAAACTATTGCAAATGTTAGATTTTCAACACCAGGAGTTGGTCTAATTTCCCCTCCTCCTCACCACGATATTTATTCTATCGAAGATTTAGCTCAACTAATTTATGATCTCAAAAATACCAATCCATCTGCCGACATATCTGTTAAGTTAGTATCTGAAGTTGGTGTAGGTACAGTTGCTGCAGGAGTTTCAAAAGCTAAGGCTGATCATGTTACTATTTCAGGATTTGAAGGTGGAACTGGAGCGAGCCCCCTTACATCGATTAAACACGCAGGAAGTCCTTGGGAGCTTGGGCTGGCTGAGACTCATCAAACACTTGTTATAAATGGTCTTCGATCAAGAATAACAGTACAAGCGGACGGAGGTTTAAAAACTGGTCGTGATGTTGTTGTAGCGGCTCTGTTAGGCGCAGATGAATTTGGTTTCTCTACAGCTCCTTTAATTGCTTCAGGATGTATAATGATGAGAAAATGTCATTTAAATACTTGTCCAGTAGGAATAGCAACTCAAGACCCAGAGCTTAGAAAACTTTTTAATGGGCAACCAGAACATGTAATCAATTTCTTCTTCTTTGTTGCTGAAGAGGCAAGATCTTATATGAGTAAAATGGGTTTCAAGACTTTTGATGAAATGATTGGTCAAACACAATTCTTAGATACTGATAAAGCTGTAAAACATTGGAAAACTGAAGGTATGGATTTTGAGAAATTATTCTATAAACCAGACCCTTGGGATGGTGATACAATATATAGAAGTGAAGCACAAGACCATGATATTTATGAAATTTTAGATAGGAAATTAATCAAAGAGTCTGCAGAAGCTATTAATGAATTAAAGCCAGTTCAAATTTCATCTGAAATAAAAAATACTGATCGCTCAACAGGAGCAATGCTCTCTGGAGAAGTTGCTAAAATTCATGGTCATAAAGGTTTAGCAGAAGATACCATTAATATTAAATTAAAAGGTACAGCTGGACAAAGCTTTGGAGTTTTTCTTGCAAAAGGTATATCTCTTGATCTTGAGGGTGAAGCCAATGACTATGTTGGTAAAGGGATTTCTGGAGGACGTATAGCAATATATCCACCGAAAAATTCTAAAATAACACCTGAAGAAAATATTATTGTTGGAAACACTGTTCTTTATGGAGGTATTACTGGGGAGTGTTACTTTAATGGAATTGCAGGAGAGAGATTTGCTGTAAGAAATTCAGGTGCGACTGCTGTTGTTGAAGGCTCGGGAGATCATTGCTGTGAGTATATGACGGGAGGAATTATAGTTGTATTAGGAAAAGTTGGTAGAAATTTTGGTGCAGGTATGTCCGGTGGTATAGCTTATGTTCTTGATGAAGATAATAATTTCAAAGATCTCTATAATTCAGAAATGATTGAATTAGAGAAAATTAATAATTCCGATGAAAAAATATTCACTGATAATCTCTTAATTCATGATAAGGAAAGATTGAAAAATCTGATTGAAAATCATCACCGTTATACGAATAGTCCAAAAGCAAAAAGAATTTTAGATAATTTTGAAAACTATCTTCCAAAATTTATTAAAGTAATGCCAACAGAATACAAAAGAGTTCTTATGGATATGTATTCTAGCAAAGAAACCTCAAAAAACTCAGTAAAAGGATAGACAATGGGTAAACCTACAGGATTTATGGATATAGAAAAAGTAGATAGAGGGTATAAACCTGTATCTGAAAGGATATCAAATTATAAAGAATTTGTTATTCCATTAACAAAGGAAGAAACAATAAAGCAAGCTGCAAGATGTATGGATTGCGGTGTACCCTACTGTCATAATGGATGCCCTGTGAATAATCAAATTCCTGATTGGAATGATTTGGTTTATTCGGATGATTGGAAAAATGCACTAGAGAATTTACATTCAACAAATAACTTTCCTGAATTTACTGGAAGAATTTGTCCAGCTCCATGCGAAGCAGCATGTACTCTAAATTTATATGAAGAACCCGTTTCAATTAAAACAATTGAATGTGCAATTATTGATAAGGGTTTTGATGAAGGGTGGATTAAACCTAAAATCGCTAAAAATAAAACTGGGAAAAAAGTCTCAGTGATTGGTGCCGGTCCTGCTGGTCTTGCTTGTGCCCAGCAACTTATAAGAGTTGGTCACGAAGTTACAGTTTATGAAAAAAATAATAAAGCAGGCGGTTTATTGAGATATGGCATTCCAGACTTTAAAATGGAAAAACATATAATTGATAGACGTATTAATCAACTAGAAGAAGAAGGAATAACCTTTGAGTATGGGATTAATGTTGGTGTCGATATTACTATCGAAGATTTAGAAAATAAGTATGATGCAATTGTCTTATCTGGTGGATCTGAGCATCCAAGAGATTTGCCAGTAGAAGGAAGAGACTTAGATGGTATTCATTTTGCAATGGAGTTCTTACCTCAACAAAATAAAAGAGTATCCAATGAGGGTGTTCCTTCAAAAACAAAAGAGATATTGGCGACAAATAAAAATGTAATTGTAATTGGTGGTGGTGATACAGGTTCAGATTGTATAGGAACTTCAATTAGACAAGGTGCCGAATCCGTAACACAACTTGAAATTATGCCTATTCCTCCAGAACAAGAAGATAAATCAGTTACATGGCCAAATTGGCCGTTAAAACTGAGAACTTCCTCTAGTCAATCGGAAGGTGCATTAAGAGATTTTTCTGTTATGACTCAGAGTGTCTCAGGTGAAAATGGAAAAGTTACCGGTATTAACTGTATTAAAGTCGATGAAAAAATGAAGCCAATTCCAAAAACTGAATTCAGTTTAAAAGCAGATCTAATTTTATTGGCAATGGGCTTTGTTCATCCAATCCATGAGGGGATGATTGAGAACTCAAAGACAGAACTTGATGAAAGAGGAAATGTTAAAGCGAATACAGAAGATTATAAAACATCGGCAAATAAAATTTTCACTGCAGGGGACATGCGAAGAGGACAATCTCTAGTTGTTTGGGCTATCAGAGAAGGTAGACAATGTGCAAGTTCAGTAGACCTTTTCTTAACTGGTAAAAGAAATCTTCCAATTTAAATACTAGATCTAAGCATATCATCCACAACTCTCTCGAGATCAAATAAAGAACTACATACTTTTGATTTTGAACAATATGGAACAAACCTTAACATTTCAGAGTCACCAGTACCCCATACAGACTTTGGTTCAGGATTCAAAAATAAAATTCTTTTAGATTTCTCCTGGATTGTCTTTAGTACATCGCACCTTGGGTCACCATAATTAGATCGAGCATCTCCTAAAATTATTACCGTCGTCTTCCTATCAATATTATTTTCCAACAATCCCTCAAGGTCAACAAAAGCCTGTCCATAATCTGTGGACCCTCCTCCATTCAATAACAAGGTTTCAGCTGCCGCAACTTCTATATCTTTATTTTCAAAAAGATCTGTAACCTCACCTGCTTTATTAGAAAAAGCAAATGTCCTTACATTTGGAAGTATCTCTGTGAGACTATGAAGAAACATTAAAAAAAACCTTGAAACATTTGCTACAGAACCTGAAACATCGCAAAGAGCAACAATTTTTGGTCTATCAACTTTTGTTTTTTTCCAAATCGTTTCAAATAAAATCCCATCATACTCCTGATTTGCTCTTATAGTTGAGCGAATATCAAGCACCCCCCTTTGTGATTTTCTTTTTCTTCTAGAATGGACAGATATTAGTCGCCTAGCCATTTTTTTAATAATACCTGACATAATTTGATAATCAGATTTATCTGCTTGCGTCAATCGCATTTGAGATAATGCATCTTCTCTTAATTGTTTACCTGCATTTGTTGTTCTAAGCTTTACTTGATTTTCAACATAATCCCTAATTTCTAAACGAAGGCTCTCTCTTATATTTTTTAATTCACTCTCTCTTTCAGTATCCCCTTGTCTTGAAGCCTGAAAAATATCATTGTTTAAGGTTTCAAGACCCATTTCATCAAATATTTTTCGTGTAAACATTCCTACTTGAGTGAAAAGTTTTATATCTTGAAGGTTTGCATCTCTTGCTGCTAAGGCCATAGCTGTCATTAATGACGTTTTATCAGAGTTTTTATATAATTCTTCCAAATTTCTCTGCATATTTTCTGAATTATTAAGGTCGTCGAACTCGATATCCTTCTCATAGTTTTCTTTATGTAATTCATCGTTTTTTAGGTCCATATAATTTTCTTCGAAAAAATTATCAAAACACTCATTAAATATTTCTTTCTCTCTAAGGGTTTTTGCCAATGAAAATGATAAAGAATCTTTTAGTAAAGATTTATTGTCGAGACCAATCTTTGAAACAACATTCATAGCGTCTATACTTTCAGATGTTGATACTCTTAAATCAGATGATCTAAGAATATGTATAAAATCTCTTAAAAAATCGACCATCTACTTTTTTGACTGCTCAATAAGATTATCTATTTCAGGATCAGAAACATCGATATCTGTTTGAAATTTTAGTAAAATGTTTAGGGTTTCTCTTACTAAATTTGATTCAAGAGTTTTTACATTTAATAAAACAAGTGACCTTGCCCAATCGATAGTCTCTGAAACAGAAGGAAGCTTTTTTAAGTCTAAATTTCTTAAACCCTGAACAAAATTAACTAACTGAACTTTTAAATTTTTATCAATTTCAGGAACCCTTGAGCTAATGATTTTCTCTTCTAAAAAAGGATCGGGAAAAGGAATATATAAATGCAAACAACGTCTTTTTAGCGCATCGCCTATTTCTCTTGTATTATTTGATGTTAAAAATACAATTGGTTTTACATTTCCTTTTATTGTACCAATTTCTGGAATTGAAACCTGATAATCTGACAAAATTTCAAGAAGAAATGCTTCAAACTCATCATCAGACTTATCAATTTCATCAATCAACAAAACTGAACCATTCTCACTTTCTATAGCTTTTAAAAGAGGCCTAGGCTCCAAAAATTTTTCAGAAAAAAATATGTCATCAAAATTATTCAAATTATCAATAGAGGACTCTAAACTATCTGATTTTGAAACAATTTGATTTAACTTGTCTTTTAAAACTTGAGTATAGAGTAATTGTTTACCATACTTCCACTCATAAAGCGCTTTTGCTTCATCTAACCCTTCATAACATTGGAGTCTTATAAGAGGCTTTTTCATCCACTCAGCTGTTGCCTTGGCTAATTCTGTTTTGCCGACTCCAGGAGGGCCTTCTACTAAAATAGGTTTCCCAAGAGATTGGCTTAAAAATATTGCAGTAGCAATATGAGTGTTACAAATATACCCTTGTTTTTCAAAGTTAGACTGAATATTCTCTATTAAGTCTTTTGCTGAACCATTGGATGATGTTTTATTATTAGACAATAAAATCTCCTTAATTAAGTTTCGTTTAAATTTAAGGTAGAATATACTTATTTACCTAACGTGAAAGGAAAAAATATGACTGCTATCAACGATGTAACAAAATTAGATGTATTTGAGAATGTTGGAGTTATTACTTTAAACTCTCCTCCTGTAAATGCTTTATCCGCAAATGTCAGAGAAGGCCTAGATAGTGGTATGAAAATCGCTTTAGAAAATAATGATATTGAGGCAATAGTGATTTTTTGTGAGGGAAGAACTTTTATAGCTGGAGCAGATATCTCTGAGTTTGGAAAAGAACCAAAGGGTCCATCATTATTTGAAGTTCAGGATGTAATGGAAAATTCTCCAAAACCAATAATTGCAGCTATACACGGAACAGCATTAGGTGGTGGGCTTGAAGTTGCCTTGACTTGTCATTATAGAATAGCCGTAAAATCAGCAAAATGTGGTCTTCCTGAAGTAAATCTTGGTTTATTACCTGGTGCAGGTGGTACGCAAAGACTTCCTAGATTAGTTGGAGTAGAACAAGCTCTAAAAATGGTTACTTCAGGCTTACATTTACCTGCCGAGCAATGCCTAAAATATGGTCTTATTGATAAATTAGTAGACAATAGTGAACTTTTAAATGAATCAGTATCTTTTGCAAAAGAAATTATCTCTGAAAATAGACCTTTAAAAAAGGTAAGAGACATAAATGAAAAAGTGGAGGCTGCAAAAGGTAATGATGAAATTTTTAAAAATTTTAGAAAGTCAATTGAAAGAAAAACAAGAGGCTTCCTATCGCCAGAATATAATATTCAATGTATTGAAGCGGCAGTAAATAAATCCTTTGATGAAGGTATTAAAGTTGAAAGAGATTTATTTATTAAACTTATAAGTGGTAATCAATCAGCTGCACAAAGATATTTTTTCTTTGCTCAAAGACAAGTTGCTAAAATTCCTGATATTCCAAAAGATACTGAATTATTGGACATTAAAAAAGTAGGTATAATTGGTGCTGGAACCATGGGTGGAGGTATTGCAATGAATTTTGCAAATGTTGGTATACCTGTAACTCTTGTCGAACAAAACCAAGAAAAGCTTGATAAAGGAATTGGTATAATAAGAAAAAATTATGAGAATACAGCTTCGAAAGGTCGTATCACTCTTGAGGAAGTTGAAAAAAGGATGCAATGCATTACTGGTAATATATCTATTGATTCTCTATCAGATACGGATTTAATTATTGAGGCTGTTTTTGAGAATATGGATTTAAAGAAAGAAATTTTTTCAAAACTAGATTTAATTGCCAAAGACAATGCAATACTCGCAACCAACACATCAGCACTTGATATAAACGAAATTGCCGAAACAACTAAAAGACCTGAAAATGTTATTGGGCTTCACTTCTTTAGTCCTGCAAACGTTATGAAACTTTTGGAGATTGTAAGAGGTGAAAAGACATCTAAACAAATAATCGCAACATCTATGGCTTTAGCAAAAAATATTGGAAAGACAGCAGTTCTTGTTGGTGTTTGCCCAGGCTTTGTTGGAAATAGAATTTTAGCTCAAAGACAAAGAGAAGCTAATAAACTTATTTTAGAAGGTGCATTACCCTGGGAAATTGATGATGCTTTATTTGATTTTGGTTTTCCAATGGGGCCCTTTGCAATGTCTGACTTAGCAGGACTTGATATAGGCTGGGATAAAGAAACCTCAAGAGGAGAAACTATTAGAGACATACTATGTGAAAATGAGAGATTTGGACAAAAATCTGGAAAAGGTTTTTACATATATGACGATAATAGAAATAAACTACCAGATAATGATGTAGAGAAAATTATCCAAGAGTTTGCTGATAGTAAACAAATTAAAAGAAGAGAAATACAAAAAGAAGAAATCCTTCAAAGATGTCTTTATCCTATGGTGAATGAAGGATTTAAAATTCTAGATGAAGGAATGGCAATTAGAGCAAGTGATATAGATATAATTTGGATAAATGGATATGGCTGGCCAATCTATGAGGGAGGACCAATGTTTTATGGTAATTTAATTGGATATGATAAAATTTTATCTTGGCTACAAGAAATGGAGAAAGAGCATGGCAGTGACTTTACTCCCTCCCCTTATTTAGAAAAAGTTGTTAAAGAAAAAATAAATATTTTTAATTAATTATGAAATTTTGGTGTCATAATTTTTTACTTTCCTTCGATACTAAATAATTGGGTAAGAAAATGAAATTAAGTATTATTGGATCTGGTTATGTAGGCCTTGTTACGGGGGCATGTTTAGCAAATGTGGATCAGCATGTAACCTGTCTAGATATAGATGAAAAAAAAATTAATAAATTAAGAAATGGAATAATACCAATCTATGAACCTGGTTTAGAAGACTTAATTAAAGAAAAAGTAGCAAATAACATACTTTCATTTTCAAGTAATATTAGTGAAACAATTAAAAATACTGATGTTATTTTTATAGCTGTTGGAACGCCAACTAATAAAGAGAATGATAGTGCTGATTTGTCTCAAGTTTTTTCTTGTGCTGAAGAAATAGCAAAGAACATAAAAAATAATACCGTAGTCATTTTGAAATCAACTGTACCAGTAGGCACATGCGATAAAGTTGAAGAGATAATTAATTTAAATAATCCATCTATTAATTTTGATGTAGTTTCAAATCCAGAATTTTTAAGAGAAGGATCTGCTATTTTTGATTTTGAAAACCCTGATAGAATTATTATTGGCACAAAGGAAAAAAATTCAATATCGACTTTAAATTCAATATATAAAAAACAAATAAAAAATAATTTCCCGTTAATTTTTACTACAAGAAGATCTTCTGAACTGATTAAATACGCTAGTAATTCAATGCTAGCAATGAGGATTATTTTTATAAATGAAATAGCAGATCTATGTGAAAAGGTTGGAGCAGATGTTGAAGATATTTCACTCGGAATTGGTTTAGATAAAAGAATAGGTCCTGATTTTTTAAATGCTGGTCCAGGTTTTGGAGGATCATGTTTTCCTAAAGATGCTAGAGCTTTAGTGGAGTCTGGTAAAAGCTATAATGCACCTCAAAATTTACTTAAAGCTGTAATTGATGGAAATGAAAAGAGAAAAGAAAACTTATCAAAGAGGATAATTGAAGTAGCAAAAGATAAAAAAAATATTGGTGTCTTAGGTGTTACATATAAAGCTAATACAGATGATTTGAGAGAGGCACCAAGCTTATCAATTATACCAGATTTAATTAATAAAGGATTTAATGTTTCAATCTATGACCCTCAAGCGAGTAGAAATGGTATTAAAGAATTTGAGGAAGCTAATTGGGAGTCTGATATATATTCTGTTGCAAAAAAATCTGACTGTTTGGTTATACTCACAGAATGGAGTGAGTTTATAAATATGGATTTAAAAAAAATAAGCGATATTATGACTCAACCAATTATAATAGATTTTAGAAATCTTTTTTCTCTTGATAGTGTTAAAAAGTTAAATATTGAATATCACTCTATTGGAAGAGAGACTATAAATTCTAATAAGGAAGTAGAATGAAAATTATTGAAACAGCGCTTCAAGTACTCAATGATGAAATTGATGGGATCAATTTGCTAAAAAAATTCTTCGACTCAAATTTTGAAGATGCGGTTAAAACAATTTTTGACTCAAATGGTAAGGTTGTCGTTACTGGTGTTGGAAAGTCAGGTCATGTTGGAAGAAAAATATCTGCAACACTATCATCGACAGGGACCCCATCCTTTTTCATTCATCCAACTGAGGCCAGTCATGGTGATATGGGTATGATAGAAAAAAATGATGTCATTTTAGCTATTTCATGGTCAGGAGAAACAACTGAGTTAGGCGATATTGTTAGGTTTGCTCATGAAAATGAAAATAAGCTAATAGGATTATCTTCAAATAAAAATAGTCATTTAGCAAAATCATCGGATATAGCTCTTAATCTACCAAACGCAAAAGAGGCTTGTCCAAATGGTCTTGCCCCAACAACATCGACAACAATGCAGTTAATAGTTGGAGATGCACTTGCAATTTCTCTTTTAAATATAAGAGACTTTGATAAAGATAATTTCCGTTCACTTCACCCTGGTGGAAGTTTGGGAGCGATTTTAGCAAAAGTAAGTGATATCATGCACATTGATGATGAAATCCCTGTACTTCATAAGGGATCTAAAATGTCTGAAGCTATTATAAAGATATCTGAAAAAGGTTTCGGTTGCATAGGTATAATATTAGAAGGAAAACTTATTGGGATAATAACTGATGGAGATTTGAGAAGGCATATGGGTCCTGAAATACTTGATAAAAATGTTGAAGAAATTATGACAAAAGATCCTATAAGTATTCCAAAAGAACTTTTAGTTTCAGAAGCATTAGAATTAATCAATAAACAAGGTGTTCAAGGGTTATTTATTACAAATAACGAAAAAAAACCATTAGGTTTTGTCCATTTTCATGATTTAATAAAAGTAATAAAAAACTAATCAATAATCTAATAATAATAATAAATTTTATAAAGAAAGAGAGAAGATGACTAAGACAATTAAATTTTTCTTAATTTTATTTTTCGTACCATTAATACAATTCAATTTCTTTGCTAATGCAAATTTTGTTGATGAAATTATTGTAACATCATCAAAAGAAAATGCACAAATTTTAAAAGTTGGAGGCAATATTTCATCAATTAGCTCTGATGAAATAAAATTTATAAGCGCAATAAATCCTAGCGAAATTTTAAACAGACTCCCTGCTGTATATATAAGTCAGGGAAGTGGTCAAGAACATCTTACCTCTATTAGATCACCAGTATTATCTGGAGGTGCAGGTGCTGGAAGTTTCTTATATTTAGAGGATGGTATCCCTCTTAGATCCCCAGGTTTTGGAAATGTAAATGGATTAATGGAATCAATTATTGAAATTGGAGATAGAGCTGAAGTTGTTAGAGGACCAGGCTCTACTTTGTATGGCTCCAATGCTGTACATGGCTTATTTAATGTAATAACCCCTACCCCAAGTAAGGAAAGACAAGGATCACTAAAAACACAATTCTCAGATCAAGAATTTATTATTGATACTGGTTTTTCTGGACCTACCGAAAATGGTGGTGTTGTTTTAAATTTCCTCTGGAGAGAAGATAACGGGTACAGTCACAAAGAATCAAATGATCAGCCACATTATGGACAACAAAAATTTCTATTCCGTTGGGATAACTCTGAAGGAATAAATGACTATATCTTTACAATAATGGGTACAAATCTTAATCAAGAAACAAAGGGATATGTTAAAGGATATAAAATATATAACGATAAAAATTTAAGCAAAATTAATCCTGATCCTGAAGCATTTAGAGATACATACAGCATAAGATCGTCACTCAAAATTATCAAAAACTACTCGGACTCAAAATTAACAATTAATCCATATATTCGCTACAATGAAATGGATTTTAAAATGCACTTTTTGCCTGGAAAACCACTAGAAACTAACTCTCATAAGAGTATTGGAGTTCAAAGCCTTTATACTAAAAAAGTACAAAATTTAACATGGTTTATCGGAAGCGATATAGAGTTTACTGAGGGTAAATTATCAGAGTTTCAAGAGTCTAAAGATGTATCCTTTGGTCCAAGATTGGCTTATCCACAAGGGCCGCATTATGATTTTTCAATCGATAGTAGAATACTGTCCTTATATTTTAATACCGAATGGTTCCTTAATGAAAAAACTATTTTTACCGCTGGTGTTAGAGCAGAAAATGTAGAATATGATTACAAAACAAATATCCCAAGTGGCACAAAAGGAAGAATTCAAGTTAGCCCAAATAGGAGTGACGATTTTACTGATATTTCAGTAAAAACTTCATTTTCTTACATGCTTAGAGAAAATAATTTCTTATTTGCAAACCTATCTATTGGTAATAGAGCGCCACAAGTTACCGACTTGTATCGAATTCAAAGTAAACAAGTTCCTGGGGGAGCTGATTCTGAAAAATTAGAGAGTTTGGAAATAGGTTTTAGAGGTGTATCTAATTTTGGATTAGAATATGAAATAGTTGGTTACGCAATGCAAAAAGAAAACTATTTCTTTAGAGACTCACAGGGTTTTAATGTGGAAAATGGAATTACAAAACATAACGGAATAGAATTTAATTATTATAAAGCCTTTGGAGATAATTTTGAAATTTCTGGCTCATTAAGTTTTGCTGATCATGAGTACGACTTCAATCACAGTCCTAACAAAATTGTTAAAGGTAATACAATTGACTCAGCACCTAAAGAACTTGCGAATACTAAATTTGCTTATCTTACTTCAAACGGTGGAAAATTTGAATTAGAATGGATTAGAGTTGGAGACTATCCAATTAATGAAAGTAATGCTCATACTTATGAAGGACATGATATTTTTAATTTAAGATTAAAAAGAGATCTTACAGGTAATACATCAATAGGATTTACTGTAAGAAATTTAACAGATGAACGTTATGCTACAAGAGCTGATTATGCCTTTGGAAGTTATAGATATTTTGTTGGCAATGAGAGGGAGTTTTATCTATCTTTAGAACAACAATTTTAAGATCTTAAATAGGATAATGAAATATGGATGATTTAATTATTGCTTTCTTTGGAGTTGATAGTCAAATATCCAGAGGATTTGTTTTCGGAATTGTTCATGTAAGCATCATGTTACTTGGTTACTATACTGGATTCAGTATAAATAGGTTGCTTAAAATTCTCTCTAATGGATACATTGCTGGAATCATAGGTGCTGGAATTGCTCATGTTTTAGCTGATCTTATAGCTGCCTTAATAGACCCTAGCATGCGTCCTGCTACATTAGGAATTGTTATTGGAGGACTTCTTCCGCTTCTTCTAGTGCCATTATTAGAAAAAGTAGTTATCAAAAGTAAATATCATGTTGTAATCGGTGATCATGAAGATGTTGAAAAAGATCTAAAGTCTCACCATCACAAAGATTAAATTTTACAAGATATACCTAACCCACCTATTCCACAGTAGCCATTAGGGTTTTTTGCAAGGTATTGCTGATGATATTCTTCAGCATAATAAAAATTATTCTCATTTCTAATTTCAGTTGTTATCATCCCGTATGAATTTTCCAAAAGAATCTTTTGATATATTTCTTTACTCTCTAAGGCTAAATCTTCTTGAAGACTGTCATGGGTATATATAGCTGAACGATATTGAGTTCCCATATCATTACCTTGTCTCATGCCTTGAGTGGGATTATGAGACTCCCAGAAAGATTGTAACAAAGACTTATAAGAAAGCTCCGAGGGGTTAAAGAAAACTCTTACAACTTCAGTATGACCAGTTAATCCAGAACAAACTTCTTCGTAAGTTGGGTTTTTGGTATAACCACCCATATAACCTACAGCCGTTGAATAAACCCCCTGCTTAGACCAAAAAATTCTTTCGGCTCCCCAAAAGCAGCCTAAACCAAAATCTGCAAAACGAACACCATCTGGAAAAGGCTCCAATATTCTATTATCATTTACAAAATGATTGGACGAAATTTTAATACTTTCATCTCTTCCGGGTAGAGCCTTATCCTCATCAATTAAAAGTGATCTTAAATTCATAATAATTCCATACTAACAAAAGAAGTTATATCAACAAACCTTCATTTTTTACTAATTCTAATAAATTTTTATTTGGCCTTGGTCCAAAAAGATTTATTACATTTGATGCGCAGAAGGAGCCAAGCTTTGCGCACTCATACAACCTTAAATTTATACTTATGCCATATAAAAACCCTGCAGCAAATAAATCGCCAGCACCAGTTGTATCAATTACATTTTCGCAAGCATATGATGGAATTTCCTCAACTCCATCAGATGAAATAATTATTGACCCCTTCTCACCTCGAGTAATTATACATAAGTTCAATTGATTTGATGCCGCAGAAATTGCATTTGACAAAATATTGGTATCATACAAAGACATTATTTCTTCCTCATTACCGAAAACGATATCTGTATTTTCAGATAGATTTCTAAATTCATCCCGCCATTTTTCTACACAAAATTTATCAGATAAACTTAGTGCAGATTTAATTTCTAATTTTTTGGACAAATCAAATGCTTTTTTATAAGCTTCTTTTGCAGCAGGTTCGTCCCAAAGATAGCCTTCCATATAAACAATTTCTGAATTCTCAAATGCATTAATATCTAAATTTTCTGGAGATAAATTTGATGCCGCGCCTAAATATGTTCTCATTGATCTTTGCGCGTCAGGTGATACATAGACAAGGCATCTTCCTGTTTCATTTCCTGTATCAACTGGATTGGATATAAAATCTACATTTGCCTCTTTAAGATCATTTATATAAAGTGAACCAAAATCATCGCTCTTGACTCTACCTATAAAAGCACTTCTTCCACCCAATAGCGAAAAGCCAACAGCAGAATTAGCAGCTGATCCGCCAGATGCGATTATAGTATTACTCATTTCTTCTTGTAATTCGTTAATTTCATTTATTAAAACTGGTCTCCATGAACCAACTTCAATTTTTTGTTTTTCCAAAAAATCAAATGATACTTCCGATACAACATCAACTATTGCATTTCCGATAAACAAACAATTATATTTTTTATTAACCTTCATAATCTATACACGAATTGTTCTTTTCTTTCCAATTGTCAACCCAAGAAAAAGCAATCTCCAAAAAAGCACATTTATCTTTTATTTTTTCAGATCTTGGATCACTATTAAAAACCTCAACAAGGGCTTCAATAGGAACATAGCTCTCAGTCATTCTAACACCTCCTGAAGAAATAGTATCTAAGACCATAATTTGAGGGTTACCATCATATGATTTCCATTTATTCCAACGTTCTAAATTTTTCTTACTACCTTTATTTGGATCACCAGTTTTTGCGAATTCTGACCAATACTGCATCATACTGTCAGAGAGAATATCACGCTCTTGAATTTTATTTTTATCGTAAATAAATGAAGTTTGATTACCTAAATCAAAATCTCCCATTATAAAAGGTATTTCAAAAGCATGGGCCGCCCCTAATAATAAAGAAAAATCCATTCCCAAGATTTTTGGTTCTTCATCCCAATCAAATCTATAGGTAAATATATTTTCTTGGCCACTTTTTTCTATCATATCAGCTGGTGTATCCAGTCCATTTGAACGCCAGGCAAGACTTTGATAATCGGACAAAAGATCATAGTAAAAAGGATCATTTACTATAAAAAATCTATTAAAAAAGTTTTTAACTAGATCTTTATTAAAAAAATTAAATAATTTATTTTCATCCTTATTAATACCAAGGATAATTGGAACGTTTGCATGTTTATTTGCATTACCTAATGTTTCTAAAATTCCTTCCTTGGGAATTACGATATCATCAGCAATTATTCTTGCTAAATCCCTTTGCGTACTCCAATACTCTCCTTTATCAATTCCACTCATAAGGGAGACTGGGTCGAGAGATTTTAAATCTAACAAATTATCTTTTTCACCAAATTTAGAAGAAATTAAATCTTTTTTAAATAAAATATTTACCCACTCTTCTGTAGTTACATGCCTATTCTTATAATTACTAATATACTCAGGAGCATTGCGATTAATTTTCTCAGCATCTTTAGTAGATGTGACTAAAGTTCCTCCTGACTGAGAAATTGCTTTATCGAACAAACCTTTTGATAAGGGAGATGAATAGAGGGCTATAACATTTTGACCCCCAGCGCTTTCACCAAAAATTGTTATGTTATTTGGATCGCCTCCAAAAAATTGTATATTTTCTTTTATCCATTTGAGAGCCATAATTTGGTCTAAAAGTCCAAAATTAGAAGAAGAGTCTTCACCTTCTTGTTTCCTTAATTCAGGATGAGATAACCAACCAAAAATTCCTAATCTGTAAGCAATACTAACAAAAATAATTTCTTCTGATTTAACAAATACTTCAGGATTATACTCAGATGGCATTCCGGTTGTATTACCTCCACCATGTATCCACACCATTACAGGTAATTTAATATTATCATTTAATATAGAATTTTTAGAAAATGCTGGGGAATAAATATTTAAATATAAACAATCCTCTGAACCTACCACTGCCCCTGGTTTAACAAGTCCATTATTTGTTAAAGAAGACTGAAATTGAACACATGGCTCAGCGAAAGATACAGCTTCATATTTTTTATCATAATTTTTTAGCTCTCGAGTTGCTCTCCATCTAAGATTATTAATAGGTTTTTCAGCGTAGGGAATTCCAAGCCACTTATATACACCTAAAGAGTCAACTGTACCTATAATTTCAGCATTGCTGGTTATTCTTAGAGTTTCAATTGATACTCTATTTTTATTTATATCTAGATTTATTGATTGTGATGTTTCACAGGCTGAAAGTGTAATCAATAAAAGAATAATATAAAATTTTGTTATTATTTTTATCATTTAAAATAACTACTATAAAAAAAAAGAATAAAAAACATTTAATTATTTATTAGTATTTGAATAAATAAAAAAATAATTTAAGGTTACTTTATTAGGGGAAAAATATGAGTGAAGAAATTAAAAAAGGTAGAGCCACCTATAAAGATATGGCCTCATCAACAAAAGAGGACTGGGATATAATCTCTGGGTATGCAAGAGATTTTAATCAAAACCTTTCCTATAGAATACTTGATCATCTAAGATTGCTAAAAGATGACCATGGTGGCTTTTCAGTAGATAGACTTGAACATAGTTTACAAACTGCTACTCGTGCTTATAAAGATAATCGAGATGATGAATATGTTGTATGTGCATTAATGCATGATATTGGAGATATGCTTGGATCACATAATCATGCTGAGATAGGCGCTGCTATTCTAAAGCCCTTTGTATCTGAACAAAATCATTGGATGCTAAATCACCATGGAATTTTTCAAGGTTATTACTTTTTTGATCACCTAGGACTAGATAAAAATATGCGTGATCAATTTAAAGGTCATGATCACTATGAATATACTGCTCAGTTCTGTCATCTTTATGATCAATGCGCTTTTGATCCAAACTATGAGTCAATGTCCCTAGAGGATTTCGAACCGATGGTTCACAGAGTGCTTAACAAACCAAAAAATTCAATCTATAAACATTAAAAAGCATCAATAATGTCATTAGTTAAATTATCATCAAAACTTGCCTGGACTGCAGCTTTTTTACTTACTGCAATTAATACTTATTCATTTGCCGACAGGCAACTTCCATCAATTATGATACCAGAGTTAAAAGCTGAGCTGCTTTTAACGGATGCTCAAATAGGTTTCCTATTTGGTACAGTTTTTGCAATATTTTTTGGTATAGCTACCCTTATATTTGGGAGACTTGCCGATACACCATATCGAAAAAATGTACTTATTTTTGCAATAATAATGTGGAGCGTCCTAACAGGTCTTTGTGGTATTGCACAACAATTTTGGGATTTAATTATTTTTAGAATTGGTGTTGGCGTTGGAGAGGCCGCATTAGGACCAATTGCCCTAGTTGTGCTATCAGCATATTTTACTAGAGAAAAGCTTCCTTTAGCTCTTGGTATTTGGGGGGCTGGACCTTTTCTAGGATCTGCACTTGCTGGTTGGGGTGGAGCTGCAATGATAACGAATATGGATAAAATTAAGCCATATTTAGGTTTTTTATCTGAATTTTCTGACTGGAGACTCACCTTCTTTTTATTTGCAGTTCCTGGGTTGATCTTTGCGTTACTTTTAAAATTCTTACCATTCCCTGAAATTACTATAGAAAAAAAAGAAAAAACAGAATTTATGCCTTTTTTTAAAAAAGCATGGAAATTCTTCATCTTAATGTTTGTTGGGGTAACGATAACTGGTCTAGTGGGTTATTCAGTATTGGCCTGGGGAATAGAAATGTTGGTGAGAGTTCATGACATACCAAAAACAATAGCTGGTCAAAATTTTGGTCTCTTTAATATTTTTCTTGGTATTGGAGGAAGTATTGGTGCCGGTATTATAGCAAGTAAAATGATTGAAAAAGGTATTATTAATGCTCACCTAAGAATTGCAGGTATTTTTGTAGTTTTAATATGGATTTCACTTTTGCTTTTTACACTATCTGCTTCCTCCTTCTTCTCACAGGTTGGTCTAGCTGGAATGATTTTATTTATGTCTTGTGGTCCAGGTCTATATGGAGCAGCATTTCAGAACGCCTCCCCAATTAACCTAAGAGGAAGGACAGCAGCTATTTATTATATTAGCGCTAATGTTGTGGGATTTGCTCTTGGACCATTTGCTTTAGGATTCTTCAATGATTATATATTCAATGAAGTAAACGGTTATGATCAAACTGGAATAAGATTCTCACTATTAAGTTTAGGTATAATTTTATACCCAATTGCCGCTTTATGTTTTTATAAAGCATCAAAACTATTTCTGCCTCTAGAAGCCGAAGCTCGTTAATACATTATTTAATTAATTAATTGACCTCTATAAATTGATTTATAAAATTAATCTTATTTAAGGAAGAATTATGAAATATGAAAACTTAAAATTTGATGTTCAAGATAACATTGGAAGAATAACTCTAAATAGACCGAATTCGGCAAATGCTATTACCATACCTCTTGTTAAAGAACTTTTAGATGTGGCCATAAGATGTGAGTCTGGGGAAAAAGTAAGAGTACTCATTCTTCAAGGCGAGGGTCCTATATTTTGTGCTGGCGGTGACTTAAAATTCATGACCGAGCAAAAGAATCTGCGAGCAGCAATTTCTGAAATGATAGGTATTCTTCATGTTGCACTCTCAAAAATTGACCACCTTGAAGTACCAATGATTGGCGCCGTTACTGGGACAGCTGCCGGTGCTGGTTTATCACTTGTTTCGGCTTGTGATATGGCAATAGCTGGGGAAAATGTTAAATTTTCATCTGCTTACACTGCCGCAGGTCTTACCCCTGACGGAAGCTCAACATTCCACTTACCAAGATCGATTGGAAAAAAGAGAACGATGGAATTAATGTTAACCAACAGAGTATTATCTTCCAAAGAAGCACTTGAATGGGGATTGATAAATAAAGTTGTTGATGATGAAGAGGTTATCAATGAAACAAATAAACTTGCTTTAAAAATTGCACAGGGACCTACCAAGGCATTCGGTGGAGTTAAAGAAATGATAAGGCAAAGTTTCTCGAATGGATTAGAAACTCAAATGGAACTGGAGTCACAAATATTTTCTGAACAATTAAAAGGTTTAGATGGTCCAGAAGGAATTGAAGCCTTCACCTCAAAAAGAAAACCTGAATTTAAAGGAAAATGAAATGACAGAGATATCAGTAAGAGAACCTCAAAAGAAAAATATCAATGTTCTAGGAAAAAAAATGACATATGTTGATAGAGGAGAAGGTGATCCAATCATTTTTCAACATGGCAATCCTACATCATCATATCTTTGGAGAAATATTATTCCTTATCTGGAAAATCAAGGTAGATGTATAGCAATTGATTTAATAGGTATGGGAGATAGCGATAAACTCACTGATAATGGTAACAATACATACTCGTATCACATTCAAAAACAATATTTTGATAAATGTTTAAAGGAACTGGAAATAAGAGAGAATATTACGTTTGTTATTCATGATTGGGGCTCAGCACTAGGATTCAATTGGGCATATGAACATCAAGAAAGTGTTAAAGGCATATGTTATATGGAGGCCATAGTTAAGAAGATTTCATGGGAAGATTGGCCTAAAGATGCAAAATCAATTTTTCAAGGCTTCAGATCAGATGCGGGAGAGGATCTAATTTTGAAAAAAAATTTATTTATTGAAGGAGTTCTTCCAAATGCAATTATTCGAAATTTAACAGAAACAGAAATGGATATTTATCGTAAACCCTTTTTGAAGGAAATTGATAGACGGCCTACATTAGACTGGCCAAGACAAATTCCAATAAATAATGAACCTGAGGATGTATGTAAAATTGTAGATGATTACTCATCTTGGATGTCAATTAATGAGATACCTAAGTTATTTATAAATGCTGATCCTGGATCTATTTTAACAGGAAAACAAAGAGAGTTTTGTAGAAAATGGAAAAACCAACAAGAATTGACTGTTAAAGGAAACCATTTTATTCAAGAAGACTCACCGAATGAAATTGGTGAGGCTATATCAAAATGGTACAGAAATCTCTAAATGAAAAAGAAACAGTTTATAAAAAAATTTCACAATTTTGGTGATGGAAATATTTCATATATTGAATGGTGTAATGACACAAAATTACCAGGTTTTCAATTCTCTCATGCCACTGGTTTCAATTCTCTTACTTATAAAAAACTTTTAGAGCCCTTATCAAAGGAATTTCATATAAGGGCAATTGATGCAAGGGGTCATGGTTTTACAGAAACTGAGGCTATACCTGAAAATATGTATGATTGGGCAATTTATAGAGATGATTTAATACATTCAGTAGAAAATTTTGTCGAAGAAAAGAAAGAGCCCATAATTTTAGGAGGTCATTCCATGGGTGGTGCAACAATTATGCAAGTTGCTGCAGCGAGACCAGATCTTGTTTCAGGATTGGTTTTAATAGAACCAGTATTAATTCCAAAATTGAATCTTAACCTAATAAAGTTAGGAAGAAAATTTCCAACTTCAAAAGTCTTTCCATTCATAAAACTTGCTTTATCAAGGGCTGATAGCACATTAAAACGCCGACGAGAGTTTCCTAATAAAGAAATGATTAAAAAATCTTATAAAGGAAGAGGTGCTTTTACCACATGGCAAGATGGTTTCTTAGATGATTATATAAATGGTGGAACTGAAAAAGAAGGAGATTATTATACCCTTACTTGTCATCCAGAATGGGAAGCAGCATCTTTTTCATCTTGGAAGCATAACGCCATGGAAGCAATTAAAGAAATAAGATGTCCAATTACTCTTTTACAGGGTAAGACTGGATCTACCACAAGCAAAAAAGGTGTTAAATTATTAAAAAAGCAAGATCCAAATGGTATATTTAAAGTTATAAATAATTCCTCACACTTCCTTCCAATGGAGCATCCAGAAATAATCCAAGACGAAATATTAAAAATCAAAAATAGAATTTAATTAATATTAAATTTTTCGAATTCGTTTCTGAATATAAAATTATTGAGTTAAGATTATTTTTGGAGGAAATTATGGATGAAGAAAATAACTCTATAAATAATAATAAAATAGATATAGAGAATAGTCCTTTAAGTGAGATTACAAAAAGTAATAAAATAGATGGAAATCAGAAAAAAATTTCTGAAAAAATTATAGAAATAAATTCACCCGAAGTAAAAAAAGAAATTGTAATCAACAATACAAATAATAATTTATCGAAAGATGTAAGCTTTATAGATGCGCTAAATGGTTTGATAGTATTAATTCTGATTTGTATGATTGCTATGAATTTATCGGATAAATTTAAGAAATTTTAACCTCTTAAGACGCACTTACCATTATTTATAACCATTACGTTTCTATCTTTAACCCAAGATCTAAAAGATATTTCTTTATCATCAATCCAGATTTCAGTTGAAATTTTTTCACCAGGAAAAACGGGAGATGAAAATCTAACATCTAACTGTTCAATTAATGAGCTATCATAATCACAAACATCTTGGATTATTGATTTACATGCTGTTCCATAAGAGCATAATCCATGAAGTATTGGTTTTGGAAAACCTGCAGCTTCAGCAACATCAGGATCTGAATGAAGAGGATTTCTATCACC
>Ga0160423_10000577_pt1 | contig 30228 bp, 34 predicted proteins | sample CRUFie14St8metaG_FD_108191 | JGI IMG/M metagenome (GOLD analysis project Ga0160423, IMG submission 108191) | Marine microbial communities from the Costa Rica Dome - CRUD Field 142mm St8 metaG | ecosystem: Environmental > Aquatic > Marine > Oceanic > Photic zone | place: Costa Rica: the Eastern...
ATATCTGCGAAAGAAATAAGTAGAGTTATTGATTCGATCGAAGACAACTTAAATGGTGATATTTTAGATTCAGATTCTACAGACCTTAAAGACACCTACAATATAATTAAAGGTTTAGAAAACAGATCATACAAAGGTAGAGATGCTATACGTGTACTTATTAAGAATTACCCAAAAATCAAGGGTAAAGAATTAGGTAGTCATATATTAGAACTTGAGAACTTAGATTTTGAGGCGTTAGAACTTAGAGATGAACTTTTAAGTTTACTCGGATACTCGGTAGAAAGAGGTGGTAGTGATGATTCATCTAATCAAAAGGGTGATTCTGATGGTGGTGATGGAAATCCAAAAACAGGTTTATCACATATCACGGTTGTATGGGATGATAAAGATAGTGGTGGAAAAGGAAAAGGTATCAAGTATGTACCATGTGATAGTTTCCCATTCAAGATCGGATGTATTAGTGACAAAATTAAAGATGTCCAAAGATGTGCAGGTGATCTAAAAGTAGATGGTTATTATGGACCAAAAACTGACGCAAGACTTGCTAAGGTCATAATCGGTTATTCTAAAACAATTACAAAAAAGAGTTATGATAAGATAACAAAAGAATGTAAGGGTAAGAAGTCTGATGATGTTCTTAAGTTGAAAGCCGTCGATCCTGTAGGAAAAAGAGAAAAAGTAAGTACTATTACACCATTACCAATTAAACCAATTGAATTACCAAAATTAGATATTGAAAAAATGATTAAGGTTCATGGTCCTGAGAAGTTAGAAAATTATATCGAAAAGACTATTGACGGTAAAAAAATAAAAGATATCGTTGATAATGAAGTAAAATTCAGAGGTGGAAGGTTTGTATTGAAATTGAAAGAAGAACTAACTGAGAAACAGTTAAAGGCGATAAATTACTATTTCGCATCAAAAGGGTTTAGTTTAGAGAGAAAGAAAGAAACCCTTAAAAAAGGAAAGTATGTTTGGAAGGCGGAGACATCAACCGCAAGAAGAATTGCAAGAAAAGAATTAGGAATTGAAAAACTAAAAGATAAACAACAAAAAAATTAAATATGAGTAGAGAAGTAACAAAGGAAGAAATTTTAGCCAAAATAAAGATTGACGAGATTCGTGCTAAGAGTACGGCTAAAGAAATCGCTTCCCGACACTTGGGTAAACATGCAATAAATTATATTACAGTACTAGTTGTGATTGGTGTTGTAAGTTCTACCGCATTAGAAGGTGGTGCACTTACCGCTGTTATTGGTTTGGTATCTACCGCCGCTATGGCACTGATAGGTATTTTACAACACATAGTTGGTGCTAAAGAAAAGGAAGAGAAACCTGAATTAGAAATTATAAGAAATCTTATAAATCAATTAGGTGAGAAAAAAGAAATCCCAATGCAAGTAGATGTTACAGATACTGATGTCACAGTACAAAAAGGTGACAGTAAAGTAACTGCAAGTAAAAAGAAATAAACATAACAAGATAATCAAAATGAAAATTAACGTAGATAAACTAGTTAAAGAGACCTTAAATGAAAGGTACGAACTGAATAATAAATTCAAAATCATTTTGGAGAATGAAAAGTCTACCGATGATGATAAGTTTGATGATGTTGTAGACGCACTTGCCGATTTAGAAGGTATGGGTAAGACTGATGATGAGATAGAAGGTTCTTTGGATGAAGGTATAACTGATTTCTTATCTCAATACATTTCACCAGGTGGTGATAATTCATCTGATTCTCAGGGTAATAGTTTAACCAAGGGTGATTTGAAAAATAAAGTCAGTAGTGGTTTGATGTCACAAATACGTGAGTATATCATTAGAAAACTATTAGGTATGGTAGGATTTACAGGTAATTTACGTGACGCAGTCGCGGCATCACTTGCAGATCTAAACTTAGGTGATGTATTAGTTGTATTCAAAGGACAAGAAAGTTGTAAAAAACATGGAGACAAATTGGCCGATGCATTTATGGAAGGATTATTTGTTTATGTTTCGGGTGGTGCAGAAAAAAATTCTGCGGCGGCCAACTTCCTAAGACAGGTTGGTGGTGAGTATTTAAAAGGTACTAACTTTGGAGAAATGTTAGCGGATTCTATCTGTAGTATGAACCTTAGAAGTAAGTTGAAAGTTAATTAACAATAACTCAAAAATCTGTTCAAAAAAATGTTAAATACCCTGTTAATTCAGGGTATTTTTTTTATCTAAAAGATATTTATAATAAGAGATTGGGATTTTGGTCGATCCACAATTGATAAACGAGAACAAAAGAAAAGGAGGTGTAATCTAATATCTCGGCAAGGAGGTCATATGACCTCTTTGTTGTTTTATATAGGTTAAAAAAAAAGAACCATCTTTCGACAGTTCTTTTAGTGGAGGTGGAGGGTTTCGAACCCTCGTCTTGCTCGTCCCAACCATAGAGGACTACACGTTTAGGATAGTATTTTCAAACACTCCAAAATATTAAGTTTAGTAGATGTGAGTTTAAACAACCGAACTTACAAATGTCGTCTTATGACGGAGTCTCACTGTCCTATACACTATCTGGTAGTATTATCACCTTTTTAGGAGTTTCTGTTTCTAGGTGTTTCACTCTCTAACCCATTGTAGGAGTAACCTTAGGCTACCGCTACTTTAGAATCAACAGATACAAGACCCATTAATTCCATCTGTGAATAAACGTCTCCGTTTAAAAATAATCTCCATAGATTTAAGTGATAGGAAATATCTCACTACGTGCCCTGTTATAATTGACTACGCCAATCAATTCCAGTCACCCCCAATTATTTTACCTCTTTTATGAGATCTTTTGTTGGTTTCTTAGGTGATTTTGGTTTAGAACCACCACCTGAAGTCTTTTTTCTTGGTTTTCTTTTTGGTTTTGGTTTAGAAACCACTACAGGTTTCACCTCTTCCTTCTTGATACCAAGGAGTTTCTTAAAAAATTCAATAATTTTTTTCATAATATTAGTTTGTTTACAGATAAATATACTGTTATAAGTGATAAAAGTAAATCTTTATTCTGTCGATTGACAGTTTAACGGAAAATGTTTTTCATATAACGCTTCAAAAAATAGTTTGTTTTTTAACCATTTTTTATCAGTTTCACCAATAGATTTGTGATATAGTTTAATTTTAGTTGTAACACCTATCTTTATGTTTTCCATATAATTTAGAAGACATATTGGTAGATCGTAAAAATGGAATCCTTCGAATTGAGAATCAAATTTATGTTTAATTCTTTTTTTATGTACCATCATAAATAACCCGTCTATCACTACAACATCTTTGATAGTATCACCAAAAGATTTGGAATATTTAGAAATGTATCTTTTAGGTCCATTGATGTGACCAACCTGACCTTGCATTGAATCTCTGTCTTGCCACCATTGACCTGAAATAAGATTATCAGTCCCTGCGATCCCTAAAATACCATATTCAGGATTCTTATTAAATAACTTTAATATTTTAGGTGTAAGATTTTTAGTTTCAAATTCTAAATCATCGTGAATGAATACGACTACGTCATTTGATGATTTCTCTAATCCTTCATTATAAATTTCAGTCAAAGATCTTTCACCATTATTCTCATACACCAAATATTCATTCTTTGGATGTGAGAAAAACTTCTTCACGTGTTTTAAATAATCCTGATCTATTTTTCTTGTTGAGTAAACTACAGTGATTGTATTCATGTAGTAATAGTAAAGAAAAAACTATAATTAGTCAACTTCTTTTTTCTCCTTGATGATTTTTTCCAATTCCTCTTGTGTAAAAGTTACTGCAAGGGACATATCCCATTTTTTATCAGATTCCTTAAATCTTTTGTCTACTCTTTTCCTCAGTGTAGACACAATTCCGAGGTCATGTGCTCGATGATATAACTCTTCGTAAAAATCACTATTTGTCATTGAACTTATTTTTGGGTACTCTATAAATAGTATAAAGTTTAAACTCTATCGTAATCGTCTTCTATTCTAATAATATCATCTTCACCAAAATAATCACCTGTTTGAACCTCAATGAATTCAACAACTTCATCTGTTTCATTCATTGCCCTATGTCTACACCCCAAAGGTATCTTTATACTTTCACCATAAGATCTAAATGTCTTTTGATCATCTAAAATTATAGTTAGATCACCTTTAATTACTGTCCAAGACTCTCTTCTTTTTAAATGGTATTGATATGAGAGTTTAGAATTAGGGTTTATTCTGATATGTTTTACTTTAACATTTTCATTTTCAAATAAAACTACATAATCACCCCACGGACAATCAACTTTATTTTTGTCTAAACCTTTCCACCATGTATCTATCATATCCATAAATATACCTTGGGTTGGGAAGGTGGGGATTGAACCCACATGTAACCAATTACTCTTTCTACTGCGTATAAGACAGAGGAGATACTTCCCAATATAGTACACCCGAAAGGATTCGAACCTTTGACCGTCTGCTTAGAAGGCAGATGCTCTATCCAACTGAGCTACGGGTGCATTTGTACCGAAGGACGGGCTCGAACCGTCACGGACATTACTGTCCAAGGGATTTTAAGTCCCTCGTGTCTACCAATTCCACCACTTCGGCATGGTGTAAATGTATGAACCAAATAATTTAAAATCAACCCCCTTACCCCATATAAACAAAAAAACCCCACATTTCTGTGGGGTTTACTATCATTCTTTAACGTTTATTTTGACTAATCAGTCAATACTTGTTTAGATGTTTTTACGGGTTCACACCCATCTTTATCGAGCTTAGTTATCCTATTCTCGAATTTATCAAACCTACTATCGATATGTCGATATAGGTCATCTACTCTGTCTTGGAGGTCCTTAACCTCTTGATCCACTCTAAGGTGAATCTCTCTTTGATTATTATCTAAATCTAATTGTGTTCCATTTATGACTTCCTCGAAATCATTAGAACGTTGTTTAACCTTAACTATACCCACTATAGCGTACCCTAAACCGAATACACCAATTGCTGTAAGCATACCTAAAACGAATTCTAAATTTTCCATAATTTTAAATTTTAATTTAGTTTATGTCAAAGAACGATAGTTGTACTCGGTAGGGGAATCGAACCCCTCTTGCCAGGATGAAAACCTGAAGTCCTAACCGATAGACGAACCGAGCATGAAACTTACAAATAAATAATAGATAAAATAATTTAGATAATCAATCCCGTAGTTTGGAGTATTTATATAACAAGGGTGTATTACCCATTATTTAGTAAAATTTGAAATTATGGCATTTAAAGACTTATTTAAAGATGAAAACGACATTAACGAGAAATCGGTAGTTGGTTTCGCATCATTTGCAATCATGACATTGTTCGCGATTGCAGATTTACTTACAGGGTACTTCGGAAAAGACTTAGTAATTAACGAGTTTATCTACAATTCATTTGTGGTGATAACATTAGGTTCTTTTGGTATCGCTGAAGTTGGTAAAATCTTCGGTAAAAAAGGACAGGAGTAAAAAAATAAACAATGATATTAAAAATTGGATCAAGAGGAAAAGAAGTCAAAGAACTTCAAGAATTTCTTGAAATCGGAGCGGATGGTATCTTCGGTTCAGGAACTGCGTCTTCAGTTAAGAAATGGCAGTCCGAAAATGGTTTGGTTGCTGACGGTATTGTCGGTCCTGCCACTTGGGACGCTATGGGTCTTGCTACTACTGACAATTCAGAAAAGACGTATGAAACAGAAAATGGATTAATAATAAATCGACACTTTTTACCTGTGGGTGAGTATAAACAAGGACCTACAAGTAAGGAATATGTTTTTATACATCACACAGCGGGGTGGCATAATCCATATAATTGTATAGATCAATGGGCGAGAGATAGTAGAGGTGCGGTAGCCACTGAGTTTGTATTGGGTGGACCTTCAGTAAAAGGTAATGACACTAAGTACGATGGGGAAATGGTACAATGTATTCCCGAAGGTGGTTATGGTTGGCATTTAGGAAAAAACGGATCTCAACGTATGCACACTCACTCAGTTGGTATTGAGGTTTGTAATTTTGGTTGGGTGAAGGATGGTAAAACATATGCAGGTACAAGAGTACACGAAAGTCAATTAGTTACACTTGATCAAGAGTTTAGAGGACACAAAACATGGCATCGTTATTCTGACGCACAAATAGAATCACTAAGAAAATGGATTTTATGGATTGCGGAAAGAGATTCTATAGATGTTCGTAAAGGATTACCTGAATTAATTAAGAAGATTGGTGTGTCTGCATTTGAATTTAATGAAGATGCATACTACGGAAGAATTAAAGGTTTATGGACACACACTAATACTCGTAAAGACAAAGTTGATATGTTCCCACAGAAAGAATTAGTGGACATGTTAGTTAGTTTATAAGACAAAAAATAAACCCCAACAAGGATTGCTGGGGTTTTAGGTCTTCAATGGTTTCAACACCACTGATTAACGAGAAAAACGAAAAGGTTATCGGCAAAGAGAACCTCTGATGTATAAATATATATAAAAATCAAAAAAGTTACGATATCTCCTAAATTAGAGGTAAATTTCCTAAAAAAGTTAAAGAATCGTTTTCGTATTTGATCTCCACCGCTTTGTTTTCTACTATATGACCTAATAAAATTTGATCACTTATGAAGTCTTCACACATATTTTGTATGATTCTTCTAATTGGTCTTGCACCATATTCCTCCTCGGAGTTTCTTGAAAGGATTTCCTTATATACCGATGGATGGAATTTAATATTATAATTCTTATCTCTTAATCTACTCTTCAATTTATTCATCTCGATAGTAACAATCTTCTTCAGAGACTTATTATCTAATTTATTGAATACAATTATATCGTCAACTCTATTCAAAAACTCAGGAGAAAATTGTTGTTTAAGAGATTTTCTAATTATGGAGTCTTTTACCTTTTCTCTATTACTCTCATCCGCAAAACCTACACCACCACCAAAATCAGAAACTTTTTTAGCACCGATATTAGATGTCATAATTATTAAGGTATTCGTGAAGTTTACTTTTCTACCAAAAGAATCGGTTAAATGTCCCTCATCTAATATTTGGAGTAATAAGTTAAAAACATCTCTATGTGCCTTTTCTATTTCATCAAATAAGATTACAGAAAAAGGGTTGTTTTTAATTTTTTCAGTTAGTTGACCACCCTCATCATAACCAACGTAACCTGGTGGAGAACCAATTAACTTTGATACATTATGTTTCTCCATAAACTCACTCATATCAACCCTGATTATCTTTTCAGGATCGTTGAATAACGTTTCCGCCAAAGTTTTTGCCAAATAGGTTTTTCCAACACCTGTTGAACCTAAGAACATAAATGAACCAATTGGTTTGTTTGATCCTCTTACACCAACTCTATTTCTTCTTATCGCTTTAGAAATTGTTGCAATTGCGTCCTCCTGTCCTATTACTTTTTTAGTAATAACATTCTCTAAATTTAGTAGATTTTTAGATTCTTTAGTATCGAGTTTGTTGATAGGTACACCAACTGTGTCACTTATCATTTCATAAACATCATCAATACTGATAGGTTTCTTATTTTGTTTTTGTTCCTCATTCCACTTTCTTTTCTCGTTTTCTAACTTTTTAAGAACATTTTTTTCTTGATCTCTAAGATTTGCCGCCAATTCATAATTCTGATCTTTGACTACTTCAAGTTTCTGAATTTTAATGTCGTCCGCATTTTTTTTCAGTTTTTCAATTGACTCAGGAACTTTTACTGTAATTTTCTTTTCAGACCCCAATTCGTCTAATATGTCAATTGCCTTATCAGGGAATTGTTTATCAGTAATGTATCTCTTTGATAACTTGACTATGGTTTCAACAACACCTTTAGTATATAATACCCTATGATAATCCTCATAAGATAATTTTAAGTTCTTTAATATCTCAGTAGTTTCATCAGGTGTTGGTTCTCTAAGAATAATTTTTTGAAATCTTCTAACCAAGGCACCGTCCTTTTCGATATTCTTTTTGAACTCATCAAAAGTGGTTGCACCAATACATTGAATTTCACCTCGAGCTAACGCGGGTTTAAGTATGTTGGCCGCATCCATTGAACCTGACGCATTACCTGCACCAACCATTGTATGTAATTCATCAATGAAGACAATTACATTCGGTGCGTCTTCTAATTCACTTAGTATTGCCTTGATTCTTTCTTCAAACTGTCCTCTATATTTTGTTCCTGCAACTAATGCCGTTAGATCAAGTGCCATAATTCTCTTATCCAACAAATTAGTTGGACAGGTACCTTCTGTGATCATAATTGCCAATTTTTCAACAAGTGCAGATTTACCAACACCCGCCTCACCGACAATAACAACGTTGTTTTTCTTTTTTCTTGATAGGATTCTTGCGATTCTCATCACCTCTTTATCTCTACCTATAATTGGGTCAATTAAACCCTCACTTGCAAGTTTTGTTAGGTCTCTTGAAAAATTATCGAGTACAGGTGTATTACTGTTTTTCTTACCTTTTCTTTGACTTTGACCTTCATCCTTGTCTTCATAAAAATCTATGGACATACTTTTTCAGTTTTTAAAAATATACATAAAATTATACCAAATGTCAACCTCGACATATATCTAATTGTGTGATGTCAATATGTCATATATAATAATTATATTTGTGACAAAATAACATGTTTTATCAATTGGTACGTATTTGGTACCATAAGTTATAAATAAACAATTAAAATTTAAACACATGTTATTATTTAAAAAAGACCCATTTTTTAATTTGGTTGGAGAGTTCCTAAATGACCATAATGTATCCTACAGAGGATCAATAAATGTTCTAAAGAATGTTACAGAAAACGAATATGAATTAGAGTTCGTTTTACCTGGCCTTTCTAAAGAAGATGTTAATGTGGTTGTTGAAGACAATAAACTAAAAGTATCTTATAAAGACGAAGAAAACGAAAATTCTTATGTGGGATCATTTGAAAGAACTTATGAATTACCCGAAGATGTAAATCAAACAAAGATTAGTGCTAAGTCAGAAGACGGTATTCTAAAGATTACAATACCGAAGATGAAGAAGTCATCTAAACAACGAACTATCTCAATCAAATAAATTAAACCCCCTTAATTGGGGGTTTATTTTTTTACAGATATTTATTTAGTACATCAGACTAACTTGATTTTGTCTTGAATAATTGTTATAATTAATATAAAATAGAATAGTATGGCAATTACATCAGAAAAAATCGAAGGGAAAAATATTCTCGTAGAAATTCAATCATCGAATTTACAGTCTGCGTCTTATAATACTGAAGACGAAACATTACAGGTCACTTTTAAGAGTGGTGGTGTTTATGAGTATTATAAAGTTCCGTGGCAAAAGTTCACAAAACTTAGAATGGCGGAATCGCAAGGTAGGTTTTTCAATTTAAATATATCGAAGACCTATGAGTATAAGAAAGTGAAATAATGAACAACACCATTGTTGATGAACTGATTGAAGAGATTGGAAATAATCAAGAGATAGTTAAATCTTTTGAGATAAGAACTTCACTATCAGAAGACATTTTTGAAAATAAAGATGGTAAATTTTCTATGCATGATGAGATCAGAGATAGACTTATTGAGGTCACTGAGAAATTCATGGACTTTTTAGATATTGAATTCTTTATTCACGACATCATTCTTACAGGTTCCCTATCAAATTATAATTGGTCAAAATATTCAGACGTTGATTTACACATTTTAATTGACTACAATGAAACAGACTACAATTTAGACCTACTAAAAGGTTTCTTCGATAGTAAGAGAAGTTTGTGGAACAAACAACACGAAATTTTAATAAAAGGATTTGATTGTGAAATTTATGTTCAAGACGTAAATGAGAAACATACCGCTTCAGGTATATATTCAGTATTAAATGATAATTGGTTAATTGAACCTAAAAAAACAATACAATCTATTGATAAGGATATGATCATAAAAAAGGCATCAATATTCGAAGATAAAATCGACGAAATAGAAGAAAACTTCTCTAAAGGAGAGGATGTAAGTGAGGATATTCTTAAAACAAAAAGAAAGTTAAAAAAGTTTAGACAGAGTGGTTTAGATAAAGGAGGAGAGTTTTCTTATGAAAATCTCGCTTTCAAATTATTAAGGAGAAATGGATATATAGGTAAGTTATTAGACATCCAAACTAAAACCACCGATAAGAAATTATCTATAGCACAACAATAAACGATATTTTTTTCTCGATATTGTTGTATTTATAGAATAAGAATAAGTTATTAACAAATATTTGTAATATGTCAGATCTTAAACCATTAGGTAGTGAAAGATTATCTGGTGACGATAAAATAAAAAGAATTATGGAGATCGCCAATTATGGTAGATCAACTAATCCTGTCACCGAAAATAAAAACTCCTCTATTGAATTCTCAAAAGAATCAGATAACGGTACATATGGTATCGTAAGAGAGAAAGATGGATACTACGTAAAGAAAGGACTTAATGAAAGTACCTTAGATTACATTGGTGGTATCTTCATGAAGAATAAAAATCGTTTTAGTTCATACGCAGAAGCGTTAAAGAGATTAGAATTGATTAGTGGTCAAGAATCACTTAATGAGGCGAAAAAATACGTTTTAAAATCAAAGAGTAAACCTGAGGAAGCGGTAGCACCTGAGGCACCAATAGAAGATATTCCTGCACCTGTTGCAGAACCTGAAGTTGGTCCTGAACCTGAAGACGCACCTGTTGATGATTTACCTCCTGCAGATGCGGGTATTGAAGGTGATGATGAATTAGGTGGTGAAGAAGATGGTAAAAGATCAGACTACATGGCCGAAGTACAAAAATTCTCAGGAAAATTAGGACAAGCGTTAAGAGACGTTAAAGAGAGAATGGAAAGTGACGACATCAAATATGTTATTAATATGGTTCTCTCAGCAGTAAATCTTGATTCACTTGATGAGGATGACAGAGAAGAGATTGCAGAAAAATTCGAACCAAAAGACGAAGATTTCAGTGGTGATGTCGGACCAAGTGATGATGAGTTACCATCTGTAGATGATGAACTACCTTCTGATGACGGTGGAGAAGAAGAAGTGGATGAAATCATGGATAAACTTGAGAGTTTTGTTAACGACGAACCTATTATTCAAAAAGAAGAATTACCTGAGGATAAAAAATCCATCGAAGACTACGCAGATTTAAGTGTTAAACACGAAGAAGAAGTAGGTGAAGGTGATACTAACGAAATAGAAGAAATTGGTGAAATAGATTTGGATGAGCTTAAGTCGGAAATCAACAAACACGTTGACGAGACTATAAGCAAATACTTCGAATAAAATGAGACTAATCTATATCAATGAGATTGGATCTGACTATAAGGGACAGAAACAATATGAGTTCATTTTCAGTAAACATACTGAGTTTGATATAGATGAATGGTATCACATTCCTGCATCGTCTTATCCTGATTCACTATCCCCCGATTTAGAATATGTTGACTTAGTTGGTGTATTAAAGAACACTAACATTGATTTGGACCTTGTACAGAAGTCTGATTATTTTGGTATAATCGACGCTGTTGATGGGGTCATATCTTTAGGTTGGGAGAAATTTGATGAGGAAGGTGAAGAAGAAAGACTCACATTCTCATTTTCAGAAGAAATAGATAGTGTAAAAGACAAATTACAAAGTAGAGGGTATAACCTTATAAACGAAGAACTAAAATATAATTTAGGGGTATGAAAAATAGAAAACAAATTATTAATAAACTCGTAAATGAGGGTTTATCAGAGAAATTTTTAAGTGGTTTGAATGACAAACAGTTAACCGAATTGTCCGAAAGACTTGTTTCAGAACAAACTCTGAATATTCCTAAAGATGATAATCAAGCCATAGAAAAGGCGAAGAATGACAATAAAACATTTGTAACTTATGAAGAAGATCAAACAGACATTGATGAAGAAAGCGATTGTGATGAGTGCCAAGAAAGTGTTGAAGAAGATCAAGAAGAAATTAACGAATGGGTTGAAGGGTTAGTAAAAGAAAAGTACTATCCTGGTATAACAACCAAAGAGGAGATTTTTGAAATGATCGGTGCACTATCTGACTCAGCAGACCGTTTAGTAGATGCACAGAGTATGTTCGATGTAGACGAACAACAACCTGCACCAACTAAACCTGATGTAGACACACCAACGAGGGAGAAACCAAGTAAACCAAGTAGAGAAAATCCTTTCAAACCAAAACATAAACCAAAACCAAAAGCAAGATTACCTAAAGTATTATCATTTGACGCAATTGGTATCAATTTAAAACAAGCGGCAGAATGATAACAAAGAAGAACTTATTAGAGACAATTAAAAAACTTAAAGAGGCACCAATAGACTATGGTGATGGTCCTGAAAGAATTGAGAAAGGTATTGAAGATAAATTAAGAGATAAAGAAACACCTTTTAAAGACAACCCATCTTTTCCTGAAGAAGAGCCAGATGGATTACCATCTAATTGGGAAGAACTATTAGCATCGAAAAGATTTAAAGATGTTGTACAAAAAGTTAAAAGGTATACAGGATTTGAGGGAGACGTAAGTAGTCAAGCATCCTTAATGTCATTACAACAAACATTAATGGGTACTCTTAGGTCTGTTATGTCTTTTGAAGTAGAAAATAAAGAATATTTAGAAAACTTAGCGATAGAATTAGTAAAGAAAGAAATGGCACTTCCTGAAGGTCAATTACAATTTGATGCTAAGATAGTTCCATTGGGTGGTATTGATCCTGAAGGTTTCCAAATGCAAGGTGAAGATCCAAATGAAGAGGAAGTAGAACAACAATTTGGTGTTGATACTGAAAGTGCGGAGGATGATGTTGAGGAGTTTATCACTGCGATGGAAAAATTCGATGCTGAGACCGCTAAAAGAAGATTCATAAACGCATTAATTCAAGGCGCATCTAAAAAAGGACATTACATGTTTGAATTAGTTGCAAATGAGTTAACTGAGAGAAACCCTAACATTGTTAATCAATATGGTGTTTTAATGTCTGTAAATGATTTGATGTATTGGATATTACCTGACGGTGTTATTGAGGGTCAATTTGGACAAGGTGGTTTTGCAGGAAAAGAAGAGATTGATACTGAAACTGACCCACCAACTGTAAAGGCAAGGGCAGTCTTTTTTCCCGCACTTGTACATGAATTAATCAAAGGTGTAATGGAAATTTTAGGTACACAAGGTTTACCTGATGACCCAAGATCTGCAGAAATGGTAATGAGTAAAACAGATACAATACCATCAGAGATTTGGGATTTAAGATTAGGACCGATTATTTGGGAAAAATTCTATGAGTCATACCCAAACAAATTATTTGATGAGGATTTAAGATATATACAAAACTACTTATTCTCAAGGTTCTCCGCATTGAACACACAAGAATTCTTCAAAGTTGCAAAAGAAATACTTAGAGGAAGTGAACTTGGTAAAGACATTGTAAATAAAATGGTCAATCAAATTATCGAAGACTTAAAAAGAGAAGATTATGAAGAAGATGAATATAATCGAGAAATTGGTAATGATGATGACGATGGGTTAAGTGGTTTGTTAGGGTCTTTAGGTATAACCTTAGGACCTGAAGACGACAACTAATCTACACGAATTATAGAAAGTGGTCATAGGACCACTTTTTTTGTATTTATAGGATATGGATAAACATAAATTGATACAGTTAAAGGAGTACGCCAAGATTATGAAGGATACTCCGTACGCACTAAAAACGTATTTGACTACATATGACAATACAAAAAAGACATATGTTCCATTAGAACTATTTCCTGATCAAGTCCAACTTATTGAAGATTACGATAATTTTAATGAAAATATTACTCGTAAATATAGACAGGCGGGTGTATCAACTGTTACTGCAGCATGGTTATCTAAAAGAATACAAACGGCAAAACCTGACAATCCTGAAAGAATTCTAATTATTGCGAACAAGAGAGATACCGCAATTGAGATGGCTAACAAAGTAAGAAGTTTCTTAGAACAATGGCCTGAGTGGATCAATGTTGGTTTCTCCGCAGATAAAAACTCTGAAAGTCGTTACAGAATGAACAATGGTTGTGAGGTAAAGGCGGTCGCAACATCCGCAGACGCATTACGTGGTTATACACCCACAGTACTTGTGTTTGATGAAGCGGCATATATTGAAGCGGGAGAAGATTTTTGGGCTGCGTGTATGGCCTCGTTATCTACGGGTGGTAAAGTTATTTTGATTTCAACACCTAACGGACATGACCCAATATACTACGGTGTTTATGATCAGGCACTAAGAGGTATGAACGACTTCAAAATTACAGACTTAAGGTGGTTTAAAGATCCTCGATATGCAAGTGACTTGAAGTGGATACGAGTTGATGATATTATTCATTATATGTTGAATAGAGAACAATATAATGATGATGAAATAATTTTAGAACAGGGTTGGGAAGGTTATGAAGATTTACTCGAACAAGGATATAAACCCTATTCTCATTGGTTTGAGAATATGGCAAAAAAATTCAAATATGATAAAAGAAAAATCGCACAGGAATTGGAGTGTGACTTCCTCGGGTCTGGTGATGGTGTTATCCCAAACAGTGTACAGGACAACATAAGGAAAACTATGATTAAGGACCCTATCGAAAAATATATGCAGGGTACCTTTTGGTTATGGAAAGAACCTATCGAAGGTCATAGGTATATTATGGGTGTTGATGTTTCTCGAGGTGATAGTGCCGATTCATCTTCAATATGTGTAATTGATTTTGATGAAAACGAACAAGTTGCAGAATATGTCGGTAAGATACCCCCCGATGATTTAGCATCAATAGTATATAAGTGGGGTACTTTGTATAAGGCATTTGTTGCCACAGATATAACAGGTGGAATGGGTATTGCAACATCTCGTAAATTACAAGAGATGGGTTACAAAGACCAATATATTGACGGGGTAAATTCAAACAACATTTGGAAGTATAACAAAAAGGTACAAGAAAAGATACCTGGTATTAATTTCAACAATAAAAGAACACAGATAGTTGCCGCATTTGAGGAGAGACTAAGACATGGTTTTATTGTGAGATCTTCAAGACTACTTAATGAATTAAACACATTTGTTTATATCAATGGTAGACCTAACCACATGAAAGGTGCACATGATGACGCTATTATGGCGATGGCTATCGCTATGTATGTAGGTGACATTTGTTTCACTCAATTAAAAAGGAACGATACCGCAAATAAGGCGATGTTAGATTCTTGGGTATTATCTGAAAGAACATATGAAACTAAGAAATCTTTTTATTCTCATGGAACTGCGTTTGACGCAATTGGTTCTATGAAAACCGACCAAGGAACAATACCTATGAATCCTAATGGTGATGGTAACTTGACTCTTGATCAGTACAAAGAATATATGTGGTTATTCGGTAATAGAAATAAACAGGTTTAAAAATTGAAAAATTTTTCTTATATTATAATGTATAATATTTATTAATATGGCCAAACAAAATCTAACAGTATATCAAAGACTTACAAAGGTGTTCGGGTTTACCGCAGAGAAACCTTCTACACCACAATATAAGTTTGATAGAGATCAAATTCTTAAAACAGACAGTAGAGAAGATTTTGAGAGAGAGATGTTGCAACAACAACAATCTCAATATATAACTGATAAGTGGACAAAACTTGATCAGTCACTTTACAATCAATCAGTATACTACGAACCAAATAGATTGGCTGCGTATTATGATTATGAATCAATGGAATTCACTCCTGAGATTTCTGCGGCATTAGATATATATTCTGAAGAGTCAACAACACTTTCAGAAAAAGGTGAAATACTAACAATATATTCAGAATCGAAAAGAGTAAAAAATATTTTATCAGATCTATTTTATAACATATTAGATATCAACACCAATTTACAAATGTGGTGTCGTGGTACTTCAAAATATGGTGACAACTTTGTTTATTTGAAAATAGATCCAAGTAAAGGTGTTATTGGTTGTCAACAACTACCAAACATCGAAATAGAGAGACAAGAGGGAGCAGCATCACAGGTACATAAGTCAGAACAACCTTCAGGTGTACAATTACCAAGTAGAGAACTTAGGTTCACATGGAAAAACAAAGATATGGAATTCCAAGCTTGGGAGGTGGCACACTTTAGACTTTTAGGTGATGATAGAAAATTACCTTACGGTACTTCAATGTTAGACAAAGTTAGACGTATATGGAAACAGTTACTTCTTGCGGAAGATGCGATGTTAATATATAGAACGTCAAGGGCACCCGAAAGAAGAGTATTCAAGGTCTTTGTTGGTAACATGGATGATAAGGATATCGAATCTTATGTACAAAGAATTGCAAACAAGTTTAAGAGAGATACGATAGTAGATCCAAAAAATGGTCAGGTCGATATGAGATACAATCAAATGGCTGTAGATCAAGATTATTTTATCCCTGTTAGAGACCCATCACAGTCATCACCTATTGAGACTTTACCAGGAGCACAGAATTTAGGTGAGATTGCGGATATAGAATATATCCAAAAGAAATTATTGGCAGCACTAAGAATACCTAAGGCTTTCTTAGGTTTTGAAGAAATAGTCGGTGAGGGTAAAAGTCTTGCATTAATGGACATTCGTTTTGCAAGAACAATCAATAGAATACAAAAATCATTAATTCAAGAACTTAATAAGATCGCATTAGTACACTTGTATCTATTAGGTTTGGAAGATGAGTTAGATAATTTCACATTATCATTAACAAACCCATCTGCACAATCTGATCTTTTAAGAATTGAACAATGGAAAGAAAAAATAACTTTATATAAAGATGCGACTTCAGATCAATCACAAATAGGTATCCAACCTGTTTCACATACATGGGCTAAAAAGAATATCCTTGGTATGAGTGATAATGATGTAGTACTTGATTTACAACAACAACGTCTTGAAAGAGCGTTGGGTGCAGAATTAGGTATTACTCAGAATATCATCAAAAGAACAGGAGTGTTCGATGAAGTTGATAAGAAGTATGGAATACCTGAAGAGGAAAGACAGGCGATGGATGATTCAGGTCAAGCCGCACCCGCAGATGGTGGGGGAGGTGGAGATGACTTCTTAGGAGGAGGAGGTGGAGATAGTGCACCACCACCACCGCCAGATGACGCACCTTTAAGTGAAGGTCAAAAAACAAAAAAGACTAAAATATTAGGTGAGTTAGGTGATGAAAAATTAGATTTTGATGATCTTTTTGATTCCGAGAAGGCACAACGTAATATTTATGAAATAGAGAATAAACTCAAAGACATTATAAATGAGTAATTATGGAGACATTCGGTACAATTAAAAACAAAATATTAATAAAACTCACCGAGAGTTATGGTGATAATAAATTCAAAGAACACCTAAATAAGGTTTTTAGACCTATTATGGAAAATGAGTCTCTTAAAGAATTGTATTCTTTATATGAAGAGATTGAGACAATGTCTTTTGAGGATAAAGAGACTGCAACAATATACGTGGATGAAATATCTAAAGTATTAAATACAAGATACAATCAGATGACTGACACATTCCACACAAGATTATTAAATACAATAAATGAACATTTAAAGGATGTTGAGTGTAAACCAAATGAATTATATGAACACTTAGACACCCTATTAATTCCTGATTCTTTAACGAACATTTCAAAAAAGGTTGTGGCGAAGAAAAAACTTGTAGAACATCTTACAAGTCCAAAGACGATAGAAAACGTTACGTTTAAGTCAGTGAATGAAAACTTATTGAATTCAGTTTTAGTAAATAACTTTAACGTCTCATACGACGAACAGTTAACAGAAAATGAAAAGGAGAAATTGAAGGATTACATGTCTTTAAGTAGAGAGGACATCCAAGTAAAATTTTCTGAACTAAAAGAATCGGTCTATGAAAAGTTAGATACCCTTGTTGAGGGTGAGAAAGATTTCACTGAGAAATCAAAGCAAGTCAAAAAAGAGGTTGGGGAAATGGAAGTGACCCGTTACAACCTATTTAGATTAGAAGATCTATCAAACGGTCTAACTTAAATTAATTAAAGTGTCCAATCGGACACTTTTTTTTTTACTTCTCTTCTTGGGTCCTAATTTTTTGGATGTAGATTGCCTTTTGTTTTTGAAGTCTTTTTTTTACGGAGGGTTTTGTGTATTGTTTACCTTCTCTTAATTTGTTAATTTGTTTTGTTCGCCTAACTTTTTTTCTGAGTCTTTTTATCGCTGACTCAATTCCACCTTTATCTTTATTTACTTTTATTATTAACATACTAGAATATATAATAAATATACTAGAAAAATTTGATATAATAAATTATTTTCCGTATTATTTTATTACACCATAAAAGAGATAAGATGGAAAAAAATGAAATTAGGGAGATTCATCCCATTAGGAAACTACAGGGATGTTAAAATAGGTTATGGTACGATTAACCATAGAGATTTAAAAACAATATATCTGAAATTAAATTCGTGGTTAGAACCACAAGATTCTGATATTAATTATGATTCGATAGTAAAACTTTCGAGAACTAAAATTAGAAAACTAATATATAATTTAGGTTTTGATATTTTTAGACCTGAAAGTATTGTTGATTTAGATATAAGAACAAAAGGTATTAGTAAGGAAAAAAGATCTTTCATGGATTTAGAGATTACATTATACGTTCTTAAAGACATCAATATTAAAAGTGATCAACTAAAACAAGACATAAATTCTTTGATAAGAGAGATAGTTGATACTTGTCTAAACGACGAATTATTGTTTAATTTCAACAAAAAGAAAAAATAACTTAGATATTGATGTATTTATAGTAATAAAACTATAGATACATGAAGGTACTAGGACCAAACGAAACAGGTAAAGGAATTCTCATAGAGTATGACGCAGGTCATATATCACCTGAGGAGAATAAAAAGGTAATACGAGAAATGAAGGGAATTGATTTCTCTGAAGATATCGTTCTTTACGCAGTTCTACAGAAATTCGACACACCAAATAAAAATGGTAGAATATATCCTGAAAAACTTCTTAAGAGAGAAGTTGAAAAATATCAGGATGTTATTGGTAAAGGTTCCGCACTTAATGAACTAAACCACCCTTCATCATCACTAATAGATTTAGATAGAGTTTCCCATACAATTGAAGAAACGTGGTGGGACGGTAAAATATTAATGGGTAAGATAAAATTACTCTTATCCCCTGGTTGGAAGAAATCAGGTATTGTAAGTACGAAAGGTGACCAAGCCGCAATGTTACTTATGAACGGTGTAACCCTCGGTATATCCTCAAGAGGGGTAGGATCACTTAAATCAGAAAAAGGACAAAATATAGTTCAGGGTGACTTTGAGTTAGTCTGTTTTGACTTAGTTTCATCACCATCTACTCCAGGTGCATACATTTTTAAAGACCTCGAAGATAGAGATCAGTATGAAGAATCTATTGAAGAACAACCTGTTGTTGATGAGAAAATCTCAAGGTTAATGGGTAAGTTAGACAATTTCTTATCGAGATAGTAAATTTTTCTTTGATTCGAATATCACTAAACTCATTTTTTCTGAATTACGAAGTATTTATTAGTAAATCATATTATAAAACAAATGAAAAAATCCATTTTAGAACAAGCATTGCTACAAGTCCAAGACTTGGAAGAGGCAGTTAAGCAAAACGCAAAAGGTATACTTGCTTCAACTATGAAGGAAGAACTAAACGAAGTGCTTAATGAAACTATGGAAGAAGAGGTAGTTGAGGGTAACGAAACTCCTATTACAGAAGACGAACAAGATATACCAATCTCGGAACAATTTGATGACGAGGAAGGGAATGAAGACGAAGCTTCGATAAATGACGAACCATCAGACGAAGAAGATCCTGATTTAGAAGATGAGGGTTCTGCGGAATCAGACGAACTTGATATAGATGATATTGATAGTGAAGAAGAAGACGAAGAATCAGCAATGGATGATGAAGGAGACGATGATGTCTTAGATATGACCGACGCTTCTGACGACGAAGTTCTTAAGGTATTCAAATCAATGAAACCTGAGGATGGAATTGTTGTAAAGAAGGACGGTGATAACGTCGAATTAGAAGACGGAGACGACGAATACATTATTAAACTTGATAGTGAAGAAGGTGAAGTCGATGAAGAAACCAATGAAGGCGACACTCATGAAATGGGTGAAGTTGAAATGGAAGAAGAAACCAACGAAGGTGACGCTCACGAATATGGTGAGGGTGACATGGAAGAAGAGGTTTCAGAAGAAACTGAAGAGGAAGTGGCTGAAGAAGAAGTATCTGAGGAAGTATCCGAAGAAACTAACGAAGAAGTTGCAGAAGAAGAAGTTTCAGAAATCGATGACACTGTATACGAAATTGAGTTAGATGACGTAGCCGAAGAGGAAGTCTCTGAAGAGGTTGCAGAAGGTGACACTCACGAAATGGGTGAGGGTGACGATGATGTAGCTGAAGAAGTTTCCGAAGAAGAGGTATCTGAAGAAGAAGTCTCTGAAGAGGAAGAAACTCATGAAGAAGACGTAGACGAAGCAGCAAGAACAACTTCAAACGTTCACGGTGATAAAGGTGGTCAAAACAGAGCAGGTATTAAAGGTAAGACTAAATACAAGGCAGGTGCCATCAACGAAGAGGTTGAAACTTTAAAGAAACAAAACACTGAATATAAAAAGGCGTTAGTTTTATTTAAAGAGAAACTTAATGAAGTCGCTGTGTTTAACGCTAATTTGGCGTACGCTACGAGATTGTTCACTGAACACTCTACTACTCGTCAAGAGAAATTAAACATTTTGAAGAGATTTGACTCAGTCACTTCTTTAACAGAATCGAAGAGTACATACAAAACAATTAAAACAGAATTGGATTCTTCGAAGAACGTTACAGAATCTGTAGTCGATAAGATCGCTTCAACCCCGACAACATCTTCATCTCAAGAAGTACTTTCAGAAACGAAAGCTTACGAAAGTCCTCAGTTCAAGAGAATGAAAGATTTAATGTCAAAATTAAAATAATAAATAACACAATTAAAAAACTCAATTAAAAATGGGAGCATTATTAGAAAGTGGTATGGTTGGTAACATCGGGTTAAAACACCTAAGAGTTATCAAAGAAGATACCATCAAAAAATGGGATGACCTCGGGTTCTTAGAAGGACTTGAAGGACACCAAAAAGACAATATCGCCCAATTATATGAGAACCAAGCTTCACACTTGATTAACGAAGCTGCAGTATCTGATTCATCAGGATCATTTGAAACTGTAGTATTCCCAATCATTAGAAGAGTATTCTCTAAATTGTTAGCGAACGACATTGTATCTGTACAAGCAATGAATTTACCAATCGGTAAACTGTTCTACTTTGTACCAAAAATTCAAGATAGAAACGTAAACGGTACAGTACAAAGTCATAACGAACCATTTGGTATGCCAGGTAACACTGACGCATCTGACAAAGGTTATGGAGCAAACCAAAGAAACCTTTATGATAGATTCTACGAAGAAGGTGACGAGGCAAGTGAAGGATTATTCGACTACTCTAAAGGAGAATTCGATGTAATCACTTTAACTTCTCACGCATTTGTTACTTTCGCAGACGGTATTGCAACTGAATCAGCAGTAGCATTAGCGGCGGATCAGGCTAACGTAATTATTGTTGCTAGTGGTTTCACTAAAGCAGGTCAAGGAAAAATCTCAGGTCCTAACGGTAACGAAATGGATTCTGAAGAATTCCTAGCTTCTTTAGAAGTTAAAAAAGGTAATGCATCATTACCATTTAACATTGTAACTCAAAAATACGGTAAAGGTATTGTTGAGTACGGTGGAAAAGGAACAGGTATTACAGGTAAATTCCCTGACATCTGTGACGAAGAAGGAAAAATCTTCATAAACGTAGACTTACAGACTTATTCTGCGACTGCAGGTTTTGCAGACAGTGGACAAGGTGATGCACCAGGTGACTTTACTCTTGAGTACAGACAGTATTCTTCTCTTGAATTCGAAGATGCTATCGGTGAGGTATCTTTTGATTTAGAATCAGTAACAGTTTCTGTAACTGAAAGAAAATTAAGAGCTAGCTGGTCTCCTGAACTTGCACAAGACGTGTCTGCTTTCCACAACATCGACGCTGAGGCTGAGTTAACAGCATTGTTATCTGAGCAAATCGCGGCTGAGGTTGATAGAGAGATCTTAAGAGACTTAAGAAAAGGTGCAGCTTGGAACTTAAAGTGGGACTACAATGAGTGGAAATATGGTGGAGCGAACAACGCTACATTACAAGGTTACACTCAAAAGGATTGGAACCAAACGTTAATTACTAAAATTAACCAATTATCGGCTCAAATCCATAAAACTACACTTAGAGGTGGTGCTAACTGGATCGTTGTTTCTTCAGAAGTTTCTGCAGTATTCGATGACTTAGAGTACTTCCACGTATCTAACGCAGGTGCAGAACAAGATCAGTACAATATGGGTATTGAGAAAGTTGGTACTTTAGCAGGAAGATATCAAGTGTATAGAGATCCTTACTTCCCAGCAGGGAAAGTATTAGTAGGACACAAAGGTAAGTCGTTATTGGACGCAGGGTACATTTACGCACCGTACGTACCGTTACAACTTACTCCTACAATGTATAACCCATTCAACTTTACACCAATCAAAGGTATCATGACCAGATACGCTAAGAAAATGGTCAACAACAGATACTTTGGTGTAATCAATGTACAAGGTTTACAAACTTTCAACTTGGATACTTTAAGATAATATTTCTTAAAATTATTCAAAATACTAAGAAAGGGGACATTGTCCCCTTTTTTTTATGCCCTATTTTTCGTATACTATATCATATGTTGTGGAAAGAATATTTTATTAGTATTGCAGAACAAGTAAAGGAGAAGTCTAAAGACATTAAAACACAAATTGGTTGTGTTATCGTCGGTGAAGACAAAGAAATCCTTACAACGGGTTATAATTCATTTCCAAGAGGTCTAAATGATCACAAAATTTCAAGACAAGAAAGACCCGAGAAATATTATTGGTTTGAACATGCGGAAAGAAACGCAATATATAATGCGGCGAGAATTGGTGTATCCCTGAAGAAATCGACTGCATATCTTACTTCGGGGTTACCATGTATGGATTGTGCACGTGCTTTAGTACAATCAGGAGTAATAAAAATAGTTTGTAAAGAACACTGTACTACTAAGAATTTAAGTAAGTGGAGAGAGAACCAAGAACGTTCTATTACTTTACTTCGTGAGTGTGGGGTAGAAGTCGAGTTTTATTAATTTTTTTTACCTTAACCTTTAAATCACCCGTACCCTTAAGTATTCTATGATATTGACCCTCAGGTATTATAATTGTAAGATCTTTTGTGATTTGTATAGGTAATTCATTATCCATTTGGAATTTCCAATCAGTATCATGTAAAAAAGTAACTTCTCTATCTTCGTTGTCGAAGTGCCACTTTAATTCTGATTCATTTAAATTTTCAGAAAATATTCTTGTACTGTAATTGTCTGATAATACTTCTCTAAATGGTAATGATTTTTTCACAGTTTTTGATTTTTAGATTTGAATCTTGTTGATTCTGAAAGTTTACGGTGTTTTGTTTTTCTACCTTTAACCCTTTCCCTCCATAATTTAAACGAAGATGATTTTAGGTTGGATCTCATTATTTCTCTGACATCATTCTCTTTCAAACCAAATTGATACTCTATTGCATCAAATGGTGTTCTATCTTCCCATGCCATTTCGATAATTCTATCAACGTTTTCCATGTGGGATTTTTTTTGAATTATGATCTTTTAAAATATTCACTATTTTATTATACGACTCTCTGTCATAGATGTAAAATTCCCTTAAGGAGTTATTAGTTAATAAAAGTGGTCCCTTACCATCTTCGTAACTATCAAAATCTTTAGATATTTCACCTTCTTGGTATCTAACCGAACAATATACCTCATAACTTAGAGGGACTAATTCATCATAGTCTTGATCATAATATTCTGAGTAATATTCACCGTAATAGTAATCATCTTCTATTTCATCATCGATACATAGATATAATTCAGAGGTTCCCTTTAATTGAAGGACCGTCCAACCATATTCTTTGTCACGACCAATAAAATCAAATAGATTTTCAACATCATCTAAACCTGAGTCCCTAAAACCTTCTCTTTCGGGGTCGGGGTAATCGGGCGGCGATAAATAGTCATACTCAATGAGATCAAGTAATTTCATACTACCAAGGATTAGAAGATTTTATACCTAATGCTTTACGGTATCTTGCAATATTACAACTCCAATATCCTGCTTTGGTACGATCTTTCTTTTCACTACACTTATGTCGTGCTCTAAATGATCTTGCGGCAGCGGCGTTGTTATTTCTTACTTTTAAGTTTGGATCACCAAAAGTCACTTTTTTAATTGTTCCCTTAGGTGTTTTTACATATACTGCGAATTTCTTTGGACCGCCAGATGTTCTAAATGGTTTATTTAACTTAACATTTCTACCTCTATGTTTGGCCTCAAGTAAGTGTTCATCTTGATTTTCTATAAAAGGAATATCTAAATATACCTCCTCACCTTCATACATTCCTGTTTTTCCAATATCAGTTTTAATTAGGTCTAAATCAATTCCTGAGACTTCTAAGACATTATCTTCCACTAACTGACGTACTTCATTGTAAATGTTAAAGAACTCGTTAGAATAGATCCTATACACGTTCTCAACGATTGGTAGGTTATTGTCCATATGATATTGTAACCCCTCACTTAATATCTTTGATTCGTTAACCAAATTAAGTTTAGGTTTTTGTATGTTCAATTTTTGTTGTTCTAAATTGTTAAAAACTAATGAGATAATTCTTCTCTCATCAATACTTGTGTATGTTGGTGTGTTTCCTTTTCCTACTTTGTTACTTTTCCTTTCCGCACGTCTTTTTTGTCTCGTCATTTTTTTCTTTTGTTTCTTACTGTAAGAACCTGAAGTTTTAGGTGTTTTCTTACTGACTTTTTTTGACGGTCTACATTTAGGGTAACCTTTTCTTTTTTTATCACCGTCCGCGTCTTTACGACCACATGGTGGATGTTTACCATCAATTTTTCTTGAAACGTCAACCCATTTTTCCTTAAACCATCTTCCAAGGTCTTCTTTCAGAACCTCCCCACTTTCAAGACACTCGTTAATGTATTGTTGGTCTTCTTTACTTACTCGTATTTTTTGAATGTAAAGATCTGTATTGTCTTTCCCACATTTGTGGCATACGTATGGATCATCACCACCTTTGGATAAATCCCAATTCCAATCACAACCTTTACACTGTACTTTCATTACTTCTTTTTCTTTCTACAATAAGAACCCGAACAACGTTTCTTACCGTCTAATCCTTTAATTTTTCCTTTACACACTTGTACTGCGTAACCATTAGCGTATGCACTTGGGTAAACATCAAATTTAGATTTTGCTGCGGATATACCTCTTGAACACAAAGTATTCTTCTTCTTTTTCTTTTTCTTCTTACCCTCGTGTATCTCATCATGAACATCATCTTCAGTCTTGTTCATAAGAAAATCTAATACTTGATCCATATTTTCTTTAGCAACACTAACGTGGTCATCAGCCCAATCGTGACCATTTATTAGAATATGATCAATAACTCTTTTATCTAAATTTAATAATATCTCACATTGTCTGTGAATTTGTTTTAGATTACTAAAGAACATATAATTAGGTGTTGATCCACCTTCAGTAGTAATTCCTTCCTTTAATTGTTTTAAATGATTCTTAATTATTTTGTCTAAGTCCATAATAATAAATACTTTATTTTTCTGATACAATCTCGAAAGTGATTTCATCTTTATATGAAATCTCTTCATTGTGTTTTATACCTCTTATTTCGATAAAATATTCTCTTGGAATAAGAATAGATGTGTCAATTACAAAACTGTTTTCATTGGTTACATCTAAATATGTCCAATCGAATACATTTACGTGGGTAGAACCTTCTTTTATGTATATTCTATAGAATACTTCATCAAAAAGAACGTCGTTCGATTCTGATATTGTTCTAAATCTCGCAGTAATCTTTCTAACTTCACCTGATTTAATCTTTTCATTCTGTTGAATTCCTGAATACTGTACTATGTACTTTTTAAGTTCTGTTAGATTTTCACCAAGACTAAATTTAGATGAGTATGGTTTTGGTATGAATTTTTGTGTAATGTCAGGGAATGTGTTTCCTTCAACAGTAATACCTTTCCATACATCATAGAAAAATCTTTTCCCATCACAAACTAATCCATTAATACCAAAAGTTACTCTATAAACACCTTTTCTTACTTTATCAACTGTCAAGTTTGTCAGACCGTTGATTGGTGTCTGTGTTGAATCAAGAATATCTACAGACGGAATGTTATCTAAGTCAAAGAAATTAGTTTCTTTATTTACATAAAGAAATAAGTTTTGATTTGTTTTTTCAATGAAATTTTGTCTGTCGTCTAATATTCTATCTTCAAAAGTCGTTTGTACAAAAGGTTCAAAGAATGTCTGTGTATATTTTGTAAAGAACGCCACAGATTGATCTACTTCTTGTTCTATTGTTTCATATAAAGGATCAAACGCGATACCTAAACCGTAATTTACGGTATTACCCGTGAGTACATCATTAACATATGAAGTGATATCCATCTCAAGATTTTCGTTTCCATTATCGAATTGTTGTGAGGATAATATGGTTGGGTTATTTGTATACACACCATCATAAGACCAAGAATCTAACGTAGTTCTATTGAACCAGTTTGAAGGTCTTACATCAAACGTATCATTTCCTGTTGTAAAGTCGAACCCCGAATCTTCATAATCAAATCCGACACCCTCATCCCAATATTCTGTTATTTGAAATAAGATTAATTTAAACGATGATGTTCTTTCTCTACCCGTACCTCTTTTAGCACCAAGAAAAGTTTCATCACCGAATATGGTATTTGTCATGTGGAGTACATGTTTAGTATTACTATCTAAAACGTACGTACCATCAGTGACCTTTGATTTTAGATCATCAAAGTTTACAGTAAATAAGAATTTAGAGAATCCCGACCCGTAGAAAATTTCTGTAGATGGGTTCTTTGCGGTGTTAACCTTTTTATTCTTAATTATTGTATTATTTTTATCAAAATATGAACGAAAGTATGACATCTTTAAAAACTCTTTCTATATAAATATCTATTAGTTTATTCTAATCGATTTATTTAGTATATCATTTTCAAGAGTTTGGTAAAGATTCATTAATTTATCCCAATCAGGATAACCATTTTTGACCATAGGTTTGGTCGGATTATGAGCGTGACCCGCTACTACTCTAACTAACTGATCTATAAATGCGAGTAAAGTCTCACCCCTAACTGTAGCATAAGTATTGGGTTCAATTTTAGTTAGTAAATCTTCTTGAGTAAACTCATACTTGTTTAATTTATCGAATGGTACCGACTTTGTACCAACTTCATTAGTGTCTGTCGATATAAAATATATCTTATCTGACGATAATGTACCAAAAGATTGTTCTTGTCTGTTAGATATGGTCTTTAGACGTTTTACCTTCCTTTTTTTCTCTTTTTCTTTGGGTATTGGTTCATTTAAATCAAAAATTAGTCCCGCACCATTGAAAACTTCTGCAGTACAACCATCAGGTTTGATATTACTTAAGAAAGTTTCATCGTTAAGTCCTTGGTATGGTCTAAAAAAGAAAGGATGTAATTTCTTGTCAGGTAATCTACCGTCAAACGAACTCAAAGATTCATTACTTAATCTACAAATCGTATTTCTTATAGTAACATACGCTTCCTCATATGAACTTACACTTTGTGTAAAGGTTGGTGTTGATGTAGTATCATCAATGTTAACTAATTTTGTCGCTGTCGAATATGAAGATATTGGTCTTGCGGTTTTTGAATTAAAAACACTCGTAAGAAATACATCACCATAAACGTCTTTTACTTCGTAAACATACCAATATATTGACGATGGACTACTCACACTATCAACCATATATTCGACAACGTACTGTAATTTTTTAATTGGTAGTTCTTTAGTTACTTCCTCTACTTCTTCAAACATTTGTTTGACACCGAATTTTTTCAATGATAATAGAGAGATTTTATCAGACATGATAGGGAAGTTGACTATATCAACTTTTTCCTTATCACTTGCCGCATCTTTACTAAGTAATTTACCACCCCTTAAGTTAATCCCATCTTGAGTGAATAATATGTCTGAACCATATTTACCATAAATTGCATAGTCCTCTTTTTTTGCAATACTTCCTTCAGACTTTTCTTTGACATACACACCGTCTTTGGTGAATATATCTTTCATTTTTTTTACTACATTACCATATGAGGTATTTTCTACTTGTCTCGTCCCTATTTGAGAATTAAAATCATGTGTTGTTGTAAATGGACCCGAAATGTATTCTCTATTTATTAGTGGATTATCAGGATCATATGTAAGTAATTTTACTGTTTGTCCTAATTCAGGTACAAAATTTAAGTTAGTTGGTAGAAAGGGATTCGCAACAAAAGGATCTTTTTCACTCCACAAATCATAGTCAATTGCGCGTTCAACATCACCTGTCATCATCCCTTTAGGTTTGATACGTACTCTACCTATACCTTTTGGATCACCATTATCAGTGACTATCGCTAAAGAGATTATTGACATTATTTATATCTTTTTGAAAGTTCTTCGTTTATTAAATTATAGGACGATTCTATTTTGTCCAAATATCTTGTAAGTGTTACTATTTGATCTTTTGTTTTTTCAAACTCCACATATAAGAATTTTTCACATTCACCTAAATCCTTATTGGATTTGTCTTGGGGGTTTTCTACAACATCTTGAATTTTTTTTACATCCATAATTATAAAATTTTACCTGCACTATTAATAATACCTGGTGGAATAACTATCGGCCCAACAGGTGTTGGTACGGTTATCATTTTATTTCCTACTTTAACAAAAGAGTTAGTATCAATTTCTTCTTGATTTCCATCAATAATACTTTTTACCATTGTAACCATTTCATTCGGTTCACCATAAACAGGTCCCGTATTTAGACCTGACGCTGACATTCTTTCGGTTGCGTTCATAAACGCTCTATCTGCACTATAACCAGGTAAGAAATCAGAGAGTCCTAATAAGACTCCTGGTATGTTTACACTTGGACCACCGACCCTTAATGCTGTATTGATTAAGTCTATCACGGCACTGAATAAATCCGCACAACTTTTTATACCCATCGCCAATATTCTTCTTATAAGACTAATTAATGACGTTAATATGGTTACATATCTTTTGTATTTATTCAACAATATTTTTGCAACAATTGCCGTTACAAACGCCAATAAATCTCTCTTGATCAGTTGCCAAAATTCCTCTATAAATTTCCAAAATACGTTTTTGATTATCTTGTAGAATAGTTTGTAGAACTGTTTCAATAGATCTTTAACAGTACCTGCAAAGTTTGATAATTGTTTCCATGCAATAACTAAGGGTAAAAATATCTTAGGACCTAAATACGCACTTACAATTGCTTTCGGGACATTTAAAATAAAAAGGTTTATCAGTTCAAGATTTATATTATCAATTAATTTTGGATCACTATCTGAATTCAATAATGCGTTTCTTGCCGCATCTTCTAATGTATTATTTACTAATTGATCTAAATTTCCATTTTGAGATAGAATTACAAAATCTTCAAAATTTGAAGAGGAAGATGGTACTTCAAAATTACCACAATCCACAAACCTTAAAACTTTTCTAAATCTAGCGTCCTCATCATCTAAATCAATTCCTTCCACGTCTGCAAAATCAAAGTAAGACTCTACATCTAAATCATTTTCTGAGAATTGTTGACTTGTGGTTTGTATTAGATTACTTTGTTCTTCCTGACCACATATTTTAAATAATTTATTACATAGTCTATTAAGATCGTTAATCGCCTCATCAAATATTTGTGGGTTTTCACCATCACCTTGAAGAGTCATTAACATACTTGTTTTGATAATGTAACTTAAATCAGGACTTTCTATTGAGTCGTAGTACTGTGATACAAAATCACCAACCTTAGGTATACTATTACCCCC
>Ga0160423_10000578_pt1 | contig 30220 bp, 31 predicted proteins | sample CRUFie14St8metaG_FD_108191 | JGI IMG/M metagenome (GOLD analysis project Ga0160423, IMG submission 108191) | Marine microbial communities from the Costa Rica Dome - CRUD Field 142mm St8 metaG | ecosystem: Environmental > Aquatic > Marine > Oceanic > Photic zone | place: Costa Rica: the Eastern...
CCTGCCAATTTGCGGTCCAAGGAGCGAAATTGAATGGCTTCGAGAAGGTGCTCGGGCAGGACCCGTTGGGAGCCTGCCAAGTCAGCCACTGTCCGGGCTACCTTCAGGATCCTATCGTAGCCCCGGGCTGAAAGACCAAGTCGACTCATCGCCTGCTCCATCAGATCGCTAGACTCCGGATCCATCTCACAGGAAAGACGCACCTCCTTGGGAGTCATCTCCGAATTCACTCGTGTTGCGGAAGATTTACCAAAACGACTTCGCTGACGTTCTCTACACTCACAAACTCGCTGGCGTACGCTGGAAGAAGGCTCTGCCGGCACCCTTGATGACAGGTCCTTGAATTCAACAAGGGGAACTTCGATATGAAGATCCATTCGGTCGAGTAAGGGTCCGGAAATCTTACTCCGATACCTCTCCACCTGACGGAGCGAGCAGGAGCAACTACGGAAAGGGTCCCCAAAATAACCACAGGGACATGGATTCAAAGAACCAATCAATAGCACCTTGCTAGGAAAGGATAAAGTTCCTGCTGCCCGCGAGATTGTCACCTTCCCATCTTCCAGTGGCTGACGCAGAACTTCCAGAGTCTGACGACGAAACTCAGGCAGTTCATCCAGAAACAGAACTCCATTATGGGCCAGAGAAATCTCCCCGGGGCCTGGGTTACTTCCTCCCCCTAGCAATCCTGCATTCGAGATCGTGTGATGCGGACTCCGAAAAGGCCGGCTTCTGAGCAGCCCCGATCCTGCCGCCAGGTGACCCGCAATGGAGTGAATTCGGGTTGTCTCCATGGCTTCTCTCTCCGTCATCTCAGGAAGGATCGTAGGCATGCGTTTTGCCAACATGGATTTTCCTGTTCCTGGCGGACCTACCATCAGAATGTTGTGTGATCCAGCCGCCGCAATTTCGAGAGCTCTTTTGACATGCTTCTGGCCTTGGACCTCCCCGAGGTCGACCGGATAGGACTCTGCCCGGGAATCTGGGGAGATTCGTGCCACCGCCGGTTCCAACTTCTCCTCTCCACAGAGAAAACCCCAAGCTTGGCGAAGCCCACTCACGCCGAAAACCTCGATCCCTGTTACCGCTGCTGCCTCGCACGCGTTTTCCAAAGGCACCAGAAGCCTCTTCCTTCCTCTGGTCTTTGCTTCTATCGCGGCCGAAAGAATCCCCTTCACAGGACGAACCGAACCATCGAGAGCAAGCTCCCCGATGATCTGACAGTCCCCAGCTCCCTTCAGGTCCACGCCCTCCGCACAAGCAACCACGGCCAGCGCAATCGGTAAATCAAACGAAGGCCCTTCTTTCTTCAGGTCGGCAGGTGCGAGATTCACTGTGATCGTGCCGTCATCCTTTGGTAGCGCTGAGGCAGAGACTGCCGAGCTCACCCTTTCCGCGGATTCCCTCACTGCAGCATCGGGTAGCCCGACAATGGTCATTCGGGGCACCCCCCGCCCCGGAGAGTTCACTTCCACCTCTACTTCCACCGCTTCCACGCCCCTGAGACCCGCACTATGCAGCTTCGTGATCATATGCTCATAAATACTGTTCATGGGAACACTTGTCACGAATTTAGAGCTGCTTAGAGCCCCTGTGATACGCGTATCGAAGCTCAGGACCAAAAAGCCACAGCCAGTAGCTTTTCCGGAGACAATAAACTGCTCAGATCGGCGAATACGGCTTCTCGCCCTAGCCCTTTTAGGTTAGTTTTTCATCTGAAATATGAGGCGGCGCAACTCCGTTTAGTCTGTATGGTTTCACTGGGAGGTAACCTTGGCCATACATCCCATCCAATTCCCCTTTTACCCAATGCTTTCCCCCCGCATAAAACAGGTCTCCTACCCCCTTCTGGCGCTGGTCGCACCCAGCCTCCTTGCGGAGGCAACCCCCTCCAAGCCCCTTGATCTCCGTGAGATTCTGCAGGCAGCAGCGAAAATCGATCAACTCCTAGAAGCAGACCTCAAGGCCAAGAAGTTACAGCCGCTTCCCATCGTAAGCGAGGGCACCTTCGTCCGTCGGACATATCTCAACATTGTCGGTCGCATTCCAACCGCCATGGAAGCATCCCGATTTCTGGACGACAAAGCGCCAGACAAGCGGACGCGCTTGATCGAGCAACTGATCTCCTCTCCAGGATACGACAGTTCCGCCTTCAATTATTTTGCCGACCTTCTGCGCCTGCAGACAAACGAAGAACAATATGGGCTGGGTTGGCACGTCTGGCTGCGAAACTCACTGGCTTCTGACAAGCCTTGGAACAACATCGTCCACGAAATGCTTTCGGCCGAGGGTCATACCTCCAAAAATCCTGCCGTAGGATATTACCTCCGTGACCGCGGTATGCTTCTCGATAACGTCAGCAACACTGTCCAGGTCTTTCTTGGGCATCAGATCGGCTGTGCGCAGTGCCATGATCATCCCTTCGACTCATGGACCCAGATGGAATATTACGAGATGGCAGCCTTCAGTGGCGGCATTACGTATCGGAGCGATGAAGCACGCCAGTTGGTAAACAAGGTCGCCGACCACTCACGGAAGAATCACCCCGGTATGAACCGGGCGTTCAAATCCAAGAACAAAGCCACAAGGGCCAAGGCCCGCGGCAGCCTCCTGAGACGAATCACCGGTGAAATGCGTTATCTACTGCGCTATTTCAATAGGAACGAAATTGTGGAGTCTCGGAGTCAGGAACTCAAGCTGCCGGACGACTATCAATACAAGGATGGTGAGCCCGGAGAAGTCATTCAGCCCGCCACTCTTTTCGGCCTGCAGGCTTCGGAGGTGAATCCTGAAGACCGGAGAAAAGTCTTCGCAGACTGGGTGACCAGCGACGAAAACCCCTATTTTGCGAAGGTGATTGCAAACCGGCTCTGGCGCCGGACCTTCGGGCATGGATTGGTCGACCCAGTAGATGACTGGAGCGACAAACTGAAGGGGTCCCACCCGGAAGTTCTCAACTATATCGAAAAGGTCATGAAGGGAGTCGGCTATCGCACCCGGGACTTTGAGAGAATCCTCTACCACACCAAGCTCTTCCAACGTCAGGTATCGCCGGTGGAGGCTACCCCCGGAACAGACTATGATTTCATCGGCCCCCAGCTTCGGCGCATGTCAGCCGAGGAACTCTATGACTCCTTTACGGTTCTTGCCTTCGGTAACACCGACGACAAGGTCAATACGGGCCTCGAATACAAATGGAAAAATTACCAGAGTGACGTCGATGCCCTGCTAAACCTCTCTGCGAGCAAACTCATTGAGTCCAGCCAGAAAGCTCAGGAAATGGATGATCAGAGGCGGATCTACCAGAGAAAAAACCGCGAGATACAAATCGCTATCACCAAGGCCAAAGCGGCCGGGAACATCCAGGAGGAGCGGCGCCTCAAGCGCCAGCAAACACAACTCCGGGCCAACGGAAGAAAGAAGCAGGAGAGCATGACGGGCATGAGTGCTGTCACAAATCGTAGTTCGAGGGCTGGTCGAGCTGCCGTCAACATGCGGGCTTCCGAACACCCTAGCCCCTTCAGTGCCGGTAGCATGGTCCGTCAATTTGGCGGCTCTGATCGCAACAGTCCGGAGGCCGCGCACACCGATGCGACGATACCTCAGGCTCTGACCCTGCTAAACGGACAGGCTGCGGCGGGCACTGAGAATCGACGCTCGAAAACCTTCGAGGCTCTGGCCGAGATCACCAATCCGGAACAGAGGCTGGAATATCTCTTCCTCGCCTTTTATTCCTGTCGCCCTTCCGCGGCAGAGAAAAAAGATCTCCTTCCCCTCGCGGAGGATCGAGAGGACATCTTCACTCTTGCACGTGCGATGCTGACCTCTAAGCGGTACCTCTTTGTCCAGTAAGTCATCATTCTGTCCTTTCTTACCCCTCAGTACCCATCATGTCTGATTTCAACAAACTAGACGAAGTGACCCGGAGGTCCTTCATGACCGCTGCTGCTCGGAGCTGCCTGGGAGTCACCATCGCAGGAAGTGCGGCGGAGCTGTTTTCTCCCTCCGTCCTTGCCGCTGATCCTGCTGCTATCGCAAGCGGCGGAGGCAAGGCTAAGAGTGTCATCTATCTCTTTATGTCAGGCGGAATGACACACCTCGACACGTTCGACCCCAAGCCTGATGCTCCGGACGAATTTCGGGGGCCAACCGAAACAATTAAAACCAAGGCCGATGGTGTCAGACTTGGACATTACATGTCCAAACTTGCCGGCCAGGCGGACAAGGTCGCACTGGTAAATTCCATGACCTCCACACAGGGAGCCCATGGCCCAGGAAGATATTTCATGCGGACGAGTTATACTCAGCGGTCTTCTCTTGTTCACCCGTCCAACGGAGCATGGATCACCAGACTGAAGGGACGAGCCAATAAGAGCCTCCCCTCTTTCGTCACAGTCGGATCCGGCAATGGCCACCCGGCAGCCGGATTTTTTGAGCCCCAGTATGCTCCACTGCCGGTTGGGGATGCTACCGCTGGTCTACAGAATGTTCGCCGCCTGCGGCACGTAAGCGAGGATCAGTTCAATAAACAACTGGCACTCCGACAGCTCCTCGACAAGCAATTCGACGCCCAGTTTCACAAGGGCCAGAAAAATGTGCGCGCCTACAACCAAGTCTTCGATGAGGCTGTCAAACTGATGGAGAGCAAGGATCTCGAAGCCTTCGACCTCAAGAAGGAACACTCAAAGGTACACTCTGCCTATGGTGATCATAACTTTTCCAAGGGTGTTCTCCTTGCCCGGCGACTCGTCGAACGGGGAGTTCGCTTTGTTGACGTTGAGTTCGGTGGATTCGACTGGCACAACGACAATTTCGATCAGTGCGAACAGAAACTTCCGATTCTCGATCAAGCCCTGTCAGCCCTCCTCAAGGACCTTGAAGGAAAAGGTCTACTGGAGAGCACGCTTGTGGTTGTGGCTACCGAATTCGGACGAACCCCAAAGATTGTGCAGGCTCGTTCGGGACGAAATCACTTTCCAAAGGCCTTTTCCTATCTTCTTGCCGGGGGAGGCATCAAGGGCGGTCAGGTCTACGGAAAAACAGATGAGACAGGATCCAATGTGGTCGAGAATCCGGTCGGCGGACCGGACTTTAATGCCACCATCGGTTTTGCAATGGGAGTTCCTCACGACCTTACCCTCATGTCACCCAGCCGCCGCCCCTTCAGACTTGGAGCACGGGATGGTACTCCGCTCACCGGACTTTTCGGATAGCGAGAGCAGCGGGACTGGACTTATACGAACATCCACAAAAGGGACGCGATACCCAGGCCCACCAGAGAGATCACGGTCAGCAAGGTGGTCCACGTCAGAAGGGTCTCGCGTTCCGTCATGTGAAAGTAGCGGTTAACGATCCAGAAACCACTATCGTTGACATGCCCAAATCCGGTCGCTCCGGCCGCAATAGCAATCGTGACCAGCGCAAGCTGTGATATTGAATAATCCCCTGCTACGAGGAACGGGCTGATCAAGGCGGCACCAGTGACCATCGCCACAGTAGCGGAACCCTGTGCGATCCGGATGATCGTTGTAAGCACCCACGCAAGAATCAAAGGGCCAAACCCCGATCGCTGCAGAATATCAGCCAAAGCATCGCCCACCTTGGTAGTGATGAGCATCTGCTTGTAGACTCCTCCTGCACCTGTCACTAGAATGATGATGCCGGCAGGACCCAAAGCCTTGGTCGCCACTTCCATGAGAGCATTCCCTCTCACACCACGACGCATGGCCAGGACGTAGATCGCAACGCAGGTTCCAATCAGCAGGGCGATTATGGGATGCCCTAGAAAAAGAACTATCTGGGAGGGAAGTGCTGACCCTCTCTTCAGCTCGCCGAGAGCCGTGTCGAAGGAGCTCTTCTTTTCCATTCCTTCGGTCAAGGTCCTCCCCTCCTCTGTTGCCAGAAAATCAGGAACGCGGGCCGCAATGGATCCCTCGACAAACGAGGCAATGACAATGATGAGCACTGGGCCTCCGAGGACCGCCAGGATGGTCAACACCGAGGGAAGGCCAATGGTCTTAACGGGCTCTTCCTCCGTCTCCTCAACTACAGGGGGAGGTTGAATATGGAATTTCTCCCCAAGGCGACGGCACAGAGGAATCGTGATCAGGGCGGTAGGAAGTCCCACTACGACACCCCAGAGGATCGCATAGCCAAGGGGAACTTGAAGAGCAAAAGCCACGAACGTAGGCCCCGGAGTTGGAGGAACAAAGGCGTGAGTCACCGCCATTCCTGCCAATAATGGCAGGGCGAATACGAGGACGGACTTTCCGCTCCTGCGAGCCAGCGCATAGATGATGGGGGCGAGGATCACCACGCCCACATCGAGGAATACCGGAATAGAAATGAGGAAGCCGGTAAGCAGCATGGCCCAGTTAGCCCGACGCTCACCAAAGGTTTTCAGCATTCCATTGGCAAGACTCTGAGCTCCACCCGAGTGCTCAATCATCTGCCCGAAAATCGCCCCTAATCCAATAATCGTCGCAATAAAACCCAAGGATCCACCCATGCCATCCTTGATGGTATCCCCGACCTCAATGAGTTCCATCGTGCCAGAGGCAATCCCTACGAAGATCGCTGCCACGAGAAGACTCACAAAGGCCTGAATCCTGAATGCCAGAATCAGGACAAGAATCAGGACGATCGAAAGAACGAGAACCGAGACGAGACGAAAGGTGTCGTGCGATGCCTCCCCACTGGCCTGGGCAAGAAAAGTAAGAGCGTTGAATCCCATGTTGGTCCGCAGGGTGCGAGCAAATGTGGTCTGACCTCAAGAGGGAAAGTGACCAGCTCGCCACGTTTTCTGCACGCCTATGGGCAATACAGTGTCACCAGAAATACGCGCCTCTTCCCCCCCTGTGCCTGCTAAAAGAGGCCTTGATCCTCCCGAAGCTATGGCTGCGGCAGCAGAATCGTCTTGGAATACTGGTAGGAGTTCTTGGAAAGAAATTTTTCGAGAGCTGTCCCGGTAAAGTTGCCTCCCCTCCTCAACTGAGCAATTCCTCCGTCAGTCAGGACCGTGATACTCAGATCCACCGACGAGATCCGCCCTCTCCCGAACTCTACGCCGTCATCGTCATCGACCTTGATCCCATTCCCGGTGAAACTGAACGTCTCTGCAGCCTCTCCGCCAGCCGTCCGGATGATGGGAACCCGCTCGATCTTGGTCACCAGTCTGCCACCCACCAGTTCGGTGTATTCAACCGTGAATACCACGCTTACTTCAAAAATGTTTTCACAGACAAAGTTATCTGAGTCCCCAAGCTCCGCGTCGTATCGCCTGAACTTCGTGTCGAGGTCTTTTGGAGCAACCGGATCATGCTCCAGAAGAAACTCAAAGGTCTCATCAGGATTTACGAGTTTCCGATAGAGCGCAAACACACTGAACCGATCATCATACGCATCAGTGATCGGGTCCTTATACAGAAGCTTATAGCTTAGACCGGTCACATCACCCCCCTTGTCATTCCTACCCTCAACATCTCCGTCGTAACGATCGGTCGCTGCGGAAAACATCAGGATCCTCGCCGCGTTCGGGCTTTCATTGTCATTCGGTCCGGGGTCATCCGGATCGGTTTCGGTGTAGAGCCACTCGAAATTTGTTCCCGTTCGCACAACCATTGCTTCAAAATCACGACTCATCTGCTCAAGCGTAGCCTTGGCCTGTCGTGACGCTCTGACCTTGTTCCTGCTGACTCTCCAGCCGTCCAAAGCAACCGCAGTCACGGATACTAGCAGGGTCATGAGAATCACGGTGATCGCCATCGCCACCATCAACTCGGCAAGAGTGAAGCCGCGCGCACGACGCATCTGAGGGAAGAGGGTGGTCATTGTAAAAAAGAAAGGATTATAGTTACCGCCTTACTCCGAGATTACGTGAGAACAGCGGCTTGCCTAACAGGTCCGGATCGCCATCTCCATTATCATCGATCAGATCAAGGCGCTCAATGTAGTCGAATTTATTACTCTTCAGCGCGTAGAAATCGGCTGTGTAAGCGATAACTGCACCCGGATAATCTACCACGTTATCAACCGGATCGTGGCTGTGCATGTTCTTGATCTCGCCGTGGGTTCCGGGAACCAGCACGGGGTCCTGTGCATCATCATAAATCATCTGAGTCATCTTCACTAGATAGACTCGGCCTTCAATTCTCTCCAGGTCCTCCCGGAAATCCTGATCCGCATCTCCTAATCGACGTACGGCCGGCTGAAGTATGAAGTCCCGCCCTGACTGTCCGCTGGCTAGAGCAAAGGGTTCCAGCGAGGCATCCTCCCTGATCTGGTTGGGGTCTCCACGATAGTTATACAGAAAAACTGCCTTATCCTCTTTCCCTGAATCCCGAATCCATTCAAAGGCCTTATGGAAGGCATTATCGTAAGAGCTATCTGGCCCCTCTCTAAGGGTGCTCAGTTCTCTCTCAAGAGAATTCGTAAGGCGACCCGCCTCCTGAGCACTTAATGCCTTCCGAATACCAGCTGAAGCAGGACCAAAGACTGCAAGAAAGGTCGTAAGGAGAACGGCAACGACTCCGATCGCAATCACGGTCTCCATGAGCGTGAAGCCATGGCGCTTTTTGGGAGTAGGCTGGGACAAAACCATGTTCATCGAGCAAGATCAATCTGTTCAGGGCTTCGGAAAATGGAAGTCCGGCCGTTGCGCCACACCACAAAGCCGACCTTGTTGTTCTTCATCAGCTTTGGCTCCTCCACATCTCGGGGTCGCGTTCCACTGATTAAGATGACCGCGGCACCCGGATCCAAACCTGGATTCTCAGCATCAATGCATACCCCCTCGGGGTTAAACTCAAAGTAGTAGCACTCCTTGAATGAGTCAGCGCCGTTGGCATCTTTCCCGGGGAGGTCAATTCTCATCGTGCCGGGTTTGCCGACCCCAATTGACTCAGCCGCTCGTTCGCTTTCCTCCGGGCTGAAATATACCCCCGAGGGAAGCGTCGTTCCACGAGTGATCACTTCCCAACCTGCCCCTTCGACGTCCCCTTCACGGTTCGTACTTTCCACAGCGACACACATGTAAGAAAGATAGCGGTCACGATCAATCAACTCGGAGTCGTTCAGTTCCTTGTGAATCAAGAGCCGTGCTCGGGTTCCACGGCCTACGGCAGCGCTGCGAGCCTCGTCAAAGAGAGCCTCCGTGACGGAAAGCGCGGACGTCGTGGCCTGCCCGCGATCGATGTTCTGAATTCCTACCGCTGCAACCGACAAGAGGATGGCAATCACCATCATGACGGCCATGATCTCTACCAAGGTAAATCCTACCCTCAGACTTCTTGAGAGGGAGCCCCCCTGTTGTGATGTTTGATTTGTGCGCACGGAGAATCGTTAGTCCTTACGAGTGTTCGGGACCACCATAGAACTTTCCCCCATCATGGCAAGACATTGTAAGCACATTGTATTCTCATGCTCCGAATTCTGCGAATGACGGATCCTACCCCCTGTTTTCTCGATAAATAGCGTGATTTTATCACCACTTCTCTATCTCTGGGGGGTTAGGGTGTTCATCCCTTGAACAGGGAACAAAACAGGATTTCCCATATTGCGAAAGCCGGGTCCTACCGAATAAAATAATCCTCCTGACCGTCATACACTCATGAAGCCCTTCCTGCCCTTCTCGATCTGCCTGCTTTCAACAATTCTCCTGAGTTCTTGTGTGTATGACCCTTACGCTTCCTCTTATTACGATAACAGCCATGGGCACTATCACGGCGGTTACCATAACGGTTTTTTCAGCGATTATTATATCGGGATTCATAAAAGCTATTACCGCTATCGCCACACCAGGTGTTCGCATTGCAGTCACTACCCTTGTCGTGGAGGACACCGCACCAACTATCACACCTACTACCGCGATTACCGTAAGCCGCTTCATGGAGGCGATCGAGTCCGTCATGATCGAGGTAACGACCGCCACAGAGACCACAGGATGGGAGACAACGGGAAGCTGGACAGTCGCTCCATGAAGGAAAGCTCTCGGCCGTCTTGGGGCAGCTCTCAACTCAAGCTTCCCTTCTCAGGAGGAAATCGTGAGATCCCACCTGCCTCATCCTCGCGAAACCGTCAGGACTCATCCAGTAGTCCTCGCTCGTTTACCTCTCGTAAAACGCCTCCGAAAACGTATCCCTCAAGCCAGTCCAGTTCCCCTAGAATGTCATCCCGTTCTCAGCCTTCTCGCAGCAGGCCGGAGAGAACATCGCGCCCTACTCCTTCGTCGAGTCCGAAAACCTACCCCACGACGCAGAAATCCTCCCAAAAGTCTGATTCTTCCAAGAAGGACTAAGGGATCATGGCTTCGCTCCTGAAGAACTAGGTTAACTCTTTGAATGGTTTCGCTCTTCTCGCTTTTTGCGGTCGCGTCGCAACTCCTCCAAACTGACCGGTTCACCCAGCAGGCGACGAGAAAAGAGAAGGCCGACTAGTCCTCCTCCAATATGGCAGGGGTGACTGATAAGGAACAGGCTGGCCCCCAAGGCCTCATCTCTCGCTACCCAGTTCCCTACCTTGGAAAGGCCAGGAAATCCCACGCCGGGAGTGAACAGAAAAAGGATCAGGGCCGAGAGCATGACCCCCCGCCCGAGATTCTTACCAGAGATCATCAGCGGCCACATCCGCGAATCGGGTGACAGGCTGACGAGCGCGATCAGAAGAGCCATCATTCCCCCAGACGCTCCCACCAGAGGCAGGTAGGAGGAAATCATACTCGTCCCGAGAGGATTGGCCGGGAACAGAAGGATATGCAGGAAGCCTCCTCCCACAACGCCCCCGATATAGATACCCCCAGTTCTCCAGCTTCCCAGAATACGGGTAACCCGCCCACCGATCGCATATATGACAACCACATTGATGATCAGGTGCAACAGTGAGCCATGGAGAAAAGAGTAAGTCAGGAGCTGCCATACCTGACCTCCCAGTATCCCGGGTCGACTGAGCCCAAACAGACTGTAGAACCCAGTTGCATCCAAAGTCTCAGGCCCACCTAAAGCCTCGGTGACCAAATGCGTAATGACCAATAACGCAGTCAGGAACGTGAGCCCATCAGCTCCTGGTTGGTGAACGCTAAGGCGCAAGGGAAGGAAAGGGCGTTTCATACGCTGGTAATTCAACCCGGGGTGCCATTTTTTCAAAAGACTCGGAAGGAGAAAGACTCTCCACCCCAACCCGATCCGGGGCCGCGCACACCCTTTGGACTCCTAAACCTAGCTTTCCCCCTTGGCGCGAGGTTCTCCCCGAACCCGGTCTGTACCGGGGCTCGTCACAAAAGGTCCCCCCTCGAGGGGAGCGATACCGCTGAAGGCGACATCCGGCATCTCACTGGGCTTTCCTGCGAGCGGAAACTCTTTTCGCAGTGGGTAGTAGGGGTATCCCTCCCACATGAGGATCCGCTTCAAGTTGGGGTGTCCTTTGAATTTCAGACCCATCATGTCGTATACCTCTCGCTCATGCCAGTTGGCGGTTTTCCACAAATGAACCGCGGTTGGCACTTCCTCTCCCTCTGCGACCGGAGCCTTCACACGAAGATGCTTACGATCGTCAGTTGTCGCGAGTTCGTAGACAATTTCAAAGCGAGGATCATCCCCCATATTGTCTACACTACTGACGTCGAGAAGAAATTCATAACCCAGAACGCTCCGACAATACCCAAGGACTTCTTCGAGGGCACCGAGCTTTACCACGACGGTATGCTCCCCTCGGAATTCAAACATCTCACGAACCTTGGTCCGACCAAACTGCTTTCGCAACTTACTCGAGTCGGAGCGAACCTCATCTGCTTTCCTTCCAGTAACACTCATGAGGTTGCCTCGCGGATACCTGCGATCTGATCCTTGATGGGAGTTTCTCCTTCGATGATCCGTTGGAGCTTCATCAACCCTTCAAGAAGAGCCTCCGGGCGGGGTGGACACCCGGAGATGTAAACGTCTACGGGTAAGAGCTGATCAATTCCCTGAAGCACCGCGTAACTCCGATACATTCCCCCACTCGACGCACACGCTCCCATTGCGATACACCACTTCGGTTCGGGCATCTGCTCCCAGATACGGCGAACCGCCAGCGCCATCTTGTAGGTGACCGTCCCTGACACAATCATGACATCCGCCTGCCGGGGAGAGAAACGCATCACCTCAGCTCCGAATCGTGAGATATCAAAGCGAGCCGCACCGGTAGCCATGAGTTCAATCGCACAACACGCAAGCCCCATGGGCATGGGCCATAGTGAGTTTTTGCGCATCCAGTTGATCGCAGAATCAAGGCGCGTGAAGATGATGTTGCCCTCAACCTTGGAGTCGTAGGCAGCATGCGAAAGCATTTGGGCAGGATTTTCCGTAGCCACGGACACTAGGATACCGTCGCTTTTGCCCTACTCAAGACCAGCTTGTGAAATTTTTCACAAAGTCGCCCCACAACCTCTAAGCGCTCGATTTTAAAAGAGGCAGCAGGTAGAAGCCGCCGTGCTTCTTTTTTCCGAGGGTTCGCCCACCACAAAACTGAGCGACAAAGACTTGGCTATAGGCCTGAACTCTGCCCTCGCGCAGCTGGGTGAACGGAGAAAGGTCCTCCTCGTCCCCCCTGATTTTTCACGCTTCTACAGTAAGGCAGGCCCGCTGGCCTGCGCTGCTGCTGACTACTACAAGGACAACCTTTCGGACGTTCTTCCGGCCCTTGGAACCCACTTTCCAATGACAGATGACCAACTTGAGCGGATGTATCCAACTGTTCCCCGGGACCGGATCCGACCCCATCGATGGCGCGAGGACGTTGTGACTATCGGAGAGGTCTCAGCCGATTTCGTTTCCGAGGCAACCGAGGGAGTCTGGAACCGCCCATGGCCTGCGCAGCTGAACAAGCTCGTCTGGGAAGGCGGCCACGATCTCATTCTCTCAATCGGCCAGGCCGTGCCCCACGAGGTTATCGGTGTCGCTAACGGTAATAAAAACCTCTTCGTCGGCACGGGTGGAGAAGCCGGGATCAATGAGAGCCACTACATCGGATCGGTCTATGGCACAGAGCGGATGATGGGGAGAACCGATACTTGCCTTCGCCGGATTCTGAACCACGCTGAGGACACATTCTGTGAACATCTGCCCATCATCTACGCCCAGACTGTCATTGAGGCTGACGCTAGTGGCAGTCTGGTGACACGAGGCCTTTTCATCGGAGACCGCGAAGCATTCGAGGCAGCTGCGGAACTAGCAGTTGAGGTCAACTTCAATCACCTCGATGAGGAACTGAGGAAAGTCGTGGTCTTCATGGACCCTGACGAATTCCATAGCACCTGGATTGGCAACAAAGGGATTTACCGGACGAGAATGGCAATCGCTGACGGAGGAGAGCTCGTGATTCTCGCACCCGGCGTGCGCACTTTCGGAGAGGATCCTGAGATTGATCGAATGATTCGTAAATACGGCTATCGTAGCAGCTCCGAAGTTATCGACTTCGTTGAGAACAACGACGACCTGCGCAGCAACCTTGGAGCGGCAGCTCACCTCATCCATGGCTCCCCGGAAGGGCGTTTCACAGTTACTTACTGCCCGGGTCATCTCACCCGTCAGCAGATCGAGGATGTGGGCTACCGATATGCGGACATCGAAACGATGATGAAGCGCTACCAGCCCACCGGTCGGAGTGAGGGGTGGCATACCACCGACGATGGTGAGGAATTCTACTTTATCGGAAACCCTGCAATGGGGCTCTGGGCCGCAAAAGCCCGGCTGGCATAAAACGGAAACCGTAAAATCACCTGCCGGTCAATCTGTCGGACAATTAACAGGTGCGATCTCCGCCTGCCTCAGCCGTGCGAGGTATTCCACATTTCCATCCATTCCCGTGATCGGCGATTCGACACAATCTACCCACTCGCCCTGCAGCTCCTCCCGAATGTAGCTTCGAATCTTCTCCACCGCTTTTTCGTGCAGATCAGCATCACGAACAATCCCTCCTTTTCCTACTTCGTCCCTCGACAGCTCAAACTGTGGCTTGATGAGGCAGATAATCTCCCCACTTGGCTGTAGCACCCCCATTGCTGCTGGGAGAACCTTGGTCAGTGAAATAAAGGAGAGGTCCATTACCACCAGATCCACTCGTTCTCCGAGATCAGACTCCGTGAGGTAGCGACCATTAAACTGTTCCTTTACCTCGACCCGGGAATCGTTCCTCAATTTCCAGGCTAGTTGATTGGTTCCGACATCAACCGCGTGAACACGCTTTGCACCATGCTGCAGAAGACAGTCCGTAAAACCTCCGGTTGACGCCCCCAGGTCGAGGCAGACCCATCCCTCAGGATCGACCTCAAAGGCCTTAAGGGCACCTTCCAGCTTCATTCCCCCACGACCCACGTATCTAGGCCTCTGAAGAACCGTGAGTTCTTCCTCGGAACCAATCAAAGTGGAGGGCTTCGCGACACGCTCCGTCCCGCGCATCACCTCACCAGCCATGATCAAGCGCTTGGCCTGTTCACGGGATTCACATAACCCACGCGCTACCAGAACAAAGTCCGCTCTCTCTCCCCGTGCCATGTTGGTCTACTCAGTGTTTCCCGACCAGTCTGCTGGAATTCACCGCATCGATTAGCTGCCGAAGCCTTCCAAAATCACGTCGGCGATGGTGGAAGACGAGACGGGTGAGCTCAGACAGCCCCTCCTCATCGTCCTCCTCTTCGAGAGCCATCCCCTGATCAATCTGACCCTCTTTTACAAGGTCTGAAAAATCCTCCTGAATGGCAGAGAGCTCATCGTCCGCCAGTGCCGTATTGAGACGTAGAACGATTTTATCGCCAACATAGCGATAGGAATGAAAGTTTCTGTAGAATTGGACCACCTCCTGAACTGCCTCCTCCACATTATCCGTAACACGGAATAGATGGTAATCATTATCCGAAATCATGCCGAGTCGACCCAGATGCTCATCAACGAACTGCTTCCAGAACTTCCAGTATGTCCCACCAGGTGAGTCGAGGAGAACGATAGGATAAATTGAGGCTTTGCCCGTCTGGATCAGAGTCAGAGCCTCGAAAACCTCGTCCATGGTGCCGAACCCTCCCGGGAGTCCAATAGCTGCATCTGCCTCCTTCACAAACGATAACTTCCGGGTGAAGAAATAGTTGAAATTAATGAGCTTCGTATCTCCTTCAATAAATTCGTTAGCAGAGGCTTCAAAGGGCAAGGCGATGTTGAGACCAAAACTCTCTTCCCGTCCTGCACCTTCATTCCCCGCTGCCATAATTCCGGGACCCGCTCCGGTAATTGTCATGAAACCCTCTTCTTTCATCCGGCGTGAAAATTCTACCGCGGTCTGGTAGGCCGGCTCCTCCGGCTTGGTCCGGGCAGACCCGAAGACGCTGACTTTCCGTCGGTCTTGGTATGGATGAAATACCTCGCTCGCCTCCCGCATCTCCTTGAGCGCCCGATTCATTAACTTGAAATCACCTCCCGTCACTGCTCCGCCACAGGCAATCCGCACTCCGGTGATCATCATCTCTGCAAGGAGGCAATGATTCCCGTCAGTGCTAATCTGCTCCGCCATCTTCAGGATCTCCTTGTCCAGACTCTTGTCTCCAGTCGATCCTACATATGAGCAGGAAGCAGGGGGGATTATTCCCCCCGTAAAATCCCTGTTCGGTGGAACCTTTGCCGGGGACACACGATTCTTCATAAACGGAGAGTAATTCCAAAACACGGTTTCCCAAACCAAATTCGCTTCGGGTATGAGCAACCGGGTGACACCACATGGAAATGCCCTTGCATCCAAGCATCAGCGCAACCACGTTTCTCCCGTGCCGACAAAAAGAACAGATGACCTGCGCATCGGGGCGATCGACCCCCTGATATCGCCGGCGGTCCTGTCCTACTACCTGCCTACGACCAAGGAAGCAGCTGATCTCGTCCACAATGCCCGTGTGGGTGCGGAAGCTATTCTTGGAGGCGAGGACGACCGTTTGCTTGTGGTCATTGGCCCCTGTTCAATTCATGACCCATCGGCCGCCCTTGAATACGGCTCTCGCCTCAGGCCGCTCATCGAGCAGTTCTCTGAGGATCTTCACATTGTAATGCGGGTCTATTTTGAGAAACCCCGAACCACCGTTGGCTGGAAGGGTCTCATCAATGATCCTCATCTTGATAACTCATTTGATATCAATCGTGGATTACGCATTGCCCGCGAACTCCTTCTCGAACTCGCCGCCTTGGGGGTTCCCGCCGGAACGGAATTCCTCGACACCATCTCTCCCCAGTATATCGCCGACCTCATCGCCTGGGGAGCAATCGGGGCCCGTACCACTGAGTCACAAATTCATCGAGAGCTGGCATCTGGACTTTCCATGCCAGTAGGATTCAAAAATGGAACCAGTGGATCCAATCAGATTGCCCTCGACGCAATCGGAGCCGCTCGCGAATCTCACCACTTTCTCTCGGTGACCAAGCAGGGTGTCTCTGCGATTGTCACGACCGCCGGCAACAAGGCTTGTCATATGATTCTCCGAGGCGGAAGAGACGGCCCTAACTACGACCCAACAAGCATCGCGGGAGTGGAATCTCAGCTCAAAGAGGCAGGACTAACCCCACACCTCATGGTTGACTGCTCCCACGGAAATTCCCAAAAGGATTACCGAAAGCAGCCTGAGGTTGCCGCGGAGCTCTGCAGCCAGATCGCCGAAGGATGCCGCTCGATTGCAGCGGTTATGATCGAATCCAACCTTGTGGAGGGTAATCAAAAACTTGGAGATGACCCCACCTCACTCGTCTATGGGCAATCAGTCACTGACGCCTGTATCTCGTGGCAATCTACTGAATCAGTTCTGAAGGCGTTTTCAGAAGCCGTCAAAGCTAGGCGCAACCAATAGGACGGTCAGCCTCAATCTAGAAAGACGATCTTTCCCGCAGCACCATTTTGGCCTCCCTGCTCCTCGGCCTCCATACGTGCCTGTGCGGCGTGCTGCTCGGGAGAACAGGAAGCGTCAATCGGAGCATCTGGCTCAGCTTCACTGCCCTTTACCAGCCCATTCTCCACCATCCAAGCTTCTACTTCTTCGCCACTGACGTCGGGTAGCATCTTGCCGTTGATCTCCACACAGGGCGAAAGTGGCTGTCCAGTCTTCTGCTCCATCTCCCAGCGAAACGCCGGATTGGCGATAATATCCTTCTCTTCATATTCCAGCTCATACTTCCGCATGATGGCCCTTACCCCCTCGCTCCAACCGCAATAGGTCTTGAGGTAGCAGGTAATCTTTGGGGACTGATCCGCTGTATCGCTCATATCTTGGCGTCCATCCTACCCCGACTCTTCCTCGTCGCAAAATGCATTTTTTTAAATTTGCACTCTCGCTCCGAACCAAACTACTCCAATCTCCCCTTGAGAGTTGGCATGACGCGCCCGACCATTGTTATCAACTTCGCCATCAGTGCTGATGGGAAGATTTCCACTGTCAACAGGGACCCATCCCAATTCACCTCTGCGCAAGATCACAAGCGTCTCTTGGAAATACGGAAGCGGGCAGACGCTTTACTTGTCGGACGGGGCACGTTGGAAGCGGACAATATGTCGATGACAATCCCGGCGGAAATGCAGCCCCGGCGTCAACCCCTGCGTTGTATTGCGTCACGCTCCGGCAAATTTAATCCTGACCACAGGGTTTTTCAAACTCCGGGAGGAGCTCTCCACCTACTTGTGACCGAACCCGCTGAAGTGACCGAATTCAGTCCTCTTAAAGCTTTGGGGGCAACGATCCACCTTTGTTCTCTTGAGGAATTCCTTCGAATCCTGATGGTTGAACATGGAGTTCAAACCCTTCTTTGTGAAGGCGGCGGCACTCTTGTCCGCTCGCTCGCCAGCCTCGAGGCCATCGACGAGGTGCATCTTACATGGGCTGCCCACTCACTCTTCGGTGGCGAAGATGCCCCCACGATCACGGGGGAGCTGAGTAGTCACTTACCGGCTTCGATTCAATTTGAGCTCACCCATTTCGAGCCCCTTGAAAACGGCGAATGCTTTCTGTCCTACCAGAGGACCCCGCCCGATTCCTAGTGGCTTTCCTCCCCGTCGTGCCCGTCCCCGTCGTGTGCCTTGTACTCTTTGTAAAGGCGTTTAGTCCCTCGCTCGTTCTGGTCGATCACTCCGTCTCCATTCTCGTCCACATCCTCCCAGTGATGTTGCTCGCAGGCACCCACGAAAAAGGCGAAGCCAAGCGCCAGTAGACTTACACGTTTCATCTGAGAGACCGGTAGCGTTTTCCCGACTAAAAACCAGTTAAAACTCTCCGCGAAAGACACACCGGGCCGTAGGAGTTTCGAAGATCACGATTTCGCATAGCCCAGGGAGATCTTTCTCCAGCTTTTTCCAGAACCAACCAGCCATCCGCTCAATGGTTGGACTATCCAGCCCCTCAATATCATTCAAGTAGCCATGGTCCAGCTCCTCCAGCAAGGGCTCCATCGCTGAACTGATTCGCTTATGGTCATAAACCCAGCCGATCCTCTCGTCGACCTCTCCCTCCACAGAAATCTCTACCTTGAAACTATGGCCGTGCATCTGCCGGCACTTATGGCCCTCAGGCAGACTCGGCAGGGTATGAGCTGCTTCAAAGCGGAATTCCTTGGTCAGGCGGGCGCGCATCGTCCCCGGACTCAATCACGAAGATCTCGCCTTGTCGACCAATCGTCCTTTCCTCCGGGCGCCCTCTCGCTTATTCCTCCCGTGGGATGAGTAACCGTATCGACGCGACCTTCGAAAAACTAAGGAGCAAAGGCGAGAAAGCCTTTGTCGCCTATGTAAGCGCCGGCGACCCTGACCTTGAACGCTCCCTCCAGATTATGATCGCTCTTGCGGAAGCCGGAGCCGACATTCTTGAGCTAGGTGTACCTTTCTCCGATCCGCTCGCTGACGGGGTGGTGAATCAGGCTGCCGCAGCTCGCGCTCTGGCCGCAGGAAGCAACTCCTCCCGCGTTTTCGAGCTTATCCGCCGTTTTCGTCAGTCCCACGAAATCCCCATCGTACTCTTCACCTATCTCAATCCGGTCTATACCTACGGATACAGCGCCTATCACGAGGATGCTGCTCAAGCTGGGGCTGACGGGATTCTGCTTCTCGACCTTCCCCCAGATGAGGCGGCCCAGAACTGCGAAATGGCCGACTCCGCAGGTTTGAAACAAATTCGCCTGATCGCACCCACAACCCCTCCCGACCGTGTCGAACTACTTGCCCATATGGCGGAGGGCTTCATTTACGCGCTCTCGAGAACAGGGGTGACTGGCTCTCATGGTGGTCCTTCCACCCAGATCGGCGACCACGTTGCTGCGATCAAAAAATTTACGGATGTCCCCGTCTGTGTTGGATTTGGAATATCTACCCCGGATCAAGCCGCCCTTGTCTCCTCTGTATCGGATGGCATCGTGGTTGGGTCCGCAATCGTAAAGCAGGTAGAACTTCACTGTGACGCTCCCGATGTCGCCGACAAGGTTCGCTCCTTCACCGAGCCACTCATTGCAGCCGTAAAAGAGAGCTGAACCCCACTCTTCCAGCTACCCACCCGAATCCCAATTCATATTCAGGTCACAAACATGCGTCTCTCTTTTACCAAAATGAACGGAGCCGGAAACGACTTCGTCGTCATCGACAACCGGGACCTCTCCATTCATCTCGACAGCCGGCAGATCGCCCGGATTTGCAATCGGCATCGGGGCGTTGGAGCGGATGGCCTGCTCGTGGTGGAGCCTCCCCAGGGTGATGCTGATTTCAGATTCCGTTACTATAATGCCGACGGCGGCGAAGCTGAAATGTGCGGTAATGGCGCTCGCTGCTTCGGGCGCTACACGGCCCTCCTGACACCGGGCGAGCAAGATACACTCAGCTTTGAGACGATCGCCGGCGACCTTAGTAGCCGAATGATTGGGGACGACGTGGAAGTTACGATGTCGGATCCTTTTGACCTGCAACTGGATTCCGGGGTCGCGGTAGAAGGACTCGATGGACCGGTCCATAGCCTGAATACGGGGGTTCCTCATGCGCTATCCTTCGTGCATGACCTTGCAAATTTTGACGTCAGGAAGGTGGGCTCAGCCATCCGCTACCACAGTTACTTTCCCAACGGCACCAATGCCAACTTCGTTGAAGAGCTCAAACCAGGACACATTGCGATTCGAACCTATGAACGAGGAGTCGAGGATGAGACTCTGGCCTGTGGCACCGGCATGGTGGCCTGCTCCATCGTTTACCACCTGCTGAAGGGGATTCCCGCTCCCATCAAAGTTAATGTTCTGGGCGGTGACACGCTAGAGATCGGTTTTGAAGGGAACCAAGACACGGGCTTCCGCAAAGTCACCCTTACAGGACCGGCCGACTTCGTCTTCGAGGGAGAGATCTCACTGTAGCTCCCGGTATTTTTGCCCTTGCCACTGTAGTCATCGCTCCCCACTAATCTCCTCCCATGTTCGCAGGAAGCTACACGGCCCTTGTCACCCCCTTCCGAGACGGTCAGGTCGATTACGAGGCTTTCGAGGCCCTCATCGAAGAGCAGGCCAGCGCGGGAATCGACGGGATTGTCCCCGTCGGCACCACAGGGGAATCACCCACAGTCAACCAATCTGAGCATATTGATATCATCAAACAAGCCGTCGGTTTCTCTGGAGGCCGCCTCAAGGTTATCGCTGGAACCGGCGCAAATTCGACAAGTGAGGCGATCCACCTTACGAGGGCAGCCGAAAAAGCGGGCGCGGATGGATCCCTGCAGGTGTGTCCCTACTACAACAAGCCTTCTCAGGAGGGACTCTACCAGCATTTCAAAATGGTGGCGGGAGCTTCCTCCCTTCCGCTCATGCTTTACTCGGTGCCCGGACGAAGCGTCATTCAGATCGATATAGAAACCGTTTCCCGTCTCGCCGAGGACTGCGAGACTATCGTCAGCATCAAGGAGGCCGGCGGCTCATCTGAGCGCGTGAATAAACTCGTGCAGGCGGTGCCCGAGTCTTTTAGCATCCTCTCCGGAGATGACCCTCTCACCGTTCCTTTCATGTCGGTTGGCGCCCGAGGAGTTGTGTCGGTTGCCGCCAACCTGATTCCCGAGGTCATCGCCCGACAGGTTAAGGCCCTACTTGAGGGCTCCTTTCCGGAAGCTCTGGAAATACAAAAACGCTATTATCCACTCCTGAATACTTTAATGACTCTTGACACCAACCCAGTTCCCATAAAGAGCGCACTCGCTCTTTGCGGCCGTTGTACTCCTGAGTTTCGCCTTCCTCTTGTCGGCCTGACAGCGGAAAAAACTGAAACCCTGCGAGAGATCCTCGCCAAGTTCAAACTGGTCTGAACGTCCTCTTCCCATCCTCATGAACATCGCTATTACCGGCCGCTCCGGGCGCATGGGCCTTGCCGTTGCCGAGGCCGTGAACAGTCACCCGGGTGCCTCGATCCATGGAACCCACGACACTGGCGAGGATCTGGGTTCTGTGCTGAAAGGCGCAGACGTCGTCATTGATTTCACCATTCATTCCTTCACCTCTCACCTGATCGAGAGCGCACTCGTCAATCGCACAGCGTTAGTCATTGGAACAACCGGACACAGTGATGAGGAGAGGGCGGCTATTGACGATGCATCACAGAACATTCCGATCGTTTGTGCTCCCAATTTCTCGGTTGGAGTCAACACCCTCTTCTGGCTCACGCGACGAGCAGCCCGCATCCTTGGTAACGATCATTTCGATATCGAAGTGACCGAAATGCACCACCGGCACAAGATTGATGCCCCATCGGGAACGGCCCGACGTCTCCTCGAAATCCTGAACGAGGAAACCGCAACTTCCTACGAAGGCGACGTCTCACATGGCCGGGTCGGAATTACCGGTGAGCGCCCCCCATCCCAGATTGGAATGCATACCCTGCGGGGTGGTGATGTTGTGGGCGATCACACTGTGATGTTCGCCGCTGATGGGGAGCGGGTCGAGCTTACTCATAAAGCCTCGAGCCGTATGACTTTTGCCTCCGGGGCTCTACAGGCTGCTCTCTGGCTGAAGAACAAGGGACCCGGCCTTTACGATATGCAGGATGTCCTCGGGCTTGAGTAGCAACCCCGCATCCCACACAAACTGGTTCCACCAGTGAAACAACGTCCTGATGGACTCTGCAGAATCAAGAATGGTCCGCACCGGAATCGCGCTGGGGTCAAACCTCGGTGATCGAATTTCCAATCTTCGCGCTGCCCGCGATCTTCTCCGAAACCTAACCCCCGGAGACTCCGCTTACATCCAGGCTCCCATCTACTGCAGCTGCCCGGTAAACTGCCCCGCAGACTCTCCCGACTTTTTCAATACGGTGGTCGAAATTAACTACAATGGGACTCCCGCCCAGCTCTTGGAGCAGACTCAGGCTATCGAAGTCCAACTCGGCCGTATTCCCGATACTCCTCCAAACTCTCCCCGGACCATCGACCTCGATATCCTCTATTTCGGCGAACACATTATCGACGCTGACAACCTCCTCATTCCCCACCCCCGAATGACACAGAGGCGCTTCGTCCTGCAGCCCCTTTCCGACATACGGCCCTCCATGACCTTACCCGGGGATTTTATTTCGGTTCTTGGGCACCTGAGATCCCTCACTCCGGACGTTGCCCCACTGAGGCTCGTGGAAGCTGATTGGTGACGGAACGGAAATCTTGAAATCTTTTTCTCACAGGGACTCGCATCCCGGAGGGACAGTGCTATGACAGAGGAGTGGATATCACAGATAAGTGTGCCGCGCTGCGGGCGCGAAAGACAGAAGGTCCACCCATCGCGGCCCTGACTGCCTGGGACTACCCCACCGCCCGCTTGCTGGATGAATCAGGAGTGGACCTGATTCTTGTGGGAGACTCTCTGGGCATGGTCGTCCTGGGCTTTCCCGATACGACTTACGTCACTATTGAGCACATGATCCATCACATCGCGGCCGCGGCAAGGGGTTGCCAGAAAGCTCTACTCGTTGGCGATCTTCCCATTCATTCCTATGACAATGATTACGCTACCGTCAAAAATGCCTGCCTCCTGATTGAGGCCGGGGCTGAGGCTGTTAAACTTGAGGGAGGCGTGGAACAGGCAGGTAAAGTCAGGGCTCTGACGGAGGAAGGAATTCCAGTCATCGGGCACGTGGGCATGCTGCCACAGAGCGTCCGGGAGGAAGGCGGCTACCTGAGGAAAGGCAGGTCCGCCGAAGAACTCTCGATTCTCATCGAGGGAGCGTCAGCTCTGGAGGACGCAGGGTGCTTTGCTATCGTCCTTGAGAGCATCGTTGAGCAATCAGCCCGGCAAATTACTAAACAGGTCACTGTTCCGACTATCGGAATCGGTTGCGGAACAGGGAACTGCGATGGAGAAATTGCTGTGACCTCTGACGTCATCGGATCATACCCCTGGTTTGTCCCTCCCTTTGCCACAAGCCGTGCGGATGTTGCGGGTGAGATCACGAAATCTGTTGCCGCCTACGTCGCTGCGTGCCAGAACTCCAAGCCATCTTAGGCGAGTGCATGATTGGTCAGGACAAACGGGAAGCCCTGAAGCGAAGAATGGTCAGCCTAGGGATTCTGGAGGATGACCTTATCGAGCGATTTATCAGAGGTACAGGTCACGGGGGACAGAAAATCAACAAAACCAGCTCTTGCGTCTACCTTCAACACCAACCGAGCGGGATCGAAATAAAGTGCCAAGCCCAGCGCTCCCGCGAGATGAACCGTTTCCTTGCCCGTCGGGAAATCTGTGACCGCATCGAGGAAATCGAAAAGGGACGGCGCTCCAAGCGGCAGCAGCAAATCGAAAAAATTCGCCGACAGAAAAGGCGAAGGTCCCGCCGACAGAGACAACGGGATGTTGTGCTCAAGCGGCAGCATGGACAGAAAAAGGAACTCCGCAGAAAGCCCGGCGGAGAAGAATCCTGATTTCAGCAGGCTGCGTGGTGGCCAACGATTGTTTGAGACCGGCAAAGTTACTCTTCACTGCATTTTTTTAGCGTCTTTCAATTCATTAGTGATTTAAATTCGCCCCGTGCGCCAATACTTGGATCTTCTTCGCGATGTACTGGAGAACGGCGAGGAACGTGCCGATCGGACAGGCACCGGCACCCGTTCGGTCTTTGGCCGTCAGGTGCGCTACGACCTTCGGGAGGGATTTCCCTGTCTGACTACAAAGAAACTCCATTTACGCTCTATCATCCATGAACTCCTCTGGTTTTTGATGGGAGACACCAACATCCGTTATCTGCAGGAACACAAGGTCCGGATCTGGGACGACTGGGCTGACGAAAATGGAGATCTTGGGCCCGTCTACGGCCAGCAATGGAGATCCTGGTCACGCGAAGACGGAGAACCGATCGACCAGATCGAAAGACTGATCAACGATCTCAAAAACAACCCGCATTCACGTCGCCATATTGTTTCAGCATGGAATGTTGGGAAGGTTGACCAGATGGCCCTTCCGCCCTGTCACCTCCTCTTCCAATTCTATGTTCATGAGGCCAGGGGGGGGCGCCCCGGCCTCTCCTGCCAGCTCTACCAGCGAAGTGCAGACCTTTTTCTTGGCGTTCCTTTCAACATTGCGAGCTATTCCCTTTTTACAATGATGATTGCGCAGGTCCTCGATTACGAACCCCGTGACTTCGTTCATTCCTTCGGAGACATGCATCTCTACTCCAATCACATCGAACAGGCTCAGCTGCAACTGACACGGGAACCTCGACAACTCCCAACCATGCGAATCAACCCGGAGGTGAGAGATATCGACAACTTCCGCTTCGAGGATTTCAAACTCGAAAACTATGATCCGCACCCTCACATCAAGGCGGAGGTTTCGGTATGACTCTTGCTGCCATTGTGGCCATGACTCCCGAACGGATTATCGGGCGTGACAATAGCCTTCCATGGCACTTTCCTGAGGATCTCAAGTTTTTCAAGAGAACCACCAGTGGTCATCCTGTAGTAATGGGTCGTAAGACTTTCGAGTCTATTGGCAGGCCGCTTCCGAACAGGCAGAACATTGTCATCACCCGCGACTCATCATGGTCTGCAGAAGGTGTGGAGACCATTCACTCCAAAGAAGAACTTGCTGAAATTGAACTCCAAAACCAGCGTGTGTTCATCATCGGGGGGGCAGAAATCTACTCCCTCTTTCTCGAGGATCTGAATGAACTGTTCGTGTCGTGGATCTACACGTCCTACGAAGGCAACACAACCTTCCCCGAATTTGAAAATTTCTTTGGTGGATTCACTCTTGTAGAGAGCCACCCGGAATTTGAAGTTCGCCTCTATGCCCGGCCTCAGACTATTTGCCAAGAGTCAGGCGAACAAGATTGAGGGCAGACTGGCTGACCTGACGCTTGAACGCTGCGCGAGCCCAGGGATGAAACTGCTGGTAGACTTGGGTCTCTCTGCCTCTTTCAGCAAGTCCCAGAAATACAGTACCAACAGGCTTTTCCTCACTCCCACCAGCAGGTCCCGCGATCCCCGTCACCGCTACTGCAATATCAGCTTCACCCGCCTTGAGGGCGCCCTCTGCCATTTGCCGCGCCACCGGATCACTGACTGCACCATAGCTCCGCAGGGCATCCTGACTTACTCCCACAAGCTCCTGCTTGGCTTCATTGGCATAGGTCACGAATCCATACCGGAACACTTCCGAGGACCCTGCTACATCGGTGATTCGTGATGAGATAAGGCCTCCGGTGCAACTTTCTGCGATCGCAAGTGTTCTGCCCCGCTTTGCGAGGAGCTCTACCACCACTTCCTCAAGGTTCGCTCCATCGTCGCTGACAAGCTCGTCGCCAAAGGTGCCCCGGACGATCTCCCTAGCCTCTCGGATAGAAGCGGTAGATCCCATTAACCGCAGGTCAACCTCTCCCGGCCTCGCACAATACCCATGCTCAAGACCAGGGATTGCTTCCAGCACGTCATCGATACCCTCATGAAAATCACTCTCTCCAATACCAGCGAACTTCAACTCTAGAAACTCAGGCACCTTCTCAATCCCGCTCAAAGCCTGCAATCGGGGAACGACCTCTGCCTCAAACATCGGATAAAGTTCTCTGGGTGGCCCCGGCAAGAGAAACACCGCACAATTGAATGATCCACTCAGCCTCGGAGGGAGGTAAAGGCCCGGCGCCGTGCCATTAGGGTTAACCAGAATATCTGCTCCCACAGGCGCCTGCGCCTGCTTGCGATTCGCCTCCGCCATCACACGCTGACGCCTCGCAAAAAACTCCTCAATGGCACGCATAGCTGCCTCGTCTTCGATCATCTCCAGTCCGAGCACCTCCGCAAGCGACTCGCGGGTCAGATCGTCACTGGTCGGGCCCAGCCCTCCCGTCACGATGAGCGCTTCTCCGCCCTCTAGCCCTATGCGCATGGCCCGACCCACGGCTTCACCATCAGGCACTGTAATCTGCCTCGAAACCCTGAGCCCTACTCGGAGGAGCCGCTGGCCAATCCATGCTCCATGGGTATTCTGCGTTGTTCCGAGGAGCAGCTCCGTTCCGGTAGTGAGCAATTCGATCTGCACAAAAGAGACAATCCCCTCGGGGATTCAAGTTTTCAAATTTAAATCTCCACGAAGCCGTAATCTCAGTTCTCTTCGCTAAATGAACTTTCCCACTCAACGGATGCAGCATCACCCCACAGATCTTCAAGTGCGTAAAGCTCCCGCATCTCGTGGTGCATGACATGCACCATGACATCAACGTAATCAAGGACCACCCAGCGACTATCCACCCGACCTTCCGTGTAGAGCGGCTTAGCCTCGGTCCACCCATGCACCTTGACTTCCACTTCCCGCAGGATCGCCTTGAGATGCGGCATTGAACTTCCTGAGCAAACAACCATGAAATCCGTTAGCGAGGAAACGCCTCTCAGATCCAAAACTTCGATGTCCTCCGCGAGAATTTCCTCAGCGGCCTTTGCACATGCGACGGCAAGATTTTGTCCCTCGGCAGCCATTATCGATCAGGTTATGGAGTAAGGTTTAAAGGTGCGCCCTTGAGAAACTCAAAACTGGAGAAAAATCGCCCAAGGCTGACTGTGCTGGCTCCTCCAGGGAGTAGATCTTTGAAAGCGAAACTCCCTGAGCCGGGTGAGGACTGGAGCATAACGGAGTCGAACCGATGACCTCTTCAATGCCATTGAAGCGCTCTACCAACTGAGCTAATGCCCCTTAATCAATCCTCGGGGCGGGAGGAATACGCAGGGACTCTCTCCGCATCAAGGCAATTTTCAGCTGGATTCACCGACTTCATTGGGCATCGGCGCTTTTACGCACCAGATCCGCAAAGGCATCGGCCACTGGCTTAAGCCGCGCTCCACTCCACGAAGCATTGCTCTCCACAAGGGCATCCGGGACCAGAGTCGCCAGATGACTTTCACCATCGCGGAGAACCTCAACCACCGACTTCCCCTCGCCTTGCTGCTGGTAAAGCTCCGAGGGGTAAAACATGAAGCGAACTGTTGGACCAAAATTCTCATCACGCAAATCCCGAGCAACCGCGAGAACCACAGCGATGGCCGCATCTCCCCCATCATAGGGAACGCAAGCCAGCACCACGCGCGATGGGGCTTTCCCGCCCACGAGGTCAACCCACACCGTAGGCCACTCATCCCCTTCATAGGAAAGGGCCTCACCCTGTTTAACCGAAAATCCGTAATTCTGAGGGCTCAAAGTTCCCTCAATCAGGGCGAGCGCCCGTCTCATATTCCTGCGTGCTTCCCGGGACTCCCAGCCCCGAGGCCCGAGGACCTTGGAGAGTTTGTAGACGCTGTCCTCCAACTCCTCGACCTCCGCCGCAACAGAGGCCAGCGCAAGCCGCGGATCAACCGAATCATCCTGAGATTTTTTCCACCAGATCCACAGCGCAACCCCGGTTGAAAGAAAGAGAAACGCCGGAACCCCGATCATTGCAACCTTCCAGACAGGATTGGGCCTTGCTGGCTCTACGGGGAGCCCATCACCGTATTCAGTCGCCATTGTTACGTTGTTCCAGTAGGTCTACCACCGCCCCGGCAGCAATATCTGCAGCTGCTCCATTTCCAAGTCCTGCGGACACTTCCTGCAAGTCCGCTTCTATCTCTCCCCAGAGGTGAGGATCGGTCATGACTGCTTCCACGAAAGAAGAAACGTTCCCCACGTTTGCCTCATGCTGAATGAACTCATGGACAATCTCTCGTCCAGCGAGAATGTTAGCGAGGCCAAGGAAATCAATATCAATCAAGGCTCGCCCCAGCAGATAGGTCGGCCACGCCACTTTGTAGACAAGGCAATAAGGCAACCCGTAATAGGATGCCTCAAGAGTTGCAGTTCCACTAGTCACCACGCCACACCATGCTCGCTGCATTAATTCATGACTACCCCCTTGCCTGATCACAAGGCGCAGGGGTTTCTGCGCGTGAGTATCCACGATCTCACGCATTTGATTCTCCAGAGCGCCCGAAGCGGCTGCGGTTTCAAAATTCCAGTCAGGAAAACGTTCCTGCAACTCAGCAACCACCTTCACCATGAGCGGAAAAATTCGCGAGATTTCATTCGCCCGGCTCCCGGGGAAAAGCGCCACCAGATTCTCTTCCCGTGGCTGGCTGATCCGATGTTTTTCCAGCTGCTCCACCATGGGATGCCCCATGCAGACCGCGGGCAGTCCAGCGCGCTGGAACAGCTCTGCCTCGAATGGAAATAAACAAAGCATAAGGTCCAGGCATGTTGCCATGCCCCTGATCCGGCCTTTATTCCACGCCCAGACCTGCGGACTGATGTAGTAGATCCGCCGCACAGAGGGAACTTTCTCGGAGAGAGCTTTGGCCAGCCGCATGTTGAAACCTGGGTAGTCAACGAACACGACTGCATCCGGTCTGAGCTTTTCGATGTCGCGCTTGGTTTCCTCAAAGCGCTTTTTGAACCACCCGTAGCGCTTAAGCACCTCCCAGAGGCCCAAAACGGCGGCATCCTCAACCCAGTCTTTCATACCGGATCCCGCTAGATCCCTCATTCTGGGACCTCCCAATCCGCTGAATCTCCAATCAGGACGCTCTCTCTGGAGGGCCTTGATTAACTCGGCCCCACGGATGTCGCCGCTGTGCTCTCCAGCCACGAAATATAGCATCTGGGCCATCGTCGGGCTCAAACTAACCCGGTCTATCTCCCCGACAACTCTGAAATCCGCGACAATGGCTTGATTCAGCGGCGCTCACGCGATAGGGACACGGCTCCGCTGAACCATGGCCGCCAAACAAAAGCCAGAAGATACTGAATCCCCGTCCGCCTCAAGGTTGCCGGAGGGATCCGACCCTGCCATTCCCCTTGGCGAGATCGACCAAGGGCCCTCTGCCGTCGATCGGTTCATGGAGGCGCATCAGACAAAGTTACTCATCGGTCTTGCTCTTCTGGTCATTGGGGCAGGAGTCATGATCGTCGTGTCCGGGCTGGATGAGATCAAGGAAACCGAAGCAGGAGAGGCCCTCGTTGCTGCCAAAAATCCCACCGACTTCAGGAACTTGATTGAGGAATTTCAGGGAACGGCGGCTGAAGGAACAGCTAATTTGCAATTAGCTCGGGCCCTTTGGGACGAGGATGACCGCGAAGGTGCCAAGACGCTTTTGGAGCAATTCATCGCGAAGACTCCGGCTCACCCTGCTCAACCAGCAGCTAAAATGACGCTCGCCTCATTTTACAGGGAAGAGGGGGACACAGACAGGGCGGATAAATTGCTCCTTTCCCTGGCCCAAAACCCGGAAGCCAAATATCTTGCCCCACTCGCTCTTTTGAGAGTCAGCGCTTCCCAGGAACAATCAGGAGATATTGAAGGTGCCAGAGACTCCCTCGAGCAAGCCTCAGACCCATCACTGAGCGGCAGCTTCCTATCCCAGAGAATGGTAGAGTCCCGCCTCGAGACTGTCGGAATTGTTCCACCAGTGACCATTCCACGCCCGAAGCCTCCGCCGCCCAAAATTAACGTCCCCCTCTTGGCTCCCGACGCTCCCGATAGCCTGAATACCCCAAGCGGAGCTGCTCCAGAGCCCGCTCCGGAACCCGCTCCGGAACCAACCCCAGAGCCTGCTCCGGAACCAACTCCAGAACCAGCTCCGGAACCAACCCCAGAGCCTGCTCCGGAACCAACTCCAGAGCCTGCTCCGGAACCAACTCCAGAGCCTGCTCCGGAACCAACTCCAGAGCCCGCTCCGGAACCAACTCCAGAGCCTGCTCCGGAACCAACTCCAGAGCCTGCTCCG
>Ga0160423_10000579_pt1 | contig 30201 bp, 40 predicted proteins | sample CRUFie14St8metaG_FD_108191 | JGI IMG/M metagenome (GOLD analysis project Ga0160423, IMG submission 108191) | Marine microbial communities from the Costa Rica Dome - CRUD Field 142mm St8 metaG | ecosystem: Environmental > Aquatic > Marine > Oceanic > Photic zone | place: Costa Rica: the Eastern...
ATGGCCGCCGCCAACCCGACGGCGGGGCAGCTGCAGCAGTACCGGGCGCAGCCCACGCTGGGCTCTGAGACGGTGCGCAGAGCCCGCCAGAACACCGAGGAGGCGGCGCTGGTCGCGGACGCGTCCGCGGCGTCGTGGCAGGCCAAGTTTGCGGCCATCCTTGAGGCCACCAAGGCGTACTGGGCGGACCCCGCCAACATCAACAGCGACTTGGGCGCGCACAACGCCAACACCAGCAACACGCTGGTGCTGAGCCCCAACGTGCCGCTGGCGGTTCTGTACAACGCCACCGTGGCCGACCCGCACGGCACCCAGGCCGCCACTGGCGTGACCCTGCGCACGCCTGGCGCGCTGCTGTCGCCGCTGCGCGGCGCCACCGATGCGCTGGCCACCTGGACTGGCTACGACCTGACCCAGGGCAACAACCTGGCCACACTGATTGGGCAAGGCCTGTACGACTGGCATGAGATGAACCAGTCGTCCAGCGCGTTCAGGCTGCACCACGAGCTGCAGATATTTGTGACGGACTTCAACTCGGCCAACCCGACCGCGACCGTGCCCAAGGCCAACGGCGACGTGCACGTGCTGCCCGACAGCGTCAACTGGTTCTCCATGACCAACACCGCGTCGCTCATCCGCCAGTTTGGCAACTCCATCGGCTTTGTGGCGTGGGGCGGCCGCCGCGGCATCAACGTGGACGGCACACCGCGGTTACCCGAGCTGAACGACGAGGTCACGTTTACCGTGCGCAAGTACGACGCTAACGGCAACGAGATCACGCCTGTGAACGACACCTTCACTGACTACTTTGAGCTGTTCAACCTCAAATACTACTACGCGCAGGGCCAGGTGGTCGCGCACGACAGCGTGGTGGCGGACAACGGCGAGATCGAGGCGTCTACGCGCCGCATGAACAACTTCCTGCCCACAGGCGACGCGTTCCGCGTGTGTCTGCGGCCAAAGGCCGACCTGGGTGAGACCGCCACCCAGGCGGCGCGCGAGGCAGACCTGGTGTCGCCTGGTCTGTTTGACTTCACGTTCACCGTCCGCGACGGCTCCGACGAGTTCACCCTGACGTTTACGGGTCTAGAGATTGTGCGCGCGCAGCGCTGGGCGCTGAGCGACTGGACCAACGTCACGTTTATGAAGGGCGAGCAGTCTTTCGTGACGCAGCCCACCGCGCTGTCGAACACCACGCAACCCGCGATGCAGATGACGCAGACAGGCGGTGACGGGTTGGTGCAGTATCAGCTGGGTGCCGACTCCACCGCAACAGTTGAGTCGGCAAGAAACACATTTGCTAGTGTGGACCTGCACCCAGGCAACTCGGACGGCATTGTGCTCAGCAAGCCCAATAGCACCAAACGCGTGACGGTGAACAGCTACAACGGCCTGGCGGTGCCAACGGTGCCCGTGAACGTCGTCAGGAGAGCCGACTCCCAGGTGATTGAGTCCCTTGTCAGTGTTCAGTATCAGAACGCCCAGGGCTTTGATGTGGACACGACCGATGGGTTACTCGAGTGGACCGACTACTACTATTACTACGATGCCCTCGTGCAGTACACTGACTACGTCAAGCTGCCAGAAGAGGTCACGACGCCAGGCATCGACAACAAGCCGATGCTGTACGCGGACTTGTCCGCCACCGAGACGTCCACCACGTTGTTGGACTTGGCAGCAACTGCGGTGCGCCAAGACTACCAGATGACTGTCGAGCACTCAGGCACCATCGTGGCCGCGGGGTTATCATCAGCAGACGCGCCAATCTACGAGACTCAGGTGGCAGACGTCCAGCTCTCGGAGGCACCGTTCCATGTGCAGGACGCCGCCATCACGGAGCTGACTGGCGAGAGGCTCAAGACCGCGAGCACGTTCAGCTTCACGTACCTGGGCAACGACATCCAGGCGGACGACTACCTGGTGGAGACCAGCGGTGAGACAGCCACTTACAACACTGCTGCTACCGCGCTTACCGTTGCTGAAGAAACAACAATCGCTGTGTATGGGCCTTCTGGCTTCCTCTACAACGGGATGCTCTTCCATATGGGCCTCGACTTTCCTGATCCCCAGTTCAGAGTGTGGAATACCGCCACCAACTCCATCCAAGCCGACCTCAAGTTCTCTGACGGCTACTACTTTACGGCAAGCGGCGTGGCGGGCCAGGCGCGCACCATTTCGCGCGTTGCCAGCTACAGCGAGCCGACATTCACTGAGGTGGTGTCCACCTTCACGCCAGGGTCGGCTGCGCCGTACATCCGCGCACCGATGCAGTCGGAGAAGGAGCTGGCCAACGACCACTTTGCGTTGCTGCTGACCGACGACAAGGACGGCACGTCGGTTGTGTTGGATCAGTTCAACCTTATGCATGCGGCTGCCGACACCCAGATACCGTACGGCTCGTGGGATGCTTTCAACGCGACCAACCCACCCAACGATGCCATCACCGTCAGGGTTGTGCATACATCTTCAAGCACTTGGACGGGGACAACGACCCATGCGGACGTCACTGGAATCTATCAGGATGTAGGGCCTCATTTCGTACTGCTCAATAGCGCAGGGCAGACCATGCATGCATTCTCGAAGGTCCCAGGGTACAACAATTCTTACGCGATCACGCGGAACTTCTCGCGGTTTTCGTTCCATGCCGCAGCTGGCAATCTGGGCTCAGGTGGGCAGTTGAATCTCGAAGGTGGCACTGGCTTGGCGGGGACCATTGCGGAGGCGCGTACTGCGCTGCGGCTGGCAGACCCTGCCTACACTGCGTACCTGACCATCGCCAGGGGAGCCGAAATGGCGCTGGTGCGCGTCACAGGATTGTCAGAGGTCCAGACCAACGTCCTTACGGTGACATTTGATTCATTCTCGATGCATGGCAGCGACGTTGTGCTCACCGACACCGCCTCGTTCGATGCATGGAGCGGCGGCGAGCCGCTCACACTGACCTGGTACAGCGTGGGCAACTACACCATGAAGCACCACGGAACAACGCTGGCAGACTTCTCGAGCTACATCGTCGAGCTCAACCTGGCTGGCATCACCAGCACCAGCACCTCGGGTTCTGCCAGCAATCTCAGCGGCACCACCCCCGTGTCTGCCGAGAAGCAGGCGCACATTGTGAACAACGCGCTGCACGAGAACTGGTACGTGAGCCAGGCAGACGGCGTGCTTACGCTGGAGCCGTACGCCGCCATCACCGCCACCTCACAGGAGGAAATGGCCGCGGAGGCGTTTGCGGTCAACGACGAGGTCACCGTGTTCTATGTGGACAGTGACAACAACTCGGTGTCCACCACAAAGCCGATCAACGACTTTGAAAGCGACGTGGACGTGCTGGCTTTGGGCCAGTCGGGCAGCGGAGATTACCAGACCATCGCATGGGAGGACATCTCCTACGTTGTGAAGAAGACGCTGCTGGGCAACACTGCTGTGTACATACAGGGCGTCGACACCGCCGCGTACGAGTACATGCCGCTGACCAACGGCGAGCTAGACGCGGCCAAGGTGGCGGCAGTCATGGGCGGCAACGCCAGCGTGCGGCTGCTGTTCCCCGTCAACAACGGGGCCGACTGGCGCAACAACCTCACGACAGGCACGCTGACTGCGCAAGGCACCATCCGCATCGCCGCGGACCCTGCGGTGCGCGACTTTGTGCCGACGGCGGGCAGCCACACTGTGCGCGTGTTTGCGTCCACAGGCTCGCTGGACGCCGTGGCCACCTTGGACACGGACTTTGTCTTTGAGGACAGCACCGTGACCGCTGAAAGGCTGTACGTTGTGCGTAACGTGACCCCCCGCAACGTGAACCCGTTTGTCCGCGTCGCGGAGGCTGACATGAACCTGGCCAACTACCCCGTGGTTGGGTCGGCCACCAACGCTCACGAGCACTCGGCGCTGGCCCTGGGTGGCGCCAACTACCCAGTGGTGTCTTCCAGTTCCAACGCGGGCACGCTGACCCTCAACCTGCCTGTCGGCACAACCCTGCACAACTCGTGGCACGGCAGCGGCTGGACTGTTATAGACGCAACCACACTGCACGTGTACAGTGGGGACGTCACCCAGCTCAGCCACCTGACGCAGTACAACAATAGCCCCTGGGTGCGCGTCAGCGGCAGCTACACAAACACGTACGTTGGCGGCGGGCGCAGGTTCCGCAAGGCGGGCGACATGGCGTCGGAGACCGCTGTCGCGTCCAAGATCTTACAGGGTAGCGCCACCGTGCTGTTGTTCGCGTCCTCGTACGACACAAGTGTCTTGGCCGCCAACGACTCGTACGAGATCCTCGTACAAAGTAGCGCTGACACAAACACGATTGTCACCGTGCCCTTTAACACCATTGAGGTGCGGAGCAACACCGACATCCCCTTGGGCACGCGCATCACCGCACATGGTCTCGATAACGGAGTGGAAACTGGTCAAACTCACACTGGTATTCTTACCGAGATGACCGACGGAGGCTTCTGGTACAACGCCGACGGACAGCCAGAACACGTGATTTGGCCTGGGTACTGGCATCAATGGTACTTCACGTACGTCGGCGGAGTCCCCCCTGCCGTCAGCCCCGCGCTGCCCATTGGCGCCGCGGTGTATGTCAGCGGTGCCCGTGTGGCCACTCTGCTGAACAAGGTCGACACGTCGGCAGGTACTGATTTGTACTTGGATGGGAGCGCAGCCGTTGCGGTGGGCAATAATGTGCAGGTACGCGATGAGGTGAGAAGCACCATTCCTGTGAAGGCAGCCGTCCCGCCGCAGCCCAACACGGGCTCTCACGTGCGCGTGTTTGCGTGGGACGACATGGACAACGTGCCCAGCACGCTTAAGGAGCTGCAGGAGGAGATTGAGGGGAATCTGGAGCGCGTTATGAAGGCGCTTGGCACGCGCTACAAGTACTACGGTGACGTGTTTGGCCAGGAGCCGTACGCTGCCACCTCTGAGTCCAGCTCGTCGTACCTGACCAGCTTCCCGCGCTCGTTTGCGGGCGTGGATGAGCAGCTCGAGGCCGCCATCCACGAGGAGTACCAGAACATCATCGATCGCGGCGGCCTGGTTACGGGCGTCACGGGCCACAAGCCCTACTACGATAGCACAAACTACCCACGCGTAGAAAACGTGCCAAACATTCACAGGAACGGCCAGATTGCAGGTTCGCGCCGCTGGAAGGTCAGCCACGACATCCAGGTGAAGACGGGCAGCGCGGTGAACAACGCGGCCTTGCACGCGTCCACGCAGCCGCACCGCGTGTTCATGAACGCAGACGGCGTGACAGAGGACGTTGAGATTATTCTCAACCCGCAGATCACCAACTACAGCGGCACACCCATCAGCATCTCGTCGCCAGGCTACGCCAGCGAGGCGCTGCCCGTGCCAGGCTGGGTGAAGCGGAGCGGCGCGGGCGGGCACGCTGCACCCGTGGGCACCACCGTGCGCGTGTACAGCTACACACAGAGCCTCATCAACAGTACCCCGCTTTTGCAGGGCGAGCTTGTCAGCGATGACGGCACCGCCTTCTCGGTTGTAGACCCAGCGCCCATTGAGGTGCGGAGCAACACCGCCATCCCCTTGGGCACGCGCATCACCGCAGTGGCTATCACAGACGACAGAACCGAAACTGGTACTCTTGCCGAGATGAACGACGATGGCTTCTTCTACTACCCCGACGGACAGCCAGAAGGCACAAGGTGGCCTGCGTACTGGCATCAATGGTACTTCACGTACACTGAGACCCTCACCTACGTGTTCGGTACAGGCAACAGCGGCCTGGGCGACTACTGGTACACGTGGCTGAAGCCTGATGGGAGCGTGGCGTCCCAGGGCGCCTTCTTCCACGACGGCGCATCCGCTCTCACTGGGCAGCCCGTGGAGGTCAAGGACGGAGCCAACAACTGGTACTGGGAGTTCCAGGGCAACGCGCCCGACGCGCAGCTGCCCACTACAGGCGTGCAGGCGCGCGCATACGCGCTGTTTGCCCGCAACGACTCCCATGTGTACACCGCTGCGGTGATTGTGAAGCACGACGGCACCGTGGACTCCATCACGCTGACCCACGACCTGGGCTCGTCCCTGCGCGACGCGCTGGTGCTGTCGCCGCTGTCGGTGGGCAGCAACCTGATCCTGGACGCAGACACCACCTACGACGACCAGCGCTACGACGCGCGCCTGCAGCTGCGCATCCCGCGCGATGCCGCAGGCAACACCTACTTCAAGACCATTCGGTTCGTCGACAACGCAACCCTGGCGGCGGTCAACGCCATGCTGGCGGCGTCGCTGCCCGAGCGGTCCGCGCAGAACGCCAGCGCCAACATGCAGTACCGCTTGTTGATCCGCAACGGCGGAGGCACGGGCGACACGGGCTTCGAGGTCAGCAACATCTTTGACACCGCCAGCGTGAACACGTCCAGGCACACGGGCATCGCGGTGTACTCCGACTTTGTGGCGGAGGACCCGCACCTGGCGACCGACATCTCATCCACACCCATCACCGCAGGCATCGGCACCATCCTGTGGCGCCCGACACTGGACCAGTCCGCAGTGTTCCTCGTGGACATCGTGGGCTCGCCGTCGGGCAACGCCACCGCAGCCGACAACTGCGGCGACACACCCCACCCGATGGCGCAGCGCCGCACCAACACAGGCGGCAACGTGCTCGGGTTTTGAGCAGCTTTGAACCCCCAATAAAATGTCTTCCCTCGTACTCCTCCTCGCCTACGCAGCCCTCGCGTACCTGTTCGCCTCCGCAGGCTACCTCCTGCTCACCGCAGCCTGGGGCTCCCCGTTCATGGACAAGGTGCGCGCCGACCCCGCGCTGCTGGCCACGTACACCGAGTCCGCCGCCAAGCGCCGCAAGGCGTTCATGGGCTGCCTGCTGGGCGCGGCGGGCGTGCTCGTCCTGTGGCGGCCGAAGCTTTCGTGCGCCTAGGAAATGGCAAGTGCCAAACTAAAGAAGCTGGTCGGGTTCCTGGTGGTCGCCATCGTCGTGGGCGTCGCAGCGTTCCTCATCCACCGCGCCACCGAGTCCAGCCCCACAAACCCCAGGGCGCCGCACGCCGTGGCGAAGGGCGGCGTGCACCTCAGCGCGGGCGAGTTCAAGCCCGAGATGGCGCAGCACTGCCCCGTGATGTTCAAGGCCAGCTTCTGCGGCTGGTGCAAGAAGCTGCTGGGCGAGATGGGCGACGCGTTCTTCCTGGTGGTGGAGACCAGCGAGGACGCCGCCGCCGCACAGAGCATGGGCGTGGGCGGCATCCCCGACGTGCGCTTCCAGGCCGAGAAGGCGGTCGGGTACGGCGACGAAGCCAAGGCCCTCCTGCGCAAGGGCACACAGGACGGCTGCGCCGCCGCACTGGCACTCATCTAATAAACAACGCTTGTTCAGCTTTTTCACCCCCCTAAATGCGCACCGCCGCCGTGGTCGCGGGCCTGGCCGCCATCGCCGTGCTGCTCGTGTTTGGGTTCACGCTGCACTTCACAGCCGCGCGCGTGGCCATGTTTGTGGCGGCAGCCGCGCTGGCGTTGCGGCTGTTCTGGATTCGGCCCCACATGAAACGACGTCATGGGCGACATGAGTGAGCTGCGCTACACAGAGGCGTTCTCGGACGTGCACGGGTCCGAGTTCAGCATGAGCATCCCCGTCACCAACGGCCAGCGCATCCGCGCCGCACGCATCGCGTCGCTGTCATTTGCGCGCCAGGCGTCCGTGGGGTTCGACTTCCAGCTGTCAGAGGGCATCTCGCTGCGCGGCGCCGACGCCACCATGCAGGTGGGCGAGCGCACCTACGCCGTGCCGCCGTGCAGCAACCGCATCACCGCCGCCGCTGCCGACACCACAGAGGGCGTGCTGCGCCTCACGCTGGAGCACCCGTGCGGCATGCAGGGCACCAACACAGGCGGCTGCTACGTGCTGTGGTCGCTGTCGCCGTGCGTGCCGCTCAGCACCTTCACGTTTGCGGCGGCGCCCGTCGCCACCGACAAGCAGCTCACGCTGCACCTGCCCGCGTGGGGGCTGCCGCTCACCACCATCGGCGACGAGGGCGGGTTCGGCTACATCGTGTGCCCGCCGCAGGACCCGCGCGACCTGTGCGCGCTGCTCAGCGTGCAGCAGGACGAGGCGCACGCGTTCAACTTTGACGGCGCCACCGCCATCACAACCATGACGCCGCTGGTGGCGCCCACGGGCCTGCTGGCCACCAAGCTGGGCCTGTACGGCGCCGCGCAGGGCATGCCCGTGGTGCTGCCCGACGGCATCTACACCGACCTGCGCGCGGTGTCCGCGTCGTACCAGCAGCAGGCGCTCATGGGCATGGGCGTGCCGCCCAACGCAGCCACCTCCGTGTACAACCTCGCGCTGCTCACGCTCAACGGCGCCACGTACCCCGTGTACATCGACTGCGTGCGCGCCAGCACCGTGGCCGAGCTGGCGCAGGCCGTGGACGCAGGGCTCACCTCCGCAGCAGCCAGCACAGGCGCGCCGCTGCTGGACGTGCGCGCGCGCGCCGACGGGCTGCAGCTGGTCATCGAGAGCACAGCGCTGCTGCCGTCACCCTTCTCCCTGGCGTTTGCGCAGCTCAGCATGAACGGCGTCACCGTGGACGCGCGCGGCCTGGCGGTGGCGCTGGGCTTCCCGTACGGCGCGTCGCTGAGCGGCTCGACTTCATACACCAGCACGCCGCCGCGCGCCGCGGGCAGCCTCAACTACACCGTGGACTTTGACCCGCCGTCCCGCCACTACACCGTGTCCGCGTCGCCCGCGTCGCTGCCGTTCCAGGCCGACACGGTGGGCGCCAACGTCACCGCAGGCACAGCCGTGGGCAGCCTGCGCGACCGCCACCGCGGAACCACCAGCACGCTGGCGCTGGCAGCGGGCGACGTGCTGCTGGCGCGGCGGTCCGCGGCAGGCACGCCACAGCACCCGTACGGCGGCACGCTGGCGCTGGGCGGGTCGCCGCTCACGCTCAACGGCGTGGTGCGGCCCACGCTGTACCTGGTGGCGGGCTTTGCGTACACGCTGACCGCGGACGGCGCGCCGCTCACGGTTGCGGGCGCGGCGCTGGGCGCGGACGGCACGTGGACGCCCACCGAAGCGGGCAGCTACACGTACAGCAGCGCCGCGGACAGCAGGGGCGGCGTGCTGGAGGTGGTGCACCAGCCCGCCACGGAGCTGTGGGTGGTTGCTGCTGTTGACGGCGCCACCGTGACGGCGCACACGCCGCTGACCAGCTCGCTGGCGGCGGCAGACCCGTCCTTCTTTGTGAGCAGGTGGATGCCCAACGGGTTTGCGCTGGTGGGGTCGCCGCAGCTGTGCTCCGAGTTTGGGTACAGCAGCGCGCTGGAGCGCCTGGCGTGGCGCGCGGAGAGCGTGCGGCAGCCGCTGGAGCACTTCCACACGCTGGTGTCGGCGCGCCTGTACCTGAACAACACGGAGGTGGAGAACGAGACGGCCGTGCTGCGCACCAACGGGCTGCTGACGTACCCGATGGCGGCGCTGCCGCTGGGCGGCGCGCACCTGGACGGGTTCAGCTTTACGTTCAGCGACTGGGTGGGCACCAACCAGACGACGCGCGACACCACGCTGCCCGCGCGCGTGGAGCTGTACACCGCCGACGGCGAGCCGTTCCTGCTGGACGCCAGCAGCGTGGTGGTGAGCCTGGCGTTCAAGTTTGGGCAGACCGCCGAGGCGGGGCCGACGCTTTAGTTGCAGTAGGAAATGGAGGCGGCCAGTGAGGTGAAGGTGCGGGGGTCGCTGGAGGCCGAACTGGCGCTGGAGCAGCAGGTGGCCAACGACGTGGCGGCCCTCAACGCGCGCGTCGAGTTCACACAAAACAGCAACAACAGCGAGTGGCTGCCGTACAACGCCAACGACGCTGCGCAGCGCACGCAGGAGCTCATGTGCGCCGTGCTGAACGACGGGCTGGTGCGGCGCGGCACCACCGAGCAGCAGAACGCGGCCAGCGAGGAGCTGCCGTCCGTGTTTCGGCAGCACAAGAAGCGCGAGGACACGGTGGCCAAGGAGGTGCAGGCGGAGCTGGACCTGCTGCGCTCCAACCCGCAGAAGGACTCCAACTCGGAGCTGGCCAGCGGGAACGCCGACGCGGCGCCGCGCCACGCTGCTGCGACGCTGCGGCTGCTGGTGGAGCGCGCCAACACCGCAGCAGAGCTGGCGCTCCAGTCGGGCGCGGCCGCGCCCAAGCACGCCAGCACGGGCGGCAGAGTGGATGCGGACGGCCCCGAGCGCATGGTGCGTGCACCCCAGGAAGGGCTGAATGCGTGGCGCCCGTCCGCCCGCGAGCGCGCAGGCGCGCACGAGCAGCTGCCGACCGCCGACCTGGATGCGGTGCCGCAGTCTGCGGTGCCACCGCGCGCGCCCGTGACGCGCATGGCAGAGGTGGAGACGGGCGACAGCCGCGAGCGCGTGGCGCAGCGGGATGATGTGTGGGGGCGGCTGATGCGGTCCACGCCTGCGGTGCAGGAGGGCTCGCACGAGCAGGAGGTGCTGCTGGGGTCCAGCGGCGTGCGGGGCGTGCCGCAGCACACGCGGGAGGGCGTGACGGAGCGACTGCGTTAGAGGCGCGCGCGGACTCCTGCGGGGTGAAAGGGGACGGGGCGATGCCTAGGCGCACTAAATCGCTTGCAGCAGCGGAGCTTGTGGAGAAGAGCAGCGAGTGGCTGTGGACGGAGCTGTCCAAGGGCAGCAACCAGGGCCAGCAGAGCTGGCTGAACGCGGACGCCACGGGCAACAGCGTTGTGGCGGCTGTGGGCACGCAGGCGGTGCGCGCGTTTGTGCTGGAGGATCCCAAGTGCCTCACGGAGCCTGGCGACGAGACGCAGAAGTTCCAGGTGGAGATTGGGTACACGACGGACGCCGACCGCGTGTTCCTGGACACCATGTACGAAAGCGCCGTGAACGAGGCGCTGGGCAAGAGCTGGTTCGGCAAGAAGAAGCTGAGCCTGGACGACATCCGCGACCGCATCAAGCACCCGTTCTGGGCGGGCACCGCGGGCGCCGAGCAGGGCGTCGTGGGCAGCACGCGGCTCAAGATGGTGACGGAGACCACGCGCGCAAGCGGGCCCGTGGACATCTACGTCGTGACAAAGGACGACAACGGCGAGGAGGCGTGGCGGAAGGGCGACGTGTCCGACGTGCGTGGCGGCCAGCCGTGCGTGGCCGACGTCAAGTGGATGGGTGTGAACGTGACGCCGCTGTCTGCGTCCTTCATGCCGCGCATCACCAAGCTGATGGTGTGGGAGAGCGACGCGCCGTCCGAGCTGCCGTGCGGCATCGAGCTGCGGCCCGCGAAGCGAGCCCGCACCGAGGAGGCCCCGCAGGTCATCCTGCGCGGGGACGAGGACGAGCAGTAGGGGGCGAGCAGCAGGGGACGAGCAGGAGGGGACGAGGAGTAGGGGGAGGGGCAGAGGGAGTAGACGAGTAAATTTGTGTGTGTAAGAAACAGCCAGTCACAAGATGACCATGTCCACTCAAACTAAAGTATTCTTTGCCGTGGGTGTACTTGCTACAGTCGCCCTTGTTTTAGGCTTGACAGTCTTCCGCAAGGGCGGTGCTGCTGCGCCCGCGCTCACCAACAAGCCCGCCAAGGACGCTACAGACCCCGCCACCGAGCTCAGCCGCGGCCACGGATCCGTGGCGATGCCGTCCCAGGCGTCCACCCCCAACGGCGACGACGAAATCCAGCAGGCGGTGAAGTCTGCCACCAGGGACCCGCAGCTGGGCGACACCAACCCAAAGCGCGCGTGGACCACCCGTGAGGGCGGCTCCTTCGACCTGCCCGCGTTCCTGTGCGGCACAGGGCCCGCCGCGCCTGCGTGCGTGTCCACCTCCGTGTGCGTCGGCGACTTCTAAGTGCCAGGTGGGTTGCGCGCAGCCGCGGTGTGGGCGCCGCGTAAATGGGGCGCGAGGACACACGCCTGCTGTGCGTGTCCATGATCCAGCAGCACGACCAGTGCGCCGCGGGCAAGGAGGAGCGGCAGCAGCTGGGCAAGGTGCGCGACGCGTCCCGCGACAAGCTCATGGAGGAGGTGGTGAAGGCAGGCGGCGCGCTGCGCGTGGACGACACGCGCGTGCTGCGGGTGCAGGACGTGGCGTCGCGGCGCACGCCGCAGGTGGCCCACGTGGAGGCGGCGGTGGGTGATGCGCTGCCGTCAGACCTCACGCCCGACTCGGCGGACACCGCGTCGCAGCGGCTGGCCGAGTCCGTGTTCCAGAAGCTCAAGCCGCAGCTGTGGCCCAAGGTGCCGCGGCTGGCGCTCACCACCGCGTGCCCGCGCGGACTCAAGCGCGAGCACCTCACGCAGCTGCCGCCGCAGCTCACCACCACGCTGCGGTCGTACGAGGACGCCAACACGCGCATGACGGCGCTGCGCAAGCGGCGCGCTGCGGACCAACTGGACCGCAGCGACCCCGAGCTGCTGCGCCAGCTGGAGGCGGCGGGCGGCACGCTGCGGTACGGGCTCACGGTGGACGGCGAGCGCCGCGCGGCAACGCTGGCCATGGAGCCCGCCAAGACGTGCGAGCTGCTGGTGAAGGAGGTGCAGCAGGCGGTGCGGGACGTCGCGGAGCGCGTGTTCCAGGACATGGACGACGACGCGGTGGAGCAGGCGTGGGCGGACCCCACCGCGCGCGCGCGGTTCAGCGCGGCGCTGTGGGATGAGCTGGTGGCTCGGCGGGAGCACAAGCGCGCCACCACGCCGCGGCGCGTCGCGCTGCGCCGCCTGGAGTAGGGTTGGTGTGTGTGTATAAACTTTTTACTTTCTGTATATGCGAGGTCTCGCTGTCTTGTAAGTGCTGCTGAGTCGCAGCCCACCCATGGTCGGGTGCTCGTTCTCCTTGTCCTCCTTCTCGGCGTACTTGATCTTCATCACGTTGGGCCTGCGCATGCCAACCACGCCCGCCGCCACGGCCAGCGCAGCGGTGCCGCCGATCAGCCCCTTTTGCCACATGGCCAGGTCGTGCCAGAACACGGCCAGCGCCAGCACCAGCGCGCCCGCCACCAGAAATGCGCCCGTAGACATGTCCATGGTTTCTGTGGGGGCACAATCAGGCCCGCCTCCACCTGATGAACTCGCCGCCCGCCAGGTGCAGCACGGGCGTCGCCAGCTCGCGCGCGCCAGGCGCGGCCCGCGTCAGGAACACCAGCTGGTCGGGCACGCGGTCGCGGCGGTCCAGCCGCACGTGCGTGAAGCCCCTGTGCCGCGGCAGGCTCCAGTCAATGCCCAGCGGGTTGGTGCTGGCCATGATCTCGGCGCCCGCCACGTCCTCCACGCTCAGTGTCTCACGGCGCTCAAAGGTTGCCAGCAGCGCGGCCACCGCGGCTACACCACCCGCCGCCAGCCACGCCGTCGCCATTCACAGCAAAACGCCCGCGCCCGCCCGCAGCTCGCGCATGATGGCCACCGTCTGCTCAAATGGCAGCTCCCGCCAGAAGGCGACGCCGTGCACCTGCTCCGCCGCCGCGATGGCCGACGGCAGCCGCGCGCGCTTGCCCAGGTTGAGCCGCGCGGGCAGCACCTGCAGGTTGGCGGCGTTGAAGCACGCGCGCTGCTGGTTGGCGTCGGTGAGGTCAAAGCGGGAGCAGGGTATGATGTGGTCGATGTGGTCGCCGACCTGTGTGTGCAGCACCGCCGCCGCCTCCGCCAGCGAGCACCCCAGCAGCTCCGCCGTGCCCGCGGACTTGTTGCGCAGCCGCGACTGCAGGCGGTGGCGCAGGCGCATGGCGGGGTCCTCCTTTCGCCGCCGCGCCATGTACTGCCGCATGTACTCTGTCGAGTTGCGCATTTGAGGGCCGTCTACTTTGGGCGCCCCTTAAACGCATATGTTCTCGCCGCGCGACTTCCAGGACGCGGGGGTGCGCGCGCTGGCGCTGTGGGCGGCCGCCGACCAGGCAGGCCGCAGTAAATAAACAAAAGTCGGTCTCAGTTTTCACTACAGTCCAGGGCCTCCCCAGAACTGCACGTTTGCTCTGAGTGCAGCAGGAACAGCCACCTTCACACGCGGGCCTGTGTACGGTGGCGGACGGTCTGCAAGCTTGCCTGCGATCTCGTTGAGAATTGGTTGTGAAATGCCATTATTGTTAACATTGAGTTCTACGAGCGTGGTGTTCGTCTCCAGTGCACGCGCAATAGCTGCTCCCCCGACATCTCCAAGATCATTGTGCGCAAGATTCAGTGACGTGAGCGTGGTGTTCCTCTCCAGCGCGCGTGCAACAGCTGCACCCGTGTTGTCTCCAAGATCATTGCTGTAAAGTTCCAGTGTCGTCAACGAAGAATTCGTTTTCAGCGCGCCTGCAACAGCCGCACCCGTGACGCCTCCAAGATCATTGATCCCAAGATTCAGTGTCATGAGCGTGGTGTTCCTCTCCAGCGCGCCTGCAACAGCTGCGCCCCCGACTTCTCCAAGATCATTGATCCCAAGATCCAGTGTCGTGAGCGTGGTGTTCCTCTCCAGTGCGTCTGCAATAGCCACACCCGCGTCTTCTCCAAGCTCATTGTGCGCAAGATTCAGTGTCGTCAACGAAGAATTCGTTTTCAGCAAGTCTGCAATAGCCACACCCTCGACATCTCTAAGAACATTGCCTGAAAGATTCAGTATCGTCAACGAAGAATTCGTTTTCAGTGCACCCACACCCCCGACTTCGCTCAGATCACTGCGCGAAAGGTCCAAGCTGGTGAGTGTGGTGTTTTCGGCCAGAGCATTTACAAATGGCTCGTCGACAAGAAACATGTCCAAAAAACCTGAATCAACACGCAATGTAGTCAAAAAAGGAAGGGTATTAATCAAAGAAGGGTCAGCCAGTGGCGTGGTCAACGTGACGGTGTCAACCTCGGGTACATCCTGTAAAGTGAGCCTAGGTTCTGGGGCTAGAGTGGCCAAAGGCGTAAACCGCGCTCGCTTTGCCGTGTACTCGCTCATTTACAGGGATGCGAAATGGGTTCCACGGCGGGCTGATCCTGCTCCTCCTTCTGGGGCGCCTCTTTGGGCGGGCTGCACGACGGCGGCCGCGGCTCCACCCACGTCTCCAGCAGCGCGGCGCGCAGACACTCGCCCGCCTTCACAAGCGTCACCTCGTCCCGCCGCCCGAACCGCGTGTAGCAGCGGTAGTGCGCCAGGCCTGGCGACGACACCCGCCGCTCCCAGTCCACGGCGGTGTCCGCCCACGCCGCCAGCTTGTCGCGCTCCAGCAGCTCAAACCCGCGCGGCGTCTCAAAAGCGATGACGTCCGCTTCGCCATGTAGCCAGCCGCGCCTGCCCTGCACATTGGTGCGCTCCAGCCACCACCACTCGTCACACGCGTTGTCGTCGCCGCGCCGCACCCGCTTGCGCGCCTTGATGTCCACGCTCAGCCGCCGCTCCTCCCGCGCAATGTACACGTCAATGTGGCGGCGCATGTCGTCGTGCTTGCTGGCCTCCTCCACGCGCCAGCCGTAGCCGCGCCCGATGCGCGCGAACCGCGCCTCCGCGCTGCGGCCCTCCACCTGGCTGCGCACAAACGGCCGCATTTAGGGAGCCGCCAGCGCAGCGGCGGGGCCAACGCATTGTGCGCCCTGGAAATGAAGACAGCGGTGTGGGTGTACGGCTTGTGCGTTGCGGCCGTGCTGTTCAGCTTCATGGCCACGCGGCACGCGGAGCAGCTGAAGGGCGGGTGGAGTCTGGCGGCCGACCCGCGCGGCCTGCTGCTGGCGCACGCGGGCAAGCCCGTGGTGCGCTGGAACGACACCGTCATGCAGGTGGCAGGCGACCTGCAGGCCAGCGTGTCGGGCGACCTGACTATGGCGCGCATCGGGAACGTGTCGGCGCAGCGCGTGACGGGCGGCGACGCCTGCAGCGACGACACGCCGCCGTGGTGCACGCGCGCGGACGCGCTGCGCGTGTCCAGCCAGTTTGGGCACAGGGGCTGCCCCGACCCGACTGCCAACGCAAAAGACGGCTCGCAGTGCTCAGGTCCTGCCAATCCCGTTCAATGGCCCTGCCCCGCTGTGGGTGACGTGTGTGTCGATGTGGGTGGTGTGAGTGATAGCAACTACGGGGGAACCGTGCACTGCACGTCTCAACAGCAGCGCACGGCGCCTGGGTTTGCGGAAGACGTTGACACCGCCATACCCACGTGCTGCAACGACACTGCTGGTGGGTTCGGCTGTGATTACGTCCCCATCTCGGGGAAGCAGTTCTGGATGCGCGTGCCAGATAAGGAAAAGCCAGTGGGTCCGCTGGGCGGCGTCCAGAGGCTTGTATACCAGGACTTTAACGCAAACCCCAATGAGGGCTGGTTTGACGAAGGCGACGCGTGTCATACGAAGGACGGCTACTTTGCAGCGCACACGGCCATTGACGGCAGCCACGTGGACGGGGACACGGCGTGCACGAACGCGAACTGCAAAGACACGCTGGAGTGCCAGTGGGTGGGCAGCGACAACAGGCAGGAGTGGAAACAAAAGTAGAAAGTACAAACAGTGTTTATGTAACGGTTGGGTTCATGACCTGGGTAGTACCGCCAGTGAGGTACGTGTTGGTGCCCACGCTCACGTCCGACACGTGCAGCTTCAGGCTGCCGTCCGTATCTGTCTTGACGGTCAGCGTGGCCACCACGCCGTTCTCCCACTGCACAATCACAGACGTGTCGGTGCGCGGCATGTACGTCACGACGTCGCCAAAGTCGCAGTCCACGTCCGCCCCGCACTTGCCGACCGCGCGGAACTTTGTCGAGTCGGTGATGACCAGCTTGGACAGCACCGCGTTGTCGTCGTTGGCCTGCATCACCCACGTGTTGTTGAACGACGAGCTGGGCGACGACGTGAACACCAGCGAGTCGCACGTAGCGGTGGACCCGCACGTGCCGCCCTGGGTGTTGCACATCGCGTCAAACGCGCACGGCAGCGGCTTGTCGCTAGCGTTTGTGCTGGTGGTGCAGCACGCGTTGGACGGCTTGGCGGCGCCGCCGCTGGCGTTGGCGATGAAGTACGACACCACCAGCAGCACCAGCAGCCCCACCGCCATGCCTGCGCGCACGCGCGGCGACGCGGACTCCAGCCTGTCCTTGAGCTTGCTGCGGTTGAGGAAGGCGACGATGCCCACCAGCGACCACACGCCCAGCAGTCCCAGCAGCGCAGCGGTGTTCATGTTTCAGAGGGCCGTCAATCTTCCCCCTCCGCGCGCTTCAGCTGCGCTCGGAACTTGGGGTCGCGCATCTTGTCGGCGGCGCGGCCCAGCGGCGTCTCGGAGGGCGGCGCGTCCACGTAGTACACGCCCGCGAGCATGCCCACGACGCCGCACACCAGCGCCGCCACGGTGACGGGGTACTTGGGCACGGGCGCGACGGACGCGACCAGCAGCCCTCCGATGCACAGCACGAGGCCACCGATGGCCACCCAGCGGGACGCGTTGCGCAGGTCCATTTCAGGGGCGGTGAATCCGTGCGCTGCACGGCGGTCACACACAAAACACCCAGAAATGGGGGACAACTACAGGGCGACGGGCCACGTGCGGTCGGTGCACCTGCACGAGGAGTGTGCCGACATGTCGCACGCAACGCGGCGGGAGGTGTTTGCGCTGCTGCGGTCGCAGATGCCGACGCTGGACCCCAGCGTGTACATCCCCGCCATCCACATGACGGTGGGCCAGTTCTGCGCGCACCACCTGCTGAGCAAGAAGCGCCGCAGCGCCGACGCCGACTGAGTGCTTCACTCAAAGTCCTCCAGCGCGGGCCGCGTCTCGGGCTTCTCGCCCGCCGCAGCAGGCACAGGCTCCGCGTCCGCGGGCACCACCTTCACCTTGGGCTGGCTCTTGCGCATGGCGCGCTGCAGCTCCGCCATGCCGCGCTGCGCGTTCTTCATGCCCAGCGCGCGGTCCACCGCCTCCTGGCCCACGGCGCCGCCCATCATCTTGGCCACCGCCGCCACGCGCTCCTTGTCGGCGCCCGCGCGCCGACCCTCCCGCATCTGCTTCAGACGCTGTCTCAGCTGCTTCCGTCGCTCGTCCATTTTCCACCCGCCCAAGTGCGCAGCGCGCGCAGCGCGATGCGGCAGGTCAAAAATGGACGACACGCTGTCTGCGGTCAGCACGCGGGATGTCGACCTGATGGCCAGCTTTGGGGTGGACGTGGACGCGGACGCGGTGCGGGCGGCGGGCGAGACCGCCAGCTCGCAGCGGCGCGCGGCGCCCGTGGACCTGGACTTTGTGGCGGAGGAGGCGGCGGAGCAGGCGGCGGACCAGGCAGCAAACCAGGTGGCGCAGGAGGCGGCCGAGTCGGTGGTGTCGGCGGTGTCCACGTTCAAGCGGCGGTGGGGGTCCAGCCGCTCGCGGTCGCGGCGGTCCGCGTCCCCGCCGCCGCCGCCCAGGCCGCCCGCGCTGAGCGCGGAGCAGGTGGCGCGGCAGGAGCAGCTGCAGCGCGAGTGGCTGCTGAACGAGATGCGGGACATGCAGGAGCGGCAGAGCAGCGCGGCGGTGGAGCTGCCGTCGGAGCACGCCAGCCTGGCGGAGGTGGAGTGGCAGTACCGCTCGGCGCTGGAGCGCGAGGCGCACGTGAGCAGCAGCGAGCAGGTGGAGGAGCTGTTCAAGATGGCGGCGCGCGGGCTGGAGCTGGGCAACCGCAAGACGCTGCGCCTGCCGCTGGACGGCATCGCGTCCGACATTGTGCGCAAGATGCCGCGGTACAGGCCCGTGCTGCACCGCATTGCGCGGGACATGAGCGGCGGCGCGCTGGGCGCCAGCAGCAACCCGTGGCAGCAGCTGGGCCGCATGGTGGCCACGCAGTGCGCGTCGCACTGCATGAGCGTGATGCTGGACGACTCGCCCGCGCCGTCGGCGGCGGCGCCTGTGCAGCCGCGCGGGCGCGCGGTGCTGGAGGACCCATGAGCGCCGTTTGGCGGCCCTCAGAAACATGGACGACTGGCTGCGCCCCGCGCGGGCGCCCAAGCCCCAGGCCAAAGAAGAAGCCGCGGAGGAGCCCAAGGCGTGCAGCTGCTCCGCCGTGAAGCCTCCTGCCGCCACCGCGTGGACGTGGACGCTGTCGTCCCTGGGGCTGGCGGTGCTGGGCTGCGGTGGCGTGCTGTTCCTGCTGCTGCTGTGCATGATGAGTGCGCTGTCAGAGTCGCGCGACATGATCCGCCTGCTGGTGCAGAGCCAGCTGGGCGTGGTCACGCGCCGTGTGGACGCCTGAGTAAAACCCCATTTTTACATTTACACTTAAAAGTCGTCGTCGTTGGTCACAAACGTGTCGGGCCGCTTGGCAGCGCTCGCCTTGGCATACTCGCTCGGCATCGCCTCAAAGAAATTGGTCTTCACGCCCATGCTCTGCGCACTGGCAAGGTCCAGCCAGTGGAACGGCTGCTCCACGCCGTAGTGCTTGTCCTCGCCCAGCAGGTCCAGCACAAAGTCAGCCATGTACTCCACAAACGTCAGCATGTCCTGCTGGCTCAGACCCAGCACCTCCACCACGCTCTCCTTCACAAACGCCTGCTCGGCTTCCACCGCGCCCTGCACAATCTTCAGCACCTGCTGCCGCGGCAGCCGCTCCTTCAGCTGGCGGTACCAGTGGCAGCTGTGGCGCATGTGCAAGCTCTCGTCCCGCCATATCAACGCGTTGGCAAAGGTGAGCCCCTGGCACTGGTTCTTGGTGCGCAGGAAGAAGAAGGCCGCAAAGACGGAGGCAAAGTTGATGCCCTCGCTACAACACAAGCCCAGCACCTGCACCGCGGGGTTGGGGTCGTGGCTGAAGCTCAGAATCCAGTCCTTCTTGGCCTGGATGGCGGGGCTGGCGGCGATGAGCTGGTGCAGCTCGGCGCTGTTGTTGGCGGGTACAATGGCCTCAGCCCACAGGCTGTACGTCTCCAGGTGGACCGCTTCGATCGCTGCTTGAATCGCAAGGAACATGCGCGACTCGAGCGCGTCGGCCTGCGGCAGCGAGTCCAGCAGTGACAGCACGATGGCGTCCGCAATCAGGAAAAAGCTCAGCACGTAGCGCACCCAGCGCTGCTGCTCCGCGTCCATCTTGTTGTAGTCGGCCAGGTCGCGCTTCAGCTCGCCGCCCACCTCCTCCGCGCTCCACAAACACGCCTGCTGCTGCTTGTACAGGCTCCACGCCTTCTCGTCCTGGATGGGCTTGAGGTGGAACCGCATCGCGAGTTTCCAGGGGTGCACAAAGCCCGCGGCGAAAAAACTACCCTCCCCCGCCCCCGCTTGCCCACCCTGCTTGCTGCCACATGGCCCACGCGTTCAGCAACGCGCGCGGCGACCACATCCGCGTGCCACACCCCGTCGAGTCCGCTGCCACGCTGAAGGACATCTGCACACCGCCGCCGACGCGCTGCTACTCGTGTCTAGAGCCGTGCGCGCGCCCGCTCCCTGTGGTGGGCACGTCAGACAGGGACGGGCACTCGCGTGCGTTCGGCGTGGTGGCGTACGTGTGCGACAAGGACGAGTGCGTGAAGGCGCTGTGGAGCGTGGCCGACATGCACGAGTGGAGCCTGCTGCGTACTCAGGCGACGTACGCGCTGCTGTTGCGCGTGATGACGTGGCCGCAGCTGCTGATGGCGGTGGGAAGTGCGCCCGAGCAGCTGCGCACCGAGCTTTGCTGGGGCGCGCCGCCGCCGCTGCCGTGCGTGGAGGAAGTGCCGTGGCAGCCGCACGCAAGGCTGGTGCACGGGCTGCTGCCCGCAAAGTGCAGGTGGTGCAAGCGCGACGCGCACAGGCCGCTGCCGCTGGTGGGCGCGGTGGAGGAGGCGGGCGGCAGCGAGCTGTTTGTGGTGGACGCGGTGGTGTGCGGCTGGGGGTGCCTCCGTTCCATGCTGGGCTGGGTGCGGCCCTTTGAGCTGCTGGCGCGCAGCATGAGCCTGTGGCACCGCCTGGGCCGTCGGTGCCACGACGTGGTGCCGCCGATGCCCACCACGGTGACGCTGGGGCCGCAGGCGCTGGAGGCGCAGTTCTCGGGTGCGACGGAGAGCGTGACGACGGCGCTGGAGCGGGACCACACTGCGGGCGCGGAGGTGGTGCGGAATGTCAGTGCCATCCTGACTGGGGCCAGCGGCGGCAGGGTGGTGGCGGAGCGCCAGACGGCGGTGGAGGCAGACAGCGGGCCGACGCTGCTGCACTCCATGATGGAGATTGATTGAAGTGAATAAAACATTTACTTGTGTGCGTTACTTGAGCTGCTCCAGCAGCCTGCGGCGCTGCAGCGCGGTCAGCGTGTCGCAGCGCACCTCAGAGTGGCCCTCCGACACGCCCGCGCGCCGCATCAGCTTCTCGTCGTCCAGGTTGGCGGCACGCAGGATGGTGTTCACGCGGATGCCTCCCTTGTTGCCGCTGCAGTTTCGCAGCAGCTTTGCCGCCGCAGCAGGCTTGTCTGCGGCGTCCACGATGGTCGCGCGTGCGCGTGCGCGCTCTGCGCGGATGGCGGGCAGCTTCTTGCGCGCCTCCTCCAGCAGCGACAGGCGCTGCTCGCGGGTCTGCTCAGACGGGGGTCCTACTTTTTTTTTTGGGCGTGGGGGGCCTTGAGCGGGCTTGGCGCCTTCTTCATCGCCTTTGCCTTCTTTTCCGCTGACTTGCTCCTGCTCTTCTTCATCGCCTTTGCCTTCTTTTCCGCTGACTTGCTCCTGCTCTTCTTCATCGCCTTCTTCATCATCCTGCTCATCCTCTTACTCGCGTTGGGGGAGCGGCTGCGGCTGCGGCTCTTGCGCCCACCCTTGCGGGACCGAGAGCGGGAGCGGCTCTTGCGGCCACCCTTGCGGGAGCGGCTGCGGCTCTTGCGCCCACGGCGGGGAGACCGAGAGCGCGATCGGCTCTTGCGCCCACGGCGGGGAGACCGAGAGCGGCTGCGGCTGCGGCGGCCACCCTTGGCCTTCCGTGACCGAGATCGGCTGCGGGAGCGGCGGCCGCCCTTCGCCTTGCGAGAGCGAGACCGCGAACGGCGGGGGGACCTGCTGCGGCGTGCGCGAGAGGACCGCGACCGTGAGCGCTTGGCGGCGTTGGCCTTGCGTGCGGGGGAGCGTGACCGTGACCTTCGGACAGGCATGTGGTTTTTAATGTGTGACAATTCAAGGGGTCGACTCACGACCCCGCAACCTATCTACCAGACCCCCCGTGTCGGCCACAGCCCCGCACGGAAACCAGCACCGAGCATCCACAAACGCCTCCAGGCTCTGCCGCACCAGCAGCGCAGGCACAGGGCGCATCTCGCCGCCACGCGCAAACCGCGCCGTCCACATCGTGTAGGGCGTGTCCTGCACCACAGCAGACACGTCCGCAGCCGACACCACCGCGGTGTGCGCAACCACCTCCGCACCCGACAGGTCGTCGCTGCACTCGGCCGCGTTGAACTCTGCCTGCCACCCGCCAGGCAGCGCAACCGACTTGCGCGACGGCGCGCCCACCACGCGCAGCTCGCCGCCAGCCTCCGTCGCCAGCACAGCCCCGCGCAGCGTGCGCAGGAACAGCACCTGCAGCGGCGCGTCCACCGCGGGCGCGCACGCGTCCTGCAGCTGGAAGCCGTGCTGCAGCACCACCTCGGAGTGGCTGTCCCCGCCGCACGGCAGGAAGGACCGAATCTCCTCCACGCGCCGCGCGCCCACCTCATGCGTCACAGCGCCAGCCGTCAGCGTGAGCTCGCCGCCGTCCACCGTCAGCGCCACCGCAGCGTACGGCGCAGCACCGCGCAGCACGCACATGAGCGCCTCGCAGTCCGCCTTGTACAGCCCCACCGACGCGTCTTCAGCCACCTCTGCCGCCTCCAGCTCCAGCACCAGCTCCAGGAACATCGCGGGTGCGGTGCCCGTCTGCGTGGGGCGCCGCGCTGCCAGTCGCGAGCGCAGCACAGGCACGCGCTGCTTGTCCACCACGTGGTGTCGCAGCCGCACCGCCAGCGGGTTGGTGGCCAGCGGCTCCAGCGCCACCAGCCGCCGCAGCAGTGCCAGCAGCTGCGCGGCACGCGTGTGCGCGGTCCAGGTCATGTGATGCTCACGCGTGGGGTGCGCGGGTCCACACACAGCACCGCCCCCCGCAAACTTTCCCGCCCGAGAAACCCGTCCGCCTCCTCGCTGTACTTTTTTCGGCTGTACTCCAGGCGGTGCGGCCGCAGCGCCTGCCAGCCCCCGCCCGCCAGCTCCAGCTCCAGCGCCCGCTTCACCCACCGCAGCTCCAGCTCCTCGTCGTCAAACCGCACCAGCGACGTGCAGCACCGCGCGCCCCGCGGCGCCTTCACCCCCGAGAAGGTCGTGCCTGCGCTGCCAGTGTCCACAGCGAGCCAGTGACCGCTCTTGGTGCGCACCTGCACCAGCCCCGTGGGCCCGTGCCGACAGCGCAGCGGCGTGCCCGAGAAGGGCTGGCCGCACACCGCGGTCTTGGCGTCAAAGTCCATGACCAGACAGCCGCGCGGCATGTCGGCCAGGCCCAGGATGACAGGATACGTGAGCATCATGGAGCTGGTGGGTGCCCGCTCAAACTTTGCAACGGTGCTGCACCCGCCTTTTAGTTTGACGTGCAGCGGCTCGTCGCGCGGCTGCCACTCGCCCAGCACCCACGTGTCGGCGGACCCCGTGTCCAGAATTATATTGTCCACGGGCTCGCCGTTGACGGTGCCGCTCACCACGGGCACGCCGCCCACCAGCTGGAACCGCATTTCTGGTGCCACAGAAATGGAGTGCGGGCTGCTGAGGGGGGAGCCGCTCGTCAAGACGCGACGGGGGTGGACCAACGCATACAGCGGCAAGGCGTCGCGGCCGCCGCGCAAGGGCTCGCAGGAGCCGTGCGCCGACCTGGGCATCCCCGTGCCGCTGCCGCTCACGCTGCCGCACGAGCAGCGGCTGCAGGCGGCCGAGCGCGCCAGGTCCCCCAGCGGGGTGCAGCCGCGGTGCCCACGCCCACGCAGCAGCAGGAACTGGGGCCGCAAGCTGGGCGAAGGCTCGTTCGGGTCGGTGAGCGCCAGCGTGGAGAACGGCGTGGCTGTGGCGCTGAAGCGGTCTGCGGTGTCCACGCGCGACGACCACGACTACGGCGTGCCGCAGACGCAGATGGCGGCTGCCGACGTGGTTGCCAGCTGCACCGCCACGGCGCTGGTGCGGGAGGGCGTGTGCCCTGGGTACATGATGCAGTACTCGGCCGTGTCGTGCCCGCGCGCGCTGGTGACGACGATGGAGGAGGCGCACGCCACGCTGGGGTCGTGGCTGGAGCGCAACCCGCGCAGGTGGCAGGAGGTGCTGCTGCAGGCGGTGATTGCGCGGGCTGCGCTGGAGGACGCGGGCGTGCAGCACTGGGACCTGTCGCCCGACAACGTCATGGTGACCGAGCTGCAGACCCCCACCACGCTGCGGTTTCGGCTGCCCGACGGCCGCGGGCTGTCGTTCCCCGTCGCCACGCGCGTGGTCATCGTGGACTTTGGGCTGGCGGTGGTGCACAGCGCCGAGTACGGGCGGCTGGGCATCCGCCCCACGTCCAAGGAGTACCTGCACGTGGGCAGCGACGGCGTGCTGGCGTCGCGCGGCCGCCGCGTGAAGGCTGACGGCGTGCTGCCGCCTGAGCTGTATGCTGGGCACCCGCACCCCGCGCGCGGCCTGGCCAACACGCCGCAGCCGTACCTGGACCTGCTGTTCCTGGTGAGCGAGTGGGTTGACAAGCGGTGGGGTGTGACGCTGCAGCGGCAGCTGCGGCGCGCCATGTACAGCGGCACGCGCGGGCTGTACGACCTGCTGCCGTCCATGTTCTCGCTGGCGGAGGTGGGTGAGCCGTCTGAGGGTGCGTTCGACCTGGGTGACGCCGCGTTTGTGGGCGCGCTGCCCATCCCCGACGGCGACGACGACGTGGTGCGCGCGCTGCTGGCGCGGACTGGTCGCCCCTGAAATGCACTTCCGTCACCTGGAGGAGACTGGGCAGGGGTACGCTGAGCACGCGCGCGGCGCGCTGTGCCTGGCGGGCGCGTGTCTGAAGGCTGCTGGCATTTGCGCGGTGCACGCGGCGTGGCCCGACTGGGGCGGCGTGAGCGGCAGTGCGGTGCTGCGTGCTGCGTTGGCGCGGCTGGATGGCGAGGACAAGGACAAGGAGGAGTGAGTTTATTGCACACAGTAAAGATGTTGAGTCTGAAGCAGCGACACCAGCTTGCGGGGTACCTCGCGTCAGAACACGGGCCGTCGGATGACGCACTGCGTGCGCCACGTGCCCATGAGCAGGATGGCCACTAGCGTGCCGCTGCACGTGCCCAGCACGAGCGGCGCGCCCCACGGCTTGCTGTACCAGAACACGGCTACGGAGCCTGCCAGCAGCATTGCGCAGATGCCGAGTGCGACGGCCACCCAGGCGCGGCGCACGCGCTCGCGCTGCTGCCGCCACTCCACCTCGGACGCCATTTCTTACGCACTAGAAAGGGATGCTGGGCGCGCTGTCGCGGCACCTGTCCATGAAGTGGATTGTGGCCATCGCGGTGGTGGTGCTGCTGCTGTCGCAGTACGTGCTGGGGTTCATCAAGGACACCGACGTGCGCGCGCGCATCTCGGTGGCGGCGGCGGTGGTGTCCACCGCGATCGACCTGGTGGCCATCATGTACTGTCAGAGCGCAAAGCGGTAGCGGCGCCCACCAGGAACACGCTGGGGCCCGCGATGCTCATGCTGACCAGCGCAGGTATGTTGTGCAGCGTGAGCGGGATGCACGCCATCACGGCCACGCCCACCAGCATCAGCAGCACGGGCGTCCACTTCATCTTTCTTGGGGCGCCAAGTGGTCCACGAGCGCATCCGCGCTGGCAAACACGCGCGCGCCCCCAAAGTCGTACCACTCGGGGTCGTCGGCGCCGCGCAGCACCACCACCTCCACGCCCAGCTCGCGCAGCACCGCGTCCGCCAGCGGCCGCAGCACGGCCTCGTGCTCGCGGTGGAACGCAATGGTGCCCAGCGGGCTGTTCTCGATCACGGACGCGTTGGAGTGCGTGACCTCGCGCGCCCACGCCACGATCCACGCGGCGGCCGTGAGTGCGCCGCGCGGCCACTGCTCGGGCACCTCGGTCGTGGGCGTGTACAGCACGCGCACCCCGCGCCGCTGCACGCGCTCCAGCACCTGCGACAGGTCGCAGTCTGGCGGGGCGTCCACCGCCACCCGCATTTCAGACGGGCCCAGAGCAGGTGCGCGCGTGGCGCAGGGCGCACACGCTGTGCGTCCACTGGCCGCACACGCACTGGGTGAGGTGCAGCGGGCCGCCGATGTCGCACACGGCGCACCTGGGCTTGAGCAGCGGGCGCTGGGGCGCGCTGGCGCAGCAGCCCATTTCGTGTGTGTCAAAGTGTATTTATTTATGTAACCACGTCGATTGCCACGGCGTCCTCCACCTCGGGCGCGTCGCCCTTCAGCTCGCCAAACACGGTGGGCAGCTGCGCGTTCTGCTCGTTCAGGCGCGCGCGGATGTACATCGGCAGCGCAGGCCGCGCCTTGGCCACCTCGTCGAATTTCTCGGACAGGTCCACGATGTAGTCGGTGAACGGCACGCTGGGCGCGGCGCGGCGCAGCACCGCGCTCTCGATGGAGCGCGCCAGGCTGCCGTACGCCTTGCTGGTGGCCATGTGTTCCGCCGCCTTGCCGCCAAAGCGCATAAACGTGTTGACCGCCATGCACGTCGTGGTGAAGATGGACAGGTACGCGACGAGCCCGTCCTCGCGCGGCTGCAGCGCAATGGTGGAGGTGATGGAGCCCACCACGATGCTGGGCAGCTCCAGCCCCTTGTTGAGCGTGTTGTTGAGCGACGAGGCGCGGAAGTGTGCGTCCCGCCGCGTGGCGGCCGTCTTCCACCACCGCTCCAGCTTGGCGGTTTCTTCCACGGTCCAGGCGTCTGCCATTTGTGTGGGGCACAAAACTCGTGGCCCAGGAAATGAGCGACAAGGGCGCCACGCGGTGGTGGGCGGACAAGGGCAGGCGGCAGGTGGCGTGGCTGGTGGGCTACCTCGTGCTGTTCGGCCTGGTCATGGCCATCCTGGCGCTGGCAGGCCAGACCAGCGTGGTGCTGGCGGCGTCCGCGTCCGCCGCGTTCGTGCTGGGCTGCTCGTACAACCTGTGCAACGCGGAGAGCAGCAGGGACGTGCCCACGGGGTCGTCGCGGTACAGCGGCGTGCTGGAGGCGCTGATGCGGCCTCCCAAGTCCTCATCCGACATTTCGGCCCAGGACTCGGCCGAGGGCAGTACGTTCAAGAAGCGGGTCAGCATCAACCCCGAGGTGCGCCAGTACAACCCAGCCGCAACGCCGTCACGGGGCATCCTGAAGACAAAAACCTAACTGCGATGGGTGCACCGCGCGTCTGGGCGGGCATGAAATGGACCTCGCCACCAGCGCCGAGCTGACCAACGCCAGGGCCGCGCACCCGCGGCTTGTGGTGGACTGCCACGCGTCCTGGTGCGGGCCGTGCAAGCAGGTCGGGCCCGCGCTGCGCAGCCTGGCCGCTGAGCACCCCGCCGTGCACCTGTGCATGGTGGACGTGGACGCCGCGGAGGAGCTCAGCCGCGAGCTGGGCATACGGTCGCTGCCCACGGTGCTGTTCTACCGCGACGGCGCGCTCGTGCGCACGGTGGTGGGCGCCAACTTTGGCGCGCTCAACGACGCGTGGGCCGCCCTCCTGCAATAAAAGAGACTTCCCCCGCCCGCTGATGCGAGATGTGGCGTTCGAGCTGCTGTGCGTGTGGTGCGTGCTGGGCGTGCCGCTGGCCACGCACGCAGGCGCGTGGTGGTGGGCAGCCCAGACGGCGCTGGGGTTTCTCAGCGCTGTGGTGGACGCCGACCCAGCCAACTTTCGCACGCTCAGCCGCCACGGCTACCCTGCGCGCCGCGTGTGGCTCACCGCCGCACTCAACCTGGCCGCCACCAACGCGCTGGTCGCGGCTGCACACCGCCTCGCGCCGCCAGCCACGTGGGAGCCGCTCACCGCAGCCACGCTGCTGCGCGTGCTGCTCAGCCTGGCAGCGACCGAGGTGCTGTTCACGGCGTCACACGCGCTGCTGCACCGCACCCACTGGGGCGCGCGCGTGCACCTGATGCACCACTGCTGCCGCAACGCCAGCTGGCACGTCAACCTGGTGTTCCACCCGCTGGACATGGCGCTGGAGTTCTCGGGCCCCGTTCTGGCGGTGCTGTGCCTGAACTGGCACCACCCGCGCGCGCTGGCGTACGCAGTGACGGTTGTGCACCTGTGGTACGCGCTCGACCACAGCGCGCTGCTGCGCCTGCCGCACACCCGCCACCACGCCCGCGTGGACGCGGTGTTCAGCATCTACGTGGACTGGCTGTTCCCGCTGCACGGAACCGACAGGGTGCGGCAGCTGCTGCGCAGCGCCGCGCGCCAGGTTGCGCCTCAATAAAATGGATTTGTCTGAGCTTGTGTCCCTGGAGCGCGAGCACCTCACCGCGCTCACCACGCATGTCTGGTACCCGCGGTCGTGCCGCGGCGAGGGCGGCCGCTGGGACTCGCACAGGCCCGAGGTGCTCGCCACGCTGCTCAGCAACGAGTGGACGCGCAAGTGGTACATGGAGCTCCTCACCGCGAGCCAGCTGGCCAACCTGCACACGTACGCGCGGCAGCGCGCAGACCCCAACCACGTGCCGCCGCCCGACACGCCGCTGGGGTCGCCCATGGAGATCACGGACGAGTACATGGAGGAGGTGCGGGTGGAGTGTGAGCGGCGCAAGGCGGAGGCGGACGCGCGGGAGCAGGCGGAGCTGGACGCGTGGGTGGCGCGCGACTGGACGCTGCCCACGCACGCGGACAAGGCCAGCGCCCTGGGGCTGTAGCGGCTGATTTGCGCAGGTGGAAACGCATGGCGCCGTGTTCGAAGAACGCGCACCTGCACCGCAACCCCGACTGCGACGGCGAGATCGACGCCATCTCGGCCGACGCCATCCCCGACGGCGAGGGCTTCTGCGTGCAGGCCACGTGCCTGTCCGCCACCACTCTGCACAAGCTGAAGCGCGACCCGCGCTGGTCCACCACCAACCCGTGCACCATGCGCGACTGGCAGGCGGAGACCACGCAGCTGCAGATGCTGCTGCCGCCGCCGCCGCCCGCGTCGCCCGAGCCAGTGTACGCGACCTGGGAGGACTACGCCGCCGAGGCGATGCAAATTCCGTTTGGGGCGGACCTCGACCTCGCCGCACGCATGATGGTGATGGGAGTCGACAACGCAAGCGAGGACTACCTGGCCGAGGTCGGCCGCAGCAGGCTGCTGCAGACGCCGCTGTACAACCGCACGATGCCGCCCAACCGCCCGCAGACCGCGGCGCAGGAGCAGAGCCGCCTGCTGGGGTACGGCGACGCGCTGACCTACCAGGACGGGCTGCGCGTGCGGCAGAACAGGCTGGTGGGGCTGCCCGACGACGCGTCGCTGGAGACGTGGGCGGGCGTGGTGCAGGCGCGCACCGCGGGGCTGCCGCCGCTGGACCCCGACGAGAACGGAGAAAATTGGTGGGACTACCTGGACCTGGTGAACCTGAGCACCCGCGGCCCGTTCTAGGATGGAGGTGGTGGAGCGGTACGAGGAGCTGCGGCACAGCGGCTCGCACACAGCCGCGCAGGCGCTGGCGGTGGCGTTCTCGTCGCCCGACCCCGTGGACGCTGTGGCGCACGGCTTGATTGCGCTGGCGGTCATGCGCAGGCACGTGGAGGAGGGCAAGCTGCGCGCAGACGACTGTGAGCGCGTCGCGGCGGCGATGGTGGGCAGGCTCAGGGCGCGGCTGGGGGAGGAGGCCAGCGCGCTGCTGGGCATGGTGCCTGTTGTTGAGTAAACTCTGCTTTTACCGCTCTACCGCTCTACCGCTCCACTGCTTTGTTGTGCGACAGGGAGCGCAGCTTTGGCAGCCACCAGCGGCTCTGCCCGCCACGGCTCGTCGCTGCCAGGCAGCCGCCACTGCCACTCGGGGCCACCGCACGACTCCGCGCCCACAACGCCCTGCTCCGTCGCGGTCAGCACCAGCTGGCGCTCGCCCATGAAAGCAAGGTGTATGTCTACACCGCCGTGCGCGGCTGGCTGCAAGCAGGTCTCGTACAGGAAGTAGTCGCCCAGGCGATCCGTCTGTGCAGCCCACACGAACGCGTGCGTGTCCTGCATGTCAAAACACGTCACCCACAGGCGCCGCTGGCAGATGATGACTTCGTCAATCACAAGGAATCGGTTGCCGATGACTGCGATGTCACAAACCGCGTCCGTGCTGTAGCACACGTTGCACGTGAAGGCGCCGTCTGGGCGCTGCAGG